>Ga0325401_1001103_pt1 | contig 22042 bp, 14 predicted proteins | sample PopdelMetagenome_FD_205666 | JGI IMG/M metagenome (GOLD analysis project Ga0325401, IMG submission 205666) | Populus deltoides microbial communities from Bellville, Georgia, United States - Xylem-PdKOR-R2 | ecosystem: Host-associated > Plants > Phyllosphere > Stem > Wood/Secondary xylem | place... | reverse complement strand
GAGCGGGCACTGGCCGCGGGGATCGCGGCTGCTCGTGACCCCGACGCCTCCCAGGTGCAGGTCTCCGTGCGTCCCCACGACTCCGCCGCCTGGGCGCGCGGCGCGGCCGGTGCCGCGATCCGCGACTTCGTCTCGGGCCCCGAGTGGCTGGCCCTGGAAGAGGCCGTCGCCGGCTGAGCGGGCAGCCGCTCCCGGGGACCGACCGGACCCGGCACCCCCTGCCGCAGTCCCGTGCAGGCGCGGCTGGACCGGCGGCGTCGCCGTGCCCCCGGGGGGCTCGTGCGGTACCTGGCCGCCGGGGGGCTCGTGCGCCAACGCAGCAGCCGGGAACGCAGGGCGCCGCGCGCCTGGCGGTGAGCCACGGGAGGTCGCTGCGGAGGTGGTCGCCGCACGGGTCTCGCGTCGTCCGGGGCGCGGTCCCGGCGGGCCGGACCCGCCAGGACCAGGCCCTCAGGTCCGGCTGCTCGACATCACCACGAACGAGCCCGCACCACTCGCCGCGTCATGTCGTGCGGCGGGTGGTGCGGGCTCGAACGCATGGGCAGTGCGGACCAGATGCGGACCAGATCGAGGTCGTCTCGACGTCTGTGCTGCTCAGGCCGCACGTACTACTCAGATGTCGTAGTACATCTCGCAGGATAGGAACAAGGCCCTGACCAGCGGGAACACGTTGACATGGCCTCTGGTCTGCGCAGTTGCCGTTGGTCACCGTTGGTCCTAACCAGGTGTTCTCGACTGCGTTGAGGACCAGATGGGGACTGCTGGGACTTTGAACTACGACACTGAGCTCTTCGGGCGGGTGTTACTCAACGTGAACTCATGCTCTGAGCGTCCAGCGTGAACCCTGGCCAGACCTGAGCTGCATGCCATCCAGGTGTCATCGACTCGCGGTGGAGCCACAGCCATGTTGTCGGTTGTCTGCGGTCGATCCCCGTCGAGGGTTCGCAGTCACCGCACCATGGCCGGGGCCGCCTGGGGGCAAGCCTGCTGGCTTCCTGTGCGCCGTCGGCGATGACTGGTCCACCACGCTGTCCCGAGGAACAGGCCCTGTCGCAAGGGTGACCCCCTTGACCACTGTGACCACGGGGGCGGGACTACCCCTGCTCTCGTTGCGAAGAGCGCCGTTGTTCTCACCAGGAGGGCCCGGATGCTCCGCACGCACCAGAGCCCGGCGACGGTGCCTCATCCGGTTCTGGCACCACCGCCGGGGGCCCTCCGCGTGGAGCGATCTTCGCGCCAGACCGGTACTGCGTCAGGTGCGGGCAGGTGCATGCCGCTGGCGGCACCCTCGCCCACCCTGAGCCGGCTGGCCCGTCGAGACCCGCGCCCAAGCCCACGCCCACGCCGCCAATAACAGTTACCCCGGATCCACATCAGTGCTCCGAATCTACGAGTGATTCCCAGGCTCCCAAAGGGCTAGGTCTGCCCCCGAAGGCGCGCATCGCCCACAGCAACCCGCGGCCCATCACTGCTGCTCAGGTGCAGGCCAGCGCCACCTACCTGGTAGGCCGTCATGTCATGAACCGCCCAGCTGCCCCAGGTGAGAGCGGTAACAACTGCGTCGCAGACAATCATGATCGTACTGCTCAGCGACCCCTCAGGGGTTGACACGACCTGGTGTGACCGGTCACAGTCGTAAGGCGCAAGCGACTCGAGGAGGACTCGCTCATGGTGGAGCCGTACGCGGTCACAGCCCTTTCGCCCCGCACCTTCACAGCCAAGGAGAAGGGCGATGCGCTGGAGAACGTCAAGCGCATCAACAAGTTCATGGACACCGCGGTCATGGTCGCCGCGTGGGAGGGTGCGCCGGTCCGGCTGGTCGCCATCCCCGAGATGGCCATCCAGGGGATGATCCCCAACACTCCCGGCAACCGAGAGCGCGAGAAGCACTTCGCGGTCACCATCCCCGGACCCGAGACCGACGAGCTGGGCAAGAAGGCACGCCAGCTCGACGTGTTCATCGCCGCCGAGCTGTACATGGTCAAGGACCCCGACTTCGAAGACCGCTACTTCAACGTCGCCTTCGTGATCGACCCCCAGGGCGAGATCGTCTACAAGCGGTACAAGGCCACCAGTGACGCCTACGAGGGCGGCATGCTCGGCAACATGAACCCCCACGACGTGTGGGACGAGTTCGTCGCCAAGAAGGGCGGCGGCGACGTGATGGAAGCCATCTTCCCCGTCGCCCGCACCGAGATCGGCAACATCGGCATCGCCATCTGCCACGAGGGCGTCTACCCCGAGATCGGTCGCGGTCTGGCGATGAACGGCGCCGAGATCCTCATCCGCCCCACACTCATCGAGCCTGCGGTCATGAAGGGCTTCTGGGAGCTGCAGAACCGCGCCCACGCCGTCTTCAACCAGATGTACGTCGTCGCCCCCAACCTCGGCCCGGAGGTCATGGACGACGGAGGCATGCAGGACCTCTTCGGAGGCCGCTCCATGATCGTCGAGCCGAGCGGCCACATCGTGGCCCAGCAGACCGGATGGACCTCAGGGGACTCCTTCGTCTGCACCACCATCGACGTGGAGGCACTGCGCCGACGCCGCATCGCCAACGGCCTCTACAACCAGTTCAAGGACCTGCGCACCGAGCAGTACCGCGCCATCTACGACAAGCCCATCTACCCCAAGAACCAGTACCTGGACGCTGCGCCAACCGAGGGGTGGCTGGCCCGCGAGGACGCCACGCGTGCTCGCAACATCGACCTGCTGGTCGAGCGCGGCGTCTTCGTCCGGCCCGAGTCCGGCGGCAGCGAGCGCGAGCCCATCACCTCCACCGCGGAGAAGTCCGGCGACAAGGCCTGACCTGCCGCTCATGGTCTGACCTGCTGACCTGCTGACCCGCTGACCGGCCGAGCCCGGTGAGCATCCCGGGGTTGCAGCCCCCCGCGGTCAGTCTTATCCGGGCCCCCGGACCCGGGTGGGACTGACCGCCCACCCGCCCACCCCGCTCAGTGCCCTCTCGGCGATCGCGCGGCGCCCACGGGCGCACCGCAACCGCTGCCACTGGGCCCAGCAGTCCCCAACGGGCTGGGCGCGCGAGTCCAGCCTCGCGCGTCCAGCCGCACCACGCCGTCACCTCGACGAGCCAGCCACCACCAGCCCGCCCCACGCACCAACCCAGCACCGGCCGGCCCACCGCTTGCCAGAGCCGTCTCGCCCCGTCACCCACGAAGGAGTGGTTTCCATGGCACCCACCGCACCCCAGCCCCCGCGCAGGCGCTCGCCGCTGCTGGCCGCCGCGGCCGCTGTCGCCGTCACCGGCCTGGTCCTGACCGGCTGCGGACGCGGAGGCACTGCGACCGCCAGCGAGGAGGACAAGGCCACGGGTGAAGGGCTCGTCATCGGCTGGTCACAGCGGGGGATCTCCGGCAGCGACTGGTGGAAGACGCTGGTGGCCGGCGGCCAGGACGAGGCCAAGCAGCTGGGCGCCAGCATCGAGGTGCTGGACGCCAACCGCGACACCACCCAGCAGAACCAGGACGTGCAGACCCTCATCAGCAAGGGCGTCGACGTCGTCATCATCAATCCCAACGACCCCCTGGGCCTGGCCGGCTCCGTGAAGGCTCTGAACGCTGCCGGCATCCCCGTGGTCACCGTCAACTCCAGCCTCGACCCCTCCCTGGTCGACCAGCAGTTCTGCTACGTCGCCGAGGACCAGGTCGCTACCGGCGCGCTGGCCGGCAAAGACATCGCCCAGAAGGCCATCACCAAGTGGGGCACCAGCGGCCAGATCAAGCTGGTCGGCATCGGCGGCTACCCCGGGGACGTCCTGAGCGAGCTGCGCTACCAGGGCTTCATGCAGGGCTACAACGAGGTCATGGACGCCAACCCCGGCATCACCACCATCGAGCTGGACTTCAAGTACGGCAACTGGCTGCCGGACAAGGCCCTGGCCCCCATGCGCGACGTGGCCACCGCCAACCCCGACCTGAAGATCGTCTACAGCGAGAGCGACGTCATGCAGGCCGGCGTCCAGCAGGCCCTGACCCAGGCTGGGCTGTGGGGAGACGGGATCCTCGAGGGCTCCTACGACGGCGGCATGGAGTCGGTCAAGCAGATGGTGGACGACCCCACCGGACCCCTGCAGGCCACTGCGTCCAACCAGCCCTGGGACCAGGGCGCCGAGGCCGTGCGCATGGCGGTGCAGGCCTACAACAAGAACACCGAGGCCTGCCCCGGGGGCACCAAGTACGTCCAGACCACCGTGGTCACCCCCGAGAACGCCGCGCAGTACTACAAGCCCGAGGACACCTACGTCCGCGCCCAGGACGACCAGTGAGCTCCCTAGCGCCCACCGCCACCGACGGCATACCGACACCGGGTGATGACCTGCTCCAGGTCCGCGGCATCACCAAGGCCTACGTAGGTGTCCCAGCCCTCAAGGGCGTCGACCTGGACCTGCGCGCCGGAAGTATCCACGCCCTGGCCGGTCAGAACGGCGCCGGCAAGTCGACCCTGGTCAAGATCCTCTCAGGGGCAGAGTCGCCCGACTCCGGCAGCATCAGCGTCTCCGGCAGCCCTGTCACCTTCCGCAGCCCCCAGGACGCCCAGGACGCCGGTATCCAGACCATCCACCAGGAGCTGAGCCTGGTCCCCCAGCTCAGCGTCGCCGAGAACGTGCTCCTGGGGGGTCTGCCCACCGGAGGCCTGCGCGCTGTCTCCTGGCCCACGATGCGCACCCAGGCCCGCCAGGCCTTGGAGCGGGTTGGGTTCTCCCTGGACGTCACCACCCCGGTGGGCAACCTGTCGGTGGCCGAGCAGCAGGCCGTCGAGCTGGCCAAGGCCATCCACCGCAACGCCCGCGTCCTGCTCCTGGACGAGCCCACCTCCACCCTGCCGCCCCCGGACGTGCAGCGCCTGTTCGAAGTCCTGGAGGGCCTGGCCGCCCAAGGGGTGGGGATGGTCTACATCTCCCACCGCATGGACGAGCTCTACCGCCTGTGCGACACCGTCTCGGTGCTGCGCGACGGAACGCTGGCCCAGTCCTTCTCCACCCAGAACAGCACCGCCGCCCAGGTCGTCTCGGCCATGGTCGGACGCGACCTGAAGGGCTCCCTGGCCGAGGCGGCCCTGTCCGGACAGCGAAGCCCCCGCATCGGCACCGGCGCCCGAGGCGAGGTCATCCTGTCCGTGCGCGACCTCAGCGAGGCGGGGGAGTACCACGGTGTCTCCTTCGACCTGCACGAGGGAGAGGTGCTGGGCATCGCGGGGCTGGTCGGCTCCGGGCAGTCAGAGCTGGCCTCCTGCCTGGCCGGCGCCCGAACTCGTACCAGCGGCCAGACCACCGTCGACGGCACGCCTGCGGCTCTGGCCAGTCCCCGCGAGGCGATCAAGCACGGTATCGGCCTGCTTCCACAGGACCGCAAGACCTCCGGCTTCGTCCCGGACATGTCGGTGGCCGGCAACATCACCCTGGCCAGCCTGCCGATGTTCAGCCGTTTCTCCGTCCGGGACCAGCGCAAGGAGAACGCCGAGGCCCGCCGCCTGGCCGAGCGGCTGGGCATGCGCATCACCAGCGTCGACCAGCCCGTGAAGACCCTCTCGGGGGGTACGCAGCAGAAGGCGATCCTGGCTCGGTGGCTGGTGCGCTCAGCCCGGGTGCTGATCTGCGACGAGCCCACCCGCGGCGTGGACGTCGGCGCCAAGGAGGACATCTACGAGCTGCTGAGGGAGTTCGCCGCCTCCGGCGGCACCGTCATCGTGGCCAGCTCAGAGATCCCCGAGGCGCTCATGTGCGACCGGGTGCTGGTGATGGCCAGCGGGCAGATGGTCGCTGAGCTCGACCACGACGACATCGACCCCCGCGGCGAAGCGATCATCGAGCGCTTCGGGTGAGCACCTGGCGAGCGGACGTCCTGCTGGACGGTTCACACACCCCTTCGACGGTCGCACCGACGAGCCGGGCCGGGCAGCCGATCGAGCAGTCGAGCGGGCGACCGACATGGCGGTACACGGCGCCGGCCTGCTCAGGCGGCTCAGGCAGCTCAGGCAGCTCAGGCAGCTCGGGCCTGCAGCCCACCACCCAGCCGGCCAGCTATCTGGTTGCGGCGGGCACCCACAGCACTGCGACGAGGACCGGAGAGGCACCATGACCCACTCAACGACCACCACGCCGGGCTCAGCCAACGGCTCAGCCAACTCCGGCGGCGGCGCAAGCACCACGAGGTCGAGTGCAACCCCAGGGCTCCTGGACCGCGCCAAGGCCGCCCTGCCGCGCTCTTACCTGCTCATCGTGCTGGTCGGCATCATCGTCATCGGCTTCATCGCCACACCGGACTTCCTCACCGTCCGCAACGCCACCAACGTCATCTCCTTCTCCGCCATCGTGGCAGTCCTGGCAGTCGGGCAGTTCTTCGTCGTCCTGACCGGTGGCATCGACCTGTCCGTGGGATCGACGGTGGCGATCTCGACCGTCGTCAGCGCACTGCTCATGCAGCAGGGCGTCCCCGCAGGAGTCGCCGTCATCGCCACCTTGGTGGTCGCAGCGCTGGTCGGGCTGCTCAACGGAGTGCTCGTCGTCGTCCTGGGGCTAGCACCCTTCATCGCCACTCTGGCGACCTTGAGCATCGTGCAAGGTGCCAGTTACATCATCCAGTCCACCAGCCTGATCTCCATCAGCAACACCAGCTTCGTGCAGTGGTTCTCCGACGGTGCCTGGCTGGGGCTGCCCAACCCGGTGTCGATATTCCTGGTCGTGATGCTCATTGCCGCCTTCGTGGCCAAGTACACGACCTTCGGGCGGCGCCTGTACGCCATCGGCGGCAACCGTGAGGCCGCCCGACTGTCAGGCCTGCCCGTCAGCCGGGACCTCATGACCACCTACATCCTGTCCGGGCTGCTGGCGGGACTGGCCGGGCTGCTCGCAGCTGCCCAGCTGCTCCAGGGCAGCTCCCTGATCGGCCAGGGCTACGAGCTGGACGCCATCGCCGCGGTCGTGGTGGGCGGGGCCTCGCTGTTCGGGGGCAAGGGTGACCCGATCAGCGCCGTCATCGGCTGCTTCGTGATCTCCATCATCACCAACATCATGAACCTGATCGGCATCTCCTCCGAGCCCCAGCTCGTGATCAAGGGCGCCGTCATCATCATCGCCGTCTTCCTGTCCAGCGCTGGAGGGGTGGCCCGCATCCGCTCGGCCCTGCGCCGCGGGCCCCGCCCGAGTCGCGGCGGCCCGCCGCAGAACCCTGCGGCGCCCACCTCGGGTCCTGCCGCGACACCGTCCACGACGTGAGAGCGCGGCTGACCCGCTTCCGCCCATGTCGAGGCCGCCCACGTCGCACGAGGACAGCGCACCCAGGATGGCCGCCATGACCTGCACACCCACCTCATCCAACGCGACGCGACCCCGCCCAGGAAGGACCTCCCGGTGACCAGAGCAGCTGTGGGCACCAAGGCGCCGGTGCTGCGCGACGTCGCTCGCCTGGCGGGGGTCTCCCACCAGACCGTCTCCCGTGTCCTGAACGACAGTCCCCTGGTCAGCGAGGCGGCCAGGGCCAAGGTCCAGGCTGCGGTCGCCCAGCTCGGCTACCGCCCCCACGCCTCGGCCCGGGCACTGGCCACCCGGCGCACGATGCACCTGGGGGTGGTCTGCGTCGGGGCGGAGCAGTACGGCCCCTCCTTGACGCTGATGGCGGCCGCTGCCGCGGCCCGTGAGGCGGGCTACACCTGCAACCTGTACCCCCTGGAGACGGTGGACCGCCGTGCCATGCGCGCTGCGCTGGACCAGCTCACCCGAGACGCCGTCGACGGCATCCTGGTCATCGCACCCACTGACAGCGCCGCTGACGCAGTCGAAGGCCAGCTCACCGACATCCCCCTGGTGATGTTCGAGCCCGGCCTCGACAACGGCACCACCAAGATCGCCATCGACGAGGCCCTGGGGGCGCGGCTGGCCACCCGCCACCTCCTGGACCTGGGCCACGCCACGGTGCACCACGTCAGCGGTCCCCAGGGCTGGCTGGGCACCCGGACGCGCATCGAGGGCTGGCGCGCAGAGCTGGCCGCGGCTGGACGCCCGGCCTACGCGCCGGTCGCCGGGGACTGGAGCTCGCGGTCGGGCTACGACGCCGGCCAGGACCTCGCCCGAGACCCCTCGGTCACGGCCGTCTTCGTCGCCAACGACCAGATGGCCATCGGCGTGATGGCCGCCATGGCCGACGCCGGTCGTCACGTGCCCTCCCAGGTCAGCATCGTCGGCTTCGACGACATCCCCGAGGTCACCTGGTCCCGTCCCGCGCTGAGCACGGTGCAGCTGGACTTCGCCGAGGTCGGACGCCGCTGCGTGCAGCGTCTGCTGGGCTACATCGACGGTGACGAGGTCCAGACCACCGATGCGGTCCGTCCCCACTTGCTGACGCGCGCGAGCAGCGCAGCGCCCCCGGTCATCACCTGACCGGTCTCAGCGCGGACGCACGGCGTCTGCGCTCCACGTCCTGACCCACGACCCCTCACGAGCTCCTTGAGAGAGGACCCACCATGGACAAGCGCGAACTCGGCACCACCGGCCTGCAGGTGACGCCGCTGTGCGTCGGCACCAGCCCGCTGGGCAACTTCCCCTCCCAGTACGGGTACGAGGTCGGTGAGGACCAGGCCGTGGAGACCGTCCTGTCGGTGCTCGGCGGTCCGCTGAACTTCATGGACACCTCCAACAACTACGGCGACGGGGAGAGCGAGCGGCGCATCGGCAAGGCGCTCGCCGAAGCGGGGGGACCGCCGCCGGGGTTCGTGCTGGCCACCAAGGTCGACCCGGCACCGGGCAGTGAGGACTTCTCCGGCGAGCGCGTGCGCGCCTCGGTCCACGAGAGCCTGGAGCGCCTGGGCCTCGACCGCCTGCAATTGGTCCACCTGCACGACCCGGAGCGGATCTCCTTCGAGGAGGCGACCGCCCCTGACGGGGCCGTGCAGGCCCTGGTGGACCTGCAGCAGGAGGGTCTGATCGAGCACCTGGGGGTGGCCGGCGGGCCCATCGACCTCATGTTGCGCTACCTGCAGCTGGACGTCTTCGCGGCCGTCATCAGCCACAACCGCTACACCCTCGTGGACTCCTCCGCCGAGCCGCTCATCGCCGACGCCGCCTCTCGGGGAGTCGCCTTCCTCAACGCCGCGCCCTACGGAGGCGGCATGCTCGTGCGCGGACCCCAGGCCGTGCCCAACTACTGCTACCAGCCCGCCAGCGCTCAGGTCATCTCCCGCGTAGAGGCGATGCAGCAGGCCTGCCAGCGCCACGGAGTGCCCCTGGCGGCTGCGGCCCTGCAGTTCTCCCTGCGCGATGAGCGGGTCGCTTCGACGATCGTGGGCATGTCCACCCCGCAGCGCGTGGCGCAGACCACCGCACTGGCTGAGCACCCCATTCCTGAGGAGCTGTGGGGCCAGCTGCTGGAGCTGGCCGCGGAGGGTCGAAGCGGCGTCGGCCTGTGACGACGCCCCAGTAGGCCCCTTCGACTCGACCCCCAAGCACGACAGCACGAGAGGACCCACGTCAATGACGACTCCAGCAACACGTCCCGACCCCGTCGACGTGCTCATCATCGGCGCCGGTGGCGCCTCGGGCGCCACCACCGCCAAGGTGCTCACTGAAGCCGGACTGCGCGTCGTCGGCCTCGAGCGAGGGCCGTTCCTGCGGCCGGAGCACTTCTCGGGTGACGAGATCAAGTACATCAACCGGAACTACCTGTGGCCGGATCCTGTTCTGAACCCGCGCACCGTGCGGCGTGACGAGACCCAGACCGCCGTGCAGGAGCAGTTCTCCAACACCCCCCACTGCGTGGGAGGCGGAACCATCCACTACAGCGGATGGTTCCCGCGGGCCACCGAGTCCGACTTCAAGATGCGGTCCCTGCACGGGGACGTCGAGGGTGCCAGCCTCGCGGACTGGCCCTTCAGCTACGACGACCTCGAGCCCTACTACACCCGCATCGAGTGGGAGTTCGGCGTCTCAGGGCAGCAAGGCGCCAACAAGCACGAAGGGCGCCGCAGCAAGGACTACCCCTGTCCGCCGCCGCCGGTCTCGCGCTACGGCAAGGTCTTCTACGACGCGATGGCCAAGCTGGGCCACAACGCCTTCCCCATGCCCCAGTCCATCCTGACGCGCCCTCACAACGGGCGTCAGCCCAGCCCGAACGCCGGGTTCGTGCAGCAGTTCGGTGACCCCACCGACGGCCGGTCCACCACCCAGCGCGTCTTCACCCCGGACGCTCTGGCCACCGGGCGCTACGACCTGCGCACCGACTGCTACGTACACGAGATCACCACCACTGCCGACGGCCGCGCCAAGGGCGCCGTGTACGAGGACCCCCAGGGCCGCATGGTCGAGCAGGAGGCCACCGCCGTCATCGTGTGCTGCGGCGCCATTGAGTCCGCACGCCTGCTGCTGGCCTCCCGCAGCGCGCACTTCCCCGACGGGCTGGCCAACAACAGCGGTCAGCTGGGGCGCAACGCGACCTTCCACGACTACTTCTTCGCCATCGGCCTGTTCGACCGCGAGCTCACCGACCCCCTCTACGGCTGGGCCGGCAACTACGTCAACGGCACCACCTTCGACTTCTACGAGACCGACGAGGACCGCGGGGGCATCGCCGGGTGCGTCATCACCGCCTCGGGCCTGGGGCCGCCGGTGAACTGGACCTTCCCGGGCCGGCCCACCTGGGGACAGGCCGCCAAGGACGCCGACCGGGAGTTCTTCAACCACAGCATGAAGATCGGTGTGCTGCTCAACGACCTGCCGCGGGAGAGCAACCGCGTCGACCTGGACCCCGATGTCAAGGACGCCTGGGGCCAGCCGGCGGCACGGATCACCCACACCAACCACCCCAACGACGTCGTCATCGGCAACTGGCAGGTGCGCAAGAACCTGGAGATCCTCGACGCCGCAGGAGCAGCCAGCACCATCCCGGTGTGGTTCGAGCAGGCCAAGGGCAACTCTTGCCACCAGCACGGCACCGCCCGCATGGGCAACGACCCGGCGACGAGCGTGCTGGACAAGTGGGGACGAGCCCACGACGTGCCCAACCTGTTCGTCCTGGACGGCAGCGGATTCCCCACAGGGCCTGGCGTCAACCCGACACTGACCATCATGGCCAACGCCTGGCGCTGTGCTGAGCACCTGGTCCAGGAGCGTGTTGCATGAGCACCGACAGGACTGAGGCGAGGACCGGTCCCATCGCCGGGGGTGCAGGGCAGGACGGGAGTGGTTCGTCCTCGACCTCCCAGGCCGACTGGGGTGTGGTGAACCTGCCCGAGGAGGGTCGGCTCTTCTTCGACGCCCACCAGTGGGCCGTCATCGAAGCTGCTGCTGAGCGGATCATCCCCGCCGACCACGACCCCGGCGCCAAGGACGCAGGAGTGGTGCGCTTCATCGACCGCTACCTCGCCGGCCACGTCTACGCCGCCGCCGACGGCAACGGCTTCCTGGTCCAGACCGGCAAGGCCGCGGCTGCCTGGGCCCAGCGCACGCAGACGATGCAGGAGCGCTACGCCCAGGGGGTGAGCGACATCGAGGACATCAGCGACCGTCGCTACGGCACCTCCTACATCGACCTCGATCCGGAGCAGCAGGACGCCGTCCTGGTCGAGGTGTCAGGTAGGCCCAAGCCGAGTGACTTCGTCGCGAGGCTGCGGGCAGAGGGCAAGCTGACCGCCCAAGGTGAGCAGCGCTCGGCCAGCGGGATCGACCTCAGCCCCGCTGAGGAGGGAGGCGCCCCGCCGTCCAACCAGCCGGTTCCCGATGATGCGCTGGACTTCTTCCCCATGCTGCTGCTGCACGTGCGGCAGGGCTTCTACGCCGATCCCGCCTACGGCGGCAACCGTGACCACGTCGGTTGGCGGACCATCGGCTTCCCCGGTCCCACCTCGTTGGGCCAGACCCAGCGCGGGGAGTTCTCCACGAACGACTACCTCCTGCCCGAGCTGGAGTGGCCCTACACGGACCAGTAACAGTCGCCAGTGGTGCTGGGCTGGGTGCCGTGGCTGTCTTGCAGCGGTCCGGCACCCAGCACCTGGCCAGGGCCCCGTGGTGGAGTCGGCTCGCAGCATAGGAACAGGTCCCAGAACAGCGGAAGCACACCAATATGGCTTCTGGTCTGCGCAGTTGCCGTTGGTCACCGTTGGCCCTGACCAGGTGTTCTCGACTGCGTTGGGGACCAGGTGGGGACCGGTGGGACTCAGAACGACGACATTGGGTTCTCCCCACGGGTGTTACTCAAAGTGAGCTCTTCGTTGTCGATCGTTCAACGCGAACCAACACCGACCCTGAGCCGCTTGCCAGCAAGGCCTCTTCTGCGGGCAGCGGAGCCGCAAGCCGCATCCCTCAGCACGACCTCTGGGGAGACGCGGGCTGCCACGGTGAGCCCCACCGACTCCCTTCCGGGGTGCTGGCCGACCGCCGCGACTCGAGGCCCCCCGGGCCAGCTCCGCCCGGGGACCCCTTGGTGGCCTGGCGACTGGACCGGTACTACCCACCAGGGGCGGTATCGGTCGCGGTCACCTGCCATGCATCGCTGTGAGACGAGCCGGCGTCCTCCTTGATCACGAGGTACCCGCCAGGGTGGAGTCGAGCTGGCTGCTCGAGGGGCTGCCCGCTGAGCATGTCCAACCCTGGGCCTGCACAAGTGACAGTGCCCGGACCGTGGTTCAACAGCACCAGGAAGGACCCTCGTGCCCCTCGACGGCGTATGGCCTCTACTCCTTCGGGTAGGTCGCCGACCACGCGCCTCGCGCCGGCCCCTCGGACCAGGCCGGCCAGCAGTCGCCGCAGGTCCGCAGGAGCGAGCTCAGTGGAGACGTAGTGCGCCTGGCCCCCGCCCTCGTACTCGCGCACGGTGGTCGCGGGAAGCCCGGAGAGCCCACCGCCGAGGTACCGGCGGGTGGCTCCGGCTTGCTCGGTGTGCACCAGTTCGCTCCAGCTCGCACCGGTGGATCCGTCGTCAAGGCGGACTTCCTCGCCGGGGACCAGCGGGCGCATCTGTTCCACACGCACGCCCAGCAGGTCACGCAATCGACCTGGGTAGCCTCCCGCGACCACGCGAAGGTTCTGGTCGGCGACGCCGGTGAAGGGAAAGACCACCAGGTGTCCGCCCTGCTCTTTCACATAGCGGTGCAGGGCGGTGACCGTGGCGTCGTCCATACCCGCCAGGCTGGGCACGGCCACGAGGCGGTAGCGCCCGAGGTCGGCGCCGGGCTCGACGACGTCGACCGCCATACCCAGGTGGTAGAGCTCGCGGTGCGTGCGGCGCACGGCGTCGGAGTAGTCGAGCCGTTCCGAGGGCAGGCCCCCGCTCTCCAGCGCCCACCAGCCCTCGGCGTGCCACAGGAGGGCGACGTCGGCCTCCACGACCGGCCCGTCGACGGGCGGCTCGGCCATCTCGGCCACGGCCCGCAGGGTCGCGCCGAGCTCGCAGGCGGTGCGGAATCCTTCGCTGTCAGGGCCGGCGTGCGGCACCAGCGCGGAGTGCCAGGTCTCGGCGCCGGCGGTGCTGGCGCGCCACTGGAAGAACAGGGAGCCCTGCGAGCCACGCGCCAGGTAGCTCAGGGAGTTGCGCAGCATGCGCGAGGGCTCCTTGTGCGCGGTGGTGCTCGCACCGCCGGCGCCCCAGGTGGTGATGCCCCCGGCCGACTGCTCCATGAGCAGCCACGGGCGCCCGCCGGCCCAGGAGCGGGCCAGGTCGGCGCCGTAGGCGGCGTGGGCCTCGCCGTCGGGACCGGTGGTGTCGAGGTAGTGGTCCAGGGAGACCAGGTCCTGCTCGCGCGACCAGCTCCACTGCTCCAGGTGGTTCCAGGTGGGCAGCATGAAGTTGGTGGTGACCGGCGCCGTCGAGCCGGAGGCCCGCAGGGCGTCGCGCTGTTCGGTGAAGCAGGCGAGCAGCTCGTCGGAGGTCCAGCGCTTGAAGTCGAGCAGGTGCGCCGGGTTGTGCAGGTACTGCGTGGCGCGCGGCGGAAGTACCTGTTCCCATTCGCCGTACCGCTGGCTCCAGAAGGCGGTCCCCCACGCGGAGTTGAGCGCGTCGAGGGTGTCGTAGCGGGCGCGCAGCCAGGTGCGGAACGCCGCGGCGGCGTGGTCGCACCAGCACTGAGTGCCGTACTCGTTGTGCACGTGCCAGCCCAGAACTGCCGGGTGGTCGCCGTAGCGCTCGCCCAGTGCGGTGGCGATGCGAAGGCTCGCCTCCCGGTAGGCGGGAGCGGCCAGGCAGTAGGTGTCACGGCTGCCGTGGGTGAGGCGGGTGCCATCGGCGCTCACCGGCAGGGCGTCGGGGTGGGCGAGGGTGAACCACGGCGGGGGCGAGGCCGTGGGGGTTGCCAGGAAGGCGTCGAGCCCGTTGCGGTGGAGCAGGTCGAGCGCGTCGTCGAGGAGGCGGAAGTCGTAGCGGCCCTCCTCCGGCTCCAACACCGACCAGGAGAAGACGCCGAGCGTGGCGGTGGTGACGCCAGCCTCGCGCATGAGGCGCACGTCGTCGTCCCAGACCTCGCGGGGCCACTGCTCGGGGTTCCAGTCGCCGCCGAACAAGAGCCGGCGGGGAGCGCGCGACGGGTCGCCGCTCATCCCTTCAGCCCCCCGCTCAGCACGTCGAGGCGCCAGTAGCGCTGAAGCACGAGCATCAGGGCGGCCAGGGGGACCACCGACAGGGCGGCCCCGATGATCGCCAAGGAGTACAGGCCCGGCTCGCCCGAGCCTCGCGAGAGCAGCGTGTACAGGCCCACGGTCAGGGGGTACTTGCCCTGGTCGGCCAGCATGATGAACGGCAGCAGGAAGTTGTTCCAGATGCCGACGAACTGCAGCATGAACAGGGTCACCAGGCCCGGCACCAGCATCGGCAGGGCGATCGAGATGAAGATCCGCCCCTCGCTGGCACCGTCGAGGCGGGCGGCCTCGACGGTGTCGTCGGGCACGGAGGCCGCGAAGACGCGGGCCAGGTAGATGCCGAACGGACTGATGATCGAGGGCAGCAGCACCGACCAGCGCGAGCCGGCCAGTCCCAGGTCAGACATGATCAGGTACTGCGGCACCGCCAGGGTGATCCCGGGGATGAGCACCCCGGCGAGCACGAGGAAGAAGACGAGGTTGCGGCCGGTGAACTCGTACTTGGCCAGCGCGTACCCGGCCAGTGCTGAGACGAGCGTGGAGAGGACCGAGCCGACGCCGGCGTAGAGCAGGGAGTTCAGCGCCCACCCGCCGAACTGCCCGCCGCCGTAGGCGAACAGGTCACCCAGGTTGTCGAGCAGCCCGCTGCCCGGCAGGAACGTGAAGGTGGTGAAGAGTTCGCCGCGGCTCTTGGTGGAGGCGACCACCACCCAGGCGACAGGTACCAGGCAGTACAGGGCGCCCAGGAGCAGCACGGTGGTGGCGGCGACACCGCCGACCGAGCGGCGGGGGCGCCCCGTGGGCCTGGGTGGAGCCGCCGTCGCGGTCGGACGGGCGGTCGAGGGTGCGGCGCTCATCAGCTGCCTCCGAAGATGCGGCGCTGGTTCAGGCGCAGGAGCACGACTGAGAGCACAACCGTCAAGCCGGCCAGCAGCACGGACTCAGCGGCCGCCAGCGGCAGGTCGTCACGGGTGAAGGCGTCGCGGTAGATGGTCATCAGCGGCACCCAGGTCTGGGAGATGGCCGAGGTCATCGGCCGTAGGGTGGTCGGCTCGCCGTAGACCTGCAGCGTGCCGATGAGGGAGAACAGGCCCGTGAGCACCAGGGCCGGCGCCACCAGCGGCACCTTGATGCGCCAGGCGATCTGCCACTCACCTGCGCCGTCGATGCGGGCGGCCTCGTAAATCTCCTCAGGGATCCCACGCAGCGAGGTGTAGATGATGATCATGTTGAAGCCGACCCCGCCCCAGACCGCGATGTTCGCCACCGAGGCGAAGATCCACGGGTCTTGCAGGAACGGGATCGCGCCGCCCCCCAGCTGGTCGGTCAGCCAGCTGAAGGGGCTGGTCCCGGGCAGGTAGAGGAAGCCCCACAGCAGCGAGGCGACCACGCCGGGCACCGCGTACGGCAGGAAGATCGCGGTGCGGGAGAACCGGGTGGCGCGGGCCGCTCGGGCGTCGAGCAGCAGGGCGAAGACCAGGGCCAGGCCGAGGGTGAACGGGACGGCGAGGGCGCCGTAGACGAGCAGGCGTCCGAACCCGGCGAGGAACTCCGCGTCAGCGATCGCGGTGGCGTAGTTCTCCAGTCCGACGAAGGTCTCCACCCGCCGCCCGAACGGTCCGCCGCCCTCCAGTCGCAGCCCGCGCAGGCTGAGCCAGAGCGCGTACCCGATCGGGACCAGCAGGAAGGCGACGAATAGCAGCAGCGCCGGGGCGAGCATCGTCCAGGCGGCCAAGCGGTGCCGTTGGCGAGGGCGGCGCGCCGGCGAGGCGCCGTCCTCGGACGGCGTCCCGGCGCGCGCGGGGTGGGCAGGTGGTGCCGTGGTGCTGGCCACAGGTGCTCCTCGGCCGGGGGTTCGGGGGATGTGCGATAGGGAGCGGGACGGCGCCCGGTGGCAGGGGTGTCCGGGCACCGTCCCTGTCGGGTCAGCCGCTGACGTCGAAGCCGGTCTTCTCCATGTCGGCGACGACGGCCTGCTGGGTCTGCGCCAGCGCGCTGGACAGGGGCTGCCCGTCGCGCACCGCGGCCGCCATGGCGTCCTGGAAGGCGCTGGAGGCGACGTTGACGTTCGGCCCCCACGTGATGGCGGGAATGGTGTTCTGGGCGATGCCGGAGGCGGTGGTCCAGAAGTCGGTCTGCTGCGGCATCAGCTCCGGCGGGGCAGAACCCTCGGCGGTGGTCTGGCCGAGCGTGGAGGCGGGGTACTGACCGGTGGTCAGCTGGATGTCCGCGCCCTCCTGGGAGGTGTTGATCCAGGCGGCGAACTCGGCAGCCTCCTCCGGGTGGTCCGAGGAGGTGGTCACGATGGTGGCCGAGCCCCCCTGGTAGGCGACGCGGTCATCACCGGGGGTCCACTGCGGCATCGGAGCCATCGCCCACTGGCCGGTCATGTCGGGGGCGACGCCGGAGATGACGCCCGGGGCCCACAGCGCAGAGGGCCACGACAGGATCTGCCCGGCGTTGAGCTCCTGGTTCCACTGCGGGGTGAGCAGGTCCTCGACCTTGACGAGGTCCTCGTCGATCAACTGCTGCCAGTAGTCGGCCACCGCGACGGACTCCGAGCTGTCGATGCCGACGCTCCACGACTCGCCGTCGACCTCCCACCAGGAGGCGCCGGCCTGCTGGGCCATCGCGGCGAAGAAGCCGAACTCGCCCGGGTTGAAGGTCGCCAGGTAGGCGTTCGGGTCGGCTGCGCGAACGGCGCGGGCGGCTTCGGTGAACTCCGCCCACGTGGTGGGCACCGTGATGCCGAGCTCTGCCAGGCGCGCGGAGTTGTAGACCAGTGCCTGGGGGCCGACGTCCTGCGGGACGCCGTAGACCGCGTCGTTGAAGCGGGTCAGGTCCCAGGTGCTGGCCGGGAAGGCATCGGTGACGTCCTGCGGCACGAGGTCGGTGATGTCGGTGGCGACGTCACCCACGATCATCGCGGGGAGGGTCTGGTACTCCACGACGGCGACGTCCGGGGCCTCGCCCGCGCGGGTCGAGGTGAGCAGCTTGGCCGAGGAGTCGGTGCCGCCGCCGGCGTCCGTCAGGCGCACCTGGATGTCGGGGTTGGCGGCGTTCCACGCCTCCACCAGGCCGGGCTGGGCGGTGCCCCAGGCCCAGTAGTCGAGGGTGACGGGACCGTCGCCGCCGCCCTCACCGCCAGAACCGGAGCCGCCAGAACAGGCGGACAGCACGAGGGCGGCGCTGAGGGCGGCAGCGGTGAGAAGACTCTTGCGGGACATCCACGCATCTCCTTCGACGGTGGCCTCCACCCGGCTCTGGATGGCGAAGCGCTTCGACTGTGAAGTCGAGCCAGTGTGCGCAGGAGGGTGGGCGTGCGTCAACCCCGAGCATCCCCGCGGGGCGAGGTCGGCAGTGGGGGCGAGCGGTGAGCGCCGTGGGGCGGGGTTCAGGCCGGCTGCGCCGCGCAGCGCGCCACGGAGACCTCGGGGTCGAGGAGGGCCGGCGCCACCAGGCGGGTCTCGGCGGTGTCGTCACCGCCCATGCGCTGCATCGCCATCTCCACGGCGATGCGCCCGATCCGCTGGCCCGGCACCTCGACGGTGGTCAGGCGGATCGGCAGGGCCGCGGCGATCTCGGAGGGGGCGACGGCCACGACGGAGACGTCGGCCGGCACGCGCAGGCCCAGGCGCTCGAGCGCCGAGACCACGCCCCCCAGGGCTGCCTCGTTGTGCACGACCAGCGCCGTGGGCCGCGGTCCGCGCGCGAAGGCCTCCTGCACGGCGGCAGCCCCGCCGGCGAAGGTCGGCTCGGAGGGCACCTGGAGCAGCTCCACTCCGTGCGCGGCGGCCCCGGCCAGGGCGCCGGCACGCATCCTCACGGCGTAGTTGGCGCCCTCGGCCAAGCGCGTCGCCGAGGCGCTGACCAGCGCGATCGTGGTGTGTCCGGCCTCGGCCAGCGTGCTCACGGCGAGCCGTCCGGCGGCGGTGAAGTCGAGGTCGACGCACGAAAGGCCGCGGGTGTCGTCGGGCACCCCGATCAGCACGCTGGGCACTGGAAGGGCCCGTAGGGCGGGCAGGCGGGCGTCGTCGGAGGCGACGTCCATGACCACCACGGCGTCGGCGGTGGAGCTGGCCGCCACACGGGCCACCTCTTCGGGGTCGTCGGCGGTGAGCAGCAGCACGTCGCGGCCGTGGGTGCGGGCAGCGGCCACCACGCCGGCGACGAACTGCATGACGATCTGCACGTCGAGCCCGGGGCGGAACGGCACCGCTAGGGCGATGACGTCTGAGCGGCTGGAGGCCAGGGCGCGTGCGCCGGCGTGGGGGCGGTAGCCCAGCTCGCGAGCGGCCCGCTCGACCCGCAGCCGGGTGGCTTCGGAGATCCGACGCTTGCCCGACAGGGCGTAGGACACCGTGGAAAGGGAGACGCCGGCAGCGCGCGCCACGTCCTCGATGGTCGGCACGAGCGGAGGCTAGTCGCCTGCAGCTCCGCCGCGGCACGAGGAGCCTCGACGTCCGCTCGGACGGCGGGGTACCTTCGTGCGAAGCGCTTCGACGCGCTCTCGATGAGGAGGCTCCACCCGTGAAGTTCACCGACGGCTTCTGGCAGCTGCTCCCCGGGCTGGAGGTGCTGCGACCGCGTCAGGTGGTCGAGGTCGAGGTCCTCGAGCGCGACGGCGGGAGTGAGGCCCTCGTGGTGCACACCTCCACCAAGGAGCTCGCCCGCCGCGGTGACACCCTCAACCGCCCGACCGTCACGGTGACCCTCACCAGCCCCGCCCCTGATGTCATCGGAGTGCGCCTCGAGCACCACACCGGCGGGCTGGACCGCGGGCCGCACGTCGAGCTCTTCCCCGAGGCCACCGACGTGAAGGTCCAGCTGCCTGCCGACGCGGGCGAGCCCGTGGCCTCCCTCACCAGCGGCACGCTGACGGCCCGGGTGGCCACCGAGGGTCCCTGGCGCGTCGACTTCGAGCACGAGGGGCGGGTGCTGACGTCGTCCGGGGCGCGCAGCGTCGGCATGGTCCGCGACGGCGAGGGCCGCACCTTCGTGCACGAACAGCTCTCGCTCGGGCCGCGTGAGCACCTCTACGGCCTGGGTGAGCGCTTCGGTCCCCTCGCCAAGAACGGGCAGTCGGTCGAGGTGTGGAACGCCGACGGCGGCACCTCGAGCGAGCAGGCCTACAAGAACGTGCCCTTCCTGTTGTCCGACGCGGGCTACGGGGTCTTCGTCGACCACCCGGGCCGGGTCTCCTTCGAGGTGGGTTCTGAGGCGGTCTCAGCCACACAGTTCTCCGTGGCGGGGGAGGTGCTCCAGTACTACGTGATCGCCGGTCCGGAGCCCAAGGACGTGCTGCGCCGCTACACCGCCCTGACCGGGCGCCCCGCTCGAGTGCCGCTGTGGTCGTACGGGCTGTGGCTGTCCACGTCGTTCACCACCAGCTACGACGAGGACGTCGTGATGTCGTTCGTCGACGGCATGGCTGAGCGGGGGCTGCCGCTGTCGGTGTTCCACTTCGACTGCTTCTGGATGCGGGCCTTCCACTGGACCGACTTCGTGTGGGATCCCGCGGTCTTTCCCGACCCCGAAGGGATGCTGCGCCGCTTGCACGAGCGCGACCTGCGCGTGTGCGTCTGGATCAACCCCTACATCGCCCAGCGCTCCCGGCTGTTCGAGGAGGGTCGGCGCCTGGGGCACCTGGTGCGGCGCGCCGACGGCTCGGTGTGGCAGACCGACCTGTGGCAGGCCGGGATGGCCTTGGTCGACTTCACCAGCCCCGCTGCGCGGGAGTGGTACGGCGGATACCTGCGCGAGCTGCTCGGCCAGGGCGTCGACGCCTTCAAGACCGACTTCGGCGAGCGCATCCCCACCGACGTCGTCTGGCACGACGGCTCTGACCCCGAGCGGATGCACAACCACTACGCCCAGCTCTACAACCGCACCGTCTTCGAGGTGCTGCGCGAGGAGCGCGGCGAGGGCGAGGCGGTCGTCTTCGCACGCTCCGCCACCGCTGGCGGCCAGCAGTTCCCGGTGCACTGGGGTGGAGACTGCGAGTCTACGCACGCGGCCATGGCCGAGTCGCTGCGCGGTGGGCTGTCGCTGTCGGCATCGGGGTTCGGGTACTGGAGCCACGACATCGGCGGCTTCGAGGGCACCCCCGACCCGGGGGTGTTCAAGCGCTGGCTCGCCTTCGGCCTCCTCTCCTCCCACAGCCGCTTGCACGGCTCCAGCAGCTACCGGGTGCCGTGGCTGGTCGACGAGGAGTCTGTGGAGGTCGCCCGCCGCTTCACCGAGCTGAAGCTCAGCCTCATGCCGTACCTGGCGGGAGTGGGGGAGGAGGCGCACACCGACGGGATCCCCGTCATGCGGCCGATGGCCGTGGAGTTCCCCCGCGACCCGGCGACCGCGGGCATCGCCACCCAGTACGCCCTCGGGCCCGACCTCGTGGTGGCGCCGGTGTTCACCGCCGACGGAACGGTCGACGTCTACGTGCCGGAGGGGCGCTGGACCTCGTTGCTCGACGGCTCGGTGCTGGTCGGCCCGCGCTGGCACCGCCAACAGTATGACGTCGACTCCCTGCCCCTGCTGGTGCGGCCCGGCACGGTGTTGGCAACCGGCGAGCGCGTCGACCGGCCCGACAGGGACCTTCGTGAAGGTCTCGTGCTGCGCGCCTTCGAGCTCACCGACGGACAGCACGTTCGAGTCTCAGTGCCCGGTCCCGTCGGGGAAGAGCCCGGTGTCGTCGATGTCGAGCGCCGCGGCCGGACGTTGCACGCCACGGCGAGTGGGGTCCACAGGTGGTCACTGGCGGTTGGTACTGGCGCCGGGCTGCAGGCCACCAACGACCGAGTCGTCCTGGACCTCGACCGCGCGTGAACTCGTAGCGGGTGCCCTGCCCTGGGGTGAGCATCTTAGTTGACGCTCAGCCGGTGGCGAGATGCTGCGCGAGCGCGGCTTGGATGTTCTGTAGCGATCGGTGTCGTGCCGTCGGGTGCTCAAACCTGGAGCCTCGCGTGCGACGTCCCGAAGGTTCTCTTACGGTGGCGGTGCCGAGACGGAACAGTGGGACCGACTTCTGAGACACCTTCCTCGTCGTTAGTAGTGCTCTGCAGCGACATCGGCCGGGGACGTCCCACGACCTGGGAAGTGGAAATTGTCTGGCGGTGGTGCCTTTGGAGTACGCCTGATCTAGCGCCCAGCACGCCGGCACGTCGCGCGAGACCACCGCCGCCGCCAGCGGACCGCCAACCCCCGCCGCCACCAGCGCAGCCCACGTCCGAGAGCAGGGCATAGCCAGCGCCCGCGACCTGGCCGTAGCGGTGGCAGCGCGGCCCGTGGTGACCGAGCGCCCTCAGCGCGTGGCACTGGTGCCTAGCTGCAGGTCAGAACTCGGGCGGTCTCAACTGGTCGACGCAACACCTCGAGCAGGAGGTGGTTCTTGGGACGTGGACCAGGGTGGATGGTGACGTTGACGGGGCGCCCGTCGATGCGATCACCGGGACGGCCTCCGGTGCGCCG
>Ga0325401_1001101_pt1 | contig 22061 bp, 25 predicted proteins | sample PopdelMetagenome_FD_205666 | JGI IMG/M metagenome (GOLD analysis project Ga0325401, IMG submission 205666) | Populus deltoides microbial communities from Bellville, Georgia, United States - Xylem-PdKOR-R2 | ecosystem: Host-associated > Plants > Phyllosphere > Stem > Wood/Secondary xylem | place... | reverse complement strand
ATGCTCACTCTGTCTCCGCAACAATGAGGATCACAACCACTTGTTCTTTGAATGCTCCTATACTAAAGCGATCTGGTGGGATGTTTGTGACAGATGCAACATTCCAAGAATGACAAAAGGCTGGGATGAATGGATTCGATGGGCCACCATCTCTTGGCATGGCAAGAGTTTCGTCAATTTTTCTCGTAAACTGAGTTTTGCAGCTACAGTGTATCATGTATGGCAAGAACGGAATGCAAGGATCTTTGCTGGAATGTCTAGAACTTCGAATTTGGTCTTCAATCAAATCGAATGTATCATTCGTGATAAGCTTGATTTGATGAGGAATGTCGTACCAACAAATAAAAACAAAAGGATCCAACGAGCTTGGAGGGTGAATACCATAGATTCTTAATTTGTTAGTTAGCTGGTTATATTGGTTTCCCTCACGAATCTAGTGAGGTTTCAGTTTTAGGGTCGGTGGCTAGCTTGTAGCCATCTGTTGTTTTATGTTTCTGTTATCATTGTAAATCTGGGGTATGCCCCTTATAATGTTTGTATCTTCTTCTTTTAATACATACATCAACTTACCAAAAAAAAAATCCATGTTCTACCATGAGAAGAAGAGAAAGAAGTAAAATATTACAGAACTGATTCAAGGCTTATTTTATAGCCTTCCATGCAGCCCTCTAATCCTAGAAACAAAAGGAAAAGGTAGCCACCCATGTTGTTTCCAAGTTGAAATATGATTCTTTTGTTTCCTTTGCTATGCTCACCTCATGGCCCAAATAAGGTTGTATTGGACCCCTCTTACACATGGATAAGATGTACTAGGGTCTCCTCTTGATACTCTAATGGACCTTTCAATTCGGACTTGGTTGAGACATTCAAAACCAATGCATTCAATGCCTCTTTTAATGCCTTTGTCTTGGATCGAGTCATTGGACCATTTGGAACATGTAATGAGTCCTTGCTGGTGGCTTCTCTATCCTCAACAACATTGGCCCGAATCATTGTTATCTCCATCTCTTTGTGATATTCATCTACTGTTTTATAACATTGATTCAGACCTTGGAGCTTCAGATATAAGTCTCTGTAATAGTGGTTTGGCACAAATCATCTCCTTATTAAGACTTTCATCTCCCCCCAAGTCTGAACACATCACTCCTCATTCCTTCTCCTGCTGATTACAATTTGATCCCACCAAATCAATGCATACTCCGTAAACTCAATTATCACCAATTTCACCTTCTTTTGTTCAGAATAGCTATGGCAATAAAAAATCCAATCTACCTTTTTCTCCCACTCCAAATAAGCCTTGGGATCGTTTTTACCTTAAAAGTTAGGAATTTTCAGTTTAATAGTGTCCAAGTCCCCATCCATATCTTCATAAGTGCCCATGGCATGGAAATTCACATTCCTCCTAGCCCTGTTTGGTCCAAACCTGATTCCTTGGCTAGCAGATGCAAAATCATAATCATCTTCACCCGCATCTGTGTTTTCGTCAACAAACTCTTCAAAATCAGATCTGACATTCTGTACGGCCATACGGACTGTATTTCCTCAGCTATCAGCCCCTCTATTCTGTTGCTTTATTGAATTCACCTCATCTTTCAGATCCTTGTACGTTCTAGACAACAGCTCACGTTGTTGGCCAATGGCTCGCAATTGGAAAGCTACGTCAGCGTTTTGTGTCGCTGATTCGTTGTTTTCAAACATTCTTTGAATCTGCAAAATTTGGTTAGTAGCACAAAATATATCCTCACACCTCTCGTGTATCACACAAAAACAAAATCAAGGCTTTTCACTCTAATAAGCTCACTACGCCTCTTACCTCACAATTTGCTTTCTTTTAGTTCCTTAGGAACTAAAATCAACAAATCAAAGTTAGTAGCCTTTGCAGCGCACTCTAATTATAATTTTCAAACTTAAGAATCAATAAATATACTAAAAACAAAGCAAAACTACGATTACAATTTCGTGAGTAGCAATGCAAATTTATACAAATTATGGATTGTATTGGACCCCTCTTCCACATGGATAAGATGTACTAAGGTCTCCTCTTGATACTCTAATGGACCTTTCAATTCTGACTTGCTTGAGACATTCAAAACCAATGCATTCATTGTCTCTTTCAATGCCTTTGTCTTGGACCGAGTCATTGGACCATTTGGAACATGTAATGGGTCCTTGCTAGTGTTTCTGGGTTGGTCCACATCATAAAAGCTACTACGTGTATGTAATAGAGTTATTTGATATTGTGTTACATGTAAGGATAAAAAAAATTGAGGAAATGTATAAGTTATAGTGAAAACTCTGTTGTAAATCTGGTAAACCAAATGTGATCAATAATGGAATGTATTGTTAGATAATTTGCATAAAAAAATAATTTACCCCATTATACTCTGACATTATGATTAGAAATATGAAAGTAACATGGAAATTTTAGGTCATTACAATTTCTCCGGTGCATGCCCCTTTTATTTCATGTTTTTTTTTTTAAGGTTAGGTGGGTTTTGTTTGCCTATCCAAGCTTTGTGGGCCTTACCTTATGTTGTTGTTTTGTTCTTTTGGTTAATACACTTACTTTATCCAAGAAAAGTTGAGGAAATACTGCATGCATTCATTAAAAAGCAAGAGTCAATTGATACTCAAAATGCTCAAACAATAGATTTGAAAGATAATACTCATGTAAATTCTCAATCACAACAAAATCCCTAAGGACAATAAAACTCTAGTACGAGTAGCTCAAAGAGCCAACATGTTGATCAAGTTAAATTAGTCATGACTCTTCATAATGGTAAGGCTATTAAAAAACCTATTATTGAACCTTATGAGAAAGATGATGAATCAATTCTTGAGGGTAAGAAAGAAGTTGAACCTGAACATTACAAAGAAAAGACTAATTCTCCAACAGTACTTCCATTTCCTCATTCTATGACTAATCAAAGGAAAGTGAATCACAATTCTAAAATCTTTAAAAATTTTAAATAGGTAAAGATCAATGTACCTTTGTTAGATGTTATTAAGCAAGTACTCTTTCTTATGTAAATTTTTTACAAAGAATTGTGCACCGTGAAAAGAAAATCAAATGTAAAAAAGAAAGCTGAAAAAGTAAGTGTCATTCTTCAAAACAATAATTCTTTTGAAATATAAAGACCCTAGTTGTCCAATAATTTCATGTCTTATTAGAGAATATAAAACTGAAAAAGCTTTACTTGATCTTTAGAGCTAGCGTGAATTTACTTTCATATTCAGGTTTTCAAAGTCTCAATCTAGTTGAGTTACCAATGCGAACCTTGTGATCACGTGGTCACGCAACCCACACGCAAAGACACAATTCCTAGAAAGCCAAGTAAATCAAGTTTGATAGGAGTGTGACACGAAGATAACTTGTATCTAGGCACCAGCACTACTGGAAACGGAAAAATCCCACCCAACGAATATTGATTCATGAACGAGAAGTATAAGGTTGACACCACGAAGCCAGTTGTTCTTAGATAAGTCATTTTTAGTTCTTTAGAGATCTAAGAAAGAGAGATTATCCCACCAACACACAAGTTAAAACGTGTTAGAACAAGTTGATAAATTCATTTATTCTGTGGATTTTAATGTTTTAGATACACAACCTGTTGAGAGGCATATAAGTCAATTCTTGTTATTTTAGGATATCCATTTCTTGCAAGATGAAGTTATCCTTTGGAAACATTGATGCAACCATATTATTCGATAGTTTTACGTATATTTACCTAGTATTTTCCTATGTTTTAATATAAAATACCATGATATTCTTTATTTTATGTTTTGAAGGCACTTTTAGATGAAAAATTCAAAAGAAAGTAAATTCGAGATAATTGGTTGATTTGACCTCCAATCGATGTTTTATGCAGAGCTTGAGCTCTAGGGATCGAAATGAAATGATTCCAGTGGCATTAGAAATCTAACATACCTTTCTATATATATATGGAAATAAAAATAAAAATAGAAAGAGCATGGAAATCATAGCCTTCAAAGACAAATCTCACATTCTGTTAGTGTTGACCTTCGACCATTCCGACTTGAATATCTTGAGCTAGAAAAGTCCATTTGATGCAAACTCAATTTTGTTGGATTCCTGACTCGAGGACCTATTAGCCTACCAAATTGAGATTATCTATTGCTAAGTTTTCTATTAACACCGGAGTTGTGGTATATAAACTTTGAAGCAATTGAGATTAATAGTTGTGGCAAATTGAGGTTATTAATCTTAGAGAAAATATTCAATCAAATCAAACATGGACTGCAGACAGTTATGTTGTCTAGATTAATCAACTTATCTAGTTCTTAAGGCTGTCATTGAATTAAATTACTAGTGCGGACACTGTGGTTGTTTGATGGTTAGGGTTAGTTATACGGCGGATCTGTTAACTAACCACTGTTAAGAAAAGATAAATATTTAGAATATAAATTAATGTATCATGTCAATGATTGGTTCTAATTTCTGTAGGTGGACGTCTACTTGAAACCAAGGTTTTTTCTCTTGATAGTTTTCTGATTTATTTAATTTAGCTTGATTGTTTTATTCTACTATATAGCCTAGATAATCTGAAAATCCCACCCCCCAATCGCATCGTACAGTATAAAAATCTGAACTAAACCTTCCTCTTGTGCTCGACTCTTGCTTGCTCTATATTATCTTGTTTATTTAAGTTAGGCTAATTAATTTATGTGACCGCGATATATTAACAAACATAATAGTAGAAATGAAAGTATTTAATATTTGTAAACAGCCTGAAGATGATCATGATTTATAGGAAGTAGATTTTATTAAAAAATTAGTTTGTGTTTAATTTGAAATACTCCTAGTTGTTGTGGATTAGCCCATGAACACCAAGGACCCATTACATTTTCTAAAGAGGCCAATGATAAGATCCAATGAGAAGGCATTGAAAGAAGCATTGAGAGGGTTGGTTGGGCAAGTTTCAGCCAAAAATGAACTTGGGGATCTTTTAGAACATCAAGAGGAGGCATTAGTGCATTTAATCCTTGTGCAAAAGGGGCCAATCCACCCTTATTTGGGCCATGAAGTTTCGATAACAAGGCTGCCAATTTTGTATCATTTTTTGCCAGTCTTGTTTAGTGATGTCTCCATGTGCTTTGTGAATTATTAACTAGTTTTGGATTTCTTATTATGTATAGGAACATTAATTATCTCCTTTAAATATTAGGATTTATTATTTTTATTTTATTTTCTTGTTAGGTGAGGAAAAAACACAGCAAAAGAAACAAAAGAATCCAAGTTAACATAGAAACACATTTGGCGGCAAAGTTTCCTTGTTATGCAAGCTGAATAATTCAGCAGCTTAATTATATGTCCTAGTATTAGAAGGATAGCTAGGGGTGGAAAAGAGGAGCGTTAAAAGCAACATCCTTTTCCTTCCAAAAGAAATGATAAATATAAGGTTGACATCAGAATCCTATTCTTAGTTGGAAAACAAAGAGGTGGCAACTTCTCTTTTAGTTCCTTCGATTATTAGGTAGCATAATAGGCTATAAAGTAAGTCTTGTATTAAACCTACAATGTTTTATTTTTTTCTCTTCTCACGGTAGAACAAAACTTAGATTTATGGGCTTTATTTTTATTTTATTAGCTACAACCCAAGGATTGTTTGATTAATTAATACTTTAATTTCAGCTAGAATCCAAGGCTTATTTAGATAGGGTTTGGTTTTACTAGTAAAGGCTTTGGGTCAATTTTTATAAGTGAGTCAATTTGGCCCACAAAGGTAGATCTATTAATTTCTTAGAACTTTTTAAACACATATAAGCCTAAATTTCAGCATTTTTTGGTCAATAATACTTTTAAACTTTTTAGTTTAACGTGTGTGAGAGATTCTTGTATTTTTTGGTTCTTAAACAAATTGAATCTGACTCATCGAAGATTAACTGGTTTCGTGATGTCATTTGACTTCATCTTAATAGTGTTGGTATTTTGGGACTGGTTTTCAATGTACCATACTCCTATCAGACCTCTTTCAAGTTCCCAGGATCAAATCTCAATCTTAACTATATGTTGCATGACCTCGTGATCATGAGGGTCAGATTATTTGGTATCAGAACTAGGCTGTAAGAACAGGTCATATCTTTATAAAATTTTTGTTTTCCTATTTTTCATTAAGTTTTTAATGTTCACACCATTCTTCTTCTTTGTGTTTACGACATCCTAGTACAAAAAACTAATAATTAATATTTTGTTTTGTTCCTGTCTCAATATCAATATCATTAAATTAAAAAAAAACAATGTTATTTGAAGCTTATTGCAATTCTGCTGTAGAAACACAACATTTAGGGAACCCTAAGTAAAACCACCTTAGAATTAATTGAAATTTTATATACTACTTTCTAGGGGTTCAATTGCACTATATAATAAATTTGGGATTATTTTGATAATGTTTCCTTGAGGTTTTAATTCAGGGTTCAATTTTGTCGTAAACTGAATAATTTCAATGCCTAGGCACTGAAACCCATGTATAAACTAAGAAGAACCTATAAAATGAGATCTATTGTTTTTTAGGTAAGAGATTACTACATATTGAATTGAAGGTCATTTTGATATCATTAGGTCTAGGTTTCAGTTCTGGTGCTTTAAAATTGCGTAGTTGGTGAAATTTACGTCAAGTTCCAAAACATGTTTGTCTACCGTCTATTTCAAGCAAATAAGTTTTTTTCTATTTTGTTTGGGTTATTTATGAGCCAAACAAGTTTCTTCATTAATTTTCACTTTTGTTTTATTTCGCGTCTTCGTTTCATTTACAATTCATACGAATTTGTGTTGCTACTCATGAAATCATAATTGTAGTTTTGTTTTGCTAGTTTTCAGTATATTTATCGATTCCCGAATCAATATTCATAAATGGAAGGGTGGTCTCCAATGACGTTTCCATCGGAGTTGGTTCGACGAAAGCTTGAAGTGGTCAACTTAGTCAACCACGACTATGGATACCCATTGCACGAAACCACTGTTTTTTTTTTGTATGTTCACACTTCAAGATGAAAAAGGTTGGCCATATTTCTCTCGAGATCAAAAGGCCATAAACAACTCCTTTCCCTCCAAGTTTAGCAAAACCACCATAATCTGCAAAACCAAGCTTATTGCAAAACCACCATTGCAAAACCAACAAGGTATAAACTTCCAACTATAAAAACATACCCAAAACCCTTCCATTTATGTCAAAGGGTGAATTCAGCATTAATCAACCATGATCAAACCTTAATCAAAATCATAGATTAAAAACCTATAAATACCCTCTAAAAGATTATAGCATGAGGAGAAAAGGAGGAAGAAGGGGGTATAAACATCTTGATAAAAAAAAACTAAGTGTGAAGGTTCAAGAGCCTAAAACGAAGATTCTTTAAGCTTTAAGTATGGAGGTAAAGGTAAACTTTGCAAAAGAAAAGCATAAATGGGAAGCAACCATTAATGAGCTTTGAAGGTATAAACTTTCTCTAATCTAGTAGGTGATGTCTGTGAGGCACACCTCTAACTTGTTTTACATGTTTAAAGATGTTTATGAACTTGTTTTGATGTTATAATGTCTTTAGTTTTAATTTTGATTAATGTATAAAATGTTGTTTCTTTTTTTTTTCATCATACTTGGAGTTGTTCATTATTGTTGCTTGGATGTAAACCCCTTAAACATCAATACATGAGATTAAGTAAATAGAGAAGATCCATTGGTAAGAAACAAAAACTTTAACTTGAAGTGTGAAATACCTAAGTGAATAAGGAGAAAATTGGGACCTAACATGGGAAAAATATTAGGAGAGGACTAAATTGAAAAGGCATGAACAAGTGAGTGATGCTTTAAGGGGTCATTCAACCCTCTAATATTCCAACAGCCAATAAACATAGAAAAAAAAAATAGGGGACAAACAACAACCCGAGGATTACCTTATCTTGCCCTTTTCACGAATAGGTAGATTTTTTAATCTTCTTGGACAAACCCATTAAACCCTTCTTTTTTCTCGAGAGAGTCTTTAACCTTACTTGCTAGCTGATTACCGTGATCTATATTGCTGGAATGAAAAGGAGATTGAGGTGAAGGCCTCGTTGCTTTTCCTTTTCCCTTCCCCTAACTTCCATATCAATCTCCTCCTTGCACCCATCTTGAAGCAAACCTTATGATCACGCAACCCACAACCAAGATTGAGATCTGATCCTAGAAAGTTGAAATAGGTCTGATAGGAGTGTGACACAATAGAAACTTTCCCCAAGGCACCAACACTATTGAAATAAAGTAGAATGACGCCACGAAGCAAGTTAATTTTTGGATTTTTATTATTTTCTTCTTAGTCTTTGGGTTATTATTACTTATTTGGGTCAATTGTTAGTGGGCTTAATATAATTAAGTCCACCTAAGGGGGGTCCATTAGGGTTTATTTAAGTATAGAGTTAGTATAAATAAAGGCATAACCAGACATGTAAGTTAGACAATTAGGATTAATAAAACTTGTTGGTTGCCGCACTTTGTGTGTGTGTGTGTTGGTGAGATAATCTCCCTTCCATGGTTCTCTAAAGAACTGAAAACGACTTATCGAAGAACAACTGTCTTCGTGGCGTCATCCTTATACTTCTCGTTCGTAAATCAATATTCGTTGGGTGGGGTCTCCATTTCCAATAGTGCTGGTGCCTAGGTACAAGTTATCTTTGTGTCACACTCCTATCAAACCTAATTTACTTGGCTTTCCGGGAATTAGTGTCTTTGCGTGTGAGTTGCGTGACCACGTGATCACGAGATTCGCATCATTTGGTATCAGAGCTTGGCTTCATTAATCAGGTTATATCCTTCTGAAATTTTCATTTCTTATTGATTCCGCAAAAATTCCTTAGTATCCAAATTCTTCTTCTCCTTGAATTTGCAGCATATAAAAAAAATTCTTATTTCATTCTGTTATTGTTCAAAATATATCAGTAGCATAAAAAAAAGAGAAAAAAGAAAAGCAAAAAAAAAAATTGTTCAAAAAGACGTTTATTGGATTCTGCCGCAGAAAACTAAACAAGAGAAAATTGGATCAAATCAACTCTAAATTATCTGAAATTTGATACTCTAATTACTGGGGTCCTAATCGCACCACATATAAAATTTAGAGTCAATTAAATATCGTTTGCTTTGGGTTTCAAATTCGGGTCTAATCAAGTCTGATTCATAACGTTTTTGCGTCAGTATATCAAACCTTGTCGTAAATTTCTCACACTTTATATTCCATCTATTTGGGTTGATTTCGCACTATATCTGAAATTTTAACTCAATTGGATATCATTTACTTTAGGTTCTAGATTCAGACTTAACTCTTCATAAACGAGTCTGTTTTGCGTCAATTTTTGAAATTCACTTGCTTTCTGTTGTTTTCGTTTCTTGCAGTTTATTTTCATCATATCCAACATATTTGGGTATTGTTTCATGATTTTTCATATTTTTTGTTTCTGTTTTCATTCGAGTCTTCAATTTCGTTCATATTTCGAATAGACTCGCTAGCTACTCGCGAGACTATCATTGCAGTTTCGTTTTGTTTGTTTTCTAGTTTTTATTGCTTCTTGAGTCATATATATTTGGATTGCGCTACCAAGTTGGTTCTGTTTGGTGTTGGTTTCAGTTTCGCAATAATCGCAAAAAGGTGAGACGAGAGGAGTGAGTGTGTGAGGATATTAAGAGTGTTTGAGCGAAACACGAGCGACATGAGGATAATTTTTTTTTTTACCACTAACTAATTTTTGCTGGTACCATCATGTCAGATCAAAACAACACACCACCCCATCCCGAGGGAGAACTTACGTTCCAAATGCAAGTCATGACGCAGATGATGGAGAGGATGAATTTTATGATGGGAAATGTGTGTGACAGATTTGATAGGGTGGAGAAACATGGTAATGAGGTTGGTACCAGCACCCAAAATGTGAGGAAGCTTGGGGCCGAACCGAAAGCAAACAATGGCAGTAGGGCCAAAAGGCCAATGTGGGCTGATTATGAGGATTATGAGGAGGACATTGATGATATTGGTGATGGTGGTTTTAAGGATGAGACCAAAAGCTATCGGGAAGGTTTTTGGCAGCCTAGAAACCGAAGTGATTTCATGTATTTTGATGAGGTGTTATGGCAAAAGAAAAGGCAAATTCAAAAGGAGAGGTGGTATCAAAGGGAGCAAAATAAAGAGATTAGTGTTCTAAAAACAGAATCCAATAGTTTATCCCGTATGCTAGGGGAGATGAAGCAAGAACTTGATGTGTTAACGGCAGCAATCAATGCCTAGCAAGCTTCAGAAAGAGAGGAGAAAAAAGGTTGCAATGATGATATACAAAATAGAACGGCTGCAACTTTCATCCAAAGTTGGCGACAATTGTTGGCATGAAAAGAACTCCAAAGGCTAAGGAATTGTCCATTCAACTTGTTGGTGATTCGAGGACGAATCATCTTGAAGAGAGGGAATGATACGATCCAGGAAAGGTCAAATTCAGATTTTAACATGAGAAGTGCATCTATCCAGTTTTACGGCAACAGTCATAATTCTCAATCCGACTGTTGGATCGGGCTGAAATTTTACGTGGAGTCTCCTGACATGGTTTCCTACCTTGGGCTAAAATTTCAGGGTTTATTTAAGTCTAGAGTTAGTATAAATAAAGGCATAACCACACATGTAAGTTAGATAATTCAGATTAATAAAACTTCTTATTTGCCGCACTTTGTGTGTGTGTGTTGGTGAGATAATCTCCCTTCCATAGTTCTCTAATGAACTGAAAAATGACTTATCAAAGAAAAACTATCTTTGTTGCGTCATCCTTATATTTCTCATTCGCGAATCAATATTTGTTGGGTGGGGGTTTCCGTTTCCAACAGTGTTGGTGCCTAGGTACAAGTTATCTTTGTGTCACACTCCTATCAAACCTGATTTACTTGGCTTTCCAGGATTTGATGTCTTTGTGTGTGGGTTGCGTGACCACGTGATCACGAGGTTCGCAATGATACGATCCAGGAAAGGTCAAATTCGGATTTTGACATGAGAAGTGCATCTATCTAGTTTTACGGCAATAGTCATAATTTTCACTCTGACTGTTGGATTGACCTAAAATTGTATCCCAAGGTAGGACACCATGTCAGGAGACTCCACGTAAAATTTTAGCCCGATCCAACGGTCAGATTGAGAATTATGATTGTTGTCGTAAAACTGGATAGATGCACTTCTCACGTCAAAATCCGAATTTGACCTTTCTTGGATCGTATCTCAATTTGACCTTTCCTAGATTGTATCAACCTTTCAATTTTGACTTGATTGAAACCTTCAAAACCAAAGCATTCAATGCCCTTGTCTTGGACCGAGTCATTGGACCATTTGGAACATGTAATTGGTCTTTGCTAGTGTTTTTAGGCTGGTCCACGTCATCCCCTCTCTCCTCGAAAGGATTCAACCTAGAATCAAAACCTGTGACAAACAGCATAAGATCAGCAACATTAAAGATAGCACTAATACCATTCTTACGTGGAAGATCAATTTTGTATGCGTTGTCATTGATTCTCTCTAAAACCTAAAATGTAAACCACTAGGCTGTAATTTTGATTTCCTTTGGTTAGGAAATCGTCCCTTATGCATGTGCACCCAAACCCAATCATCGAGTTGGAAAACAACCAGTTTACGTCCCTTATTTGCTTTAGAAGCATATAGTCTATTCTTTTTCTCTATTTGCAGTCGAACTCCCTCATAGAGTTGTCTCACCATCTTTACCTTATTTTCACCATCTAAACTTACCCTTTCTTCAAAAGATAAAGGAATTAAGTCCATAGGATTAAACCCATAAATAATTTTAAAATGAGAAAAGCTAGCGATCGAATACATAGTTCTATTATAAGCAAACTCAGCAAAAGGCAAACATTCTTCACATTCTTCCCAACTTTTTTTACATTCTTTTGAATTACAACACGTAAAAGTTAGGATAATGTTCTACTCACTACCTTAGTTTGTCAATTTGTTTGAGGATAACATGCTGTCGAAAATAAGAGTTTACTTCCCAACATTCCCCATAAAGTCTTCGGAAAGTAACTAAGGAACTTAACATCACGATCTGACACTATACTCTTAGGAATACCATGCAAACGTACAATCTCTCTAAAGAACTAGTCTGCGATTTAAGATGCATCATCTGTTTTCTGACATATAATGGAATGGACCATTTTAGAAAACCTATCAACCACAACAAAAATAGAATCTTTACCTTTCTTTGACCTACGTAAACCTAAAACAAAGTCCACACAGATATCTACCCAAGGTTCAGTAGGCATAGGCCTCCATGTAGTTGCATTCTAGATTTTACTTTTCTACAAGCAATGCACTATTCACAAATTCATTGAACATCCCTTTTTCATCTTTGGCCAATAAAAATGCTCATGTAATACATCCAAGGTTTTCGCAACCCCAAAATGACTCTTTAAGTCACCCCCATGTGCTTCACGAATAAGAAATTCATGCAAAGAACTAGCAGGAACACACAATCTATTCTCTTTGAATAAATAACCATCCATCAAATAAAAATTACCAAAAGCTAAATGTCAACATGCAATATATAAATCTCGGCAAAGTGAGAATCTGATGCTACATCCATTTCCCTTGTTCCTAAAGTTGCTAATCCTATGAGGTTGACAGATTTCCGTCCTATATCTTGCTGCAATACAGTTTACAAATGTATCGCTAAGATTCTAGCTTGTAGAATCAAAGCTGTTTTGTCTTCCTTAGTAGGTCCGTATCAGACAGCTTTTATCTCTGGACGAAGAATCAGCGACAACATTCTGTTGTCTCAGGAACTAATAAAAGGCTATCATAAATCTACGGGACCTGCTCGTTGTGCTATGAAGGTAGATCTGATAAAGGCTTATGACTCTTTCTGGTGGGATTTCGTTGATGCCACATTAATAAAAATGGGATTTCCTCGAACAGTAACTGATTGGATCATGGTCTGTGTTACATCATGTCAATTCTCTATCAACATCAATGGTGAGCTAGCAGGTTACTTTCAGGGGGGGAGAGGGCTGAGACAAGGTGACCCACTATCTCCATATTTGTTTGTTCTATGTATGGAAATCCTTTCGGGGTTGTTCCGTAAGATGAGTGCAGATCAAAACTTTAAGTTCCACTAGAGATGCAAGAAGGACAAAATTTCTCATCTTTGTTTTGCAGACGACTTGATGATTTTTAGCAAAGGGGATGTAAACTCAATTTGTATGATCAAAAATGTACTCACTGAGTTTCAAGATCTATCAGGTTTGTATCCAAATCCAAACAAAAGTGACATCTTCTTGAGCGGTCTATTAGATGCTGAGAAAGAACAGATTATTCAAATTCTTGGTTTTAGAGAGGGGGAGCTTCCTATGAAATATTTGGGAGTGCCCCTTATCTCATCTAGACTGAAAGCTGTCTATTGTAAGGGCCTTGTGGATCGACTCACCTCTAAAGTTCGACACTGGACTTGTAGAACTCTCTCGTATGCAGGACGAGTACAACTAATTAATTCAGTTTTATTTTCCATCCAGGTCTATTGGGCATCTCTCTTCCTCTTACCTAGGTAAGTAATAAAAAGTGTTGAGCAAATTATGAAATCCTTTCTTTGGTCAGGTTCAGATATGAGAACTATCGGGGCTAAAGTGGCTTAAGAACAGGTATGTCTTCCAAAAAAGAAGGGGGGGCTAGGAATAAAAAGGATAACAGAATGGAACAAGATTGCTTTGTTAAAACACATATGGAACCTGTGCAATGACTCAGATGGCTCAATCTGGTCTACTTGGATTAGATCCAATCTGTTGCGAGGTAGGAATTTCTGGACAATCAAGGCACCAGAGAATTGCTCTTGGGCTCGGGGAAAGATCCTAAAGCTCAGATCATTAGCATGGCCAAAGATGCAGTACATCATAGGAGATGGCATGACAACCTCTCTATGGTTTGACAATTGGCATCCTCACAGCCCGCTCGCAAATTCTTATGGTGAAAGATTCATCTACGATTCAGGTACGGGAAATAACGCGAGGGTGAATGTGCTGATTAGTAACTCAGAATGGAGAATCCCTACCACTCAATCTATTGGCTGGCACCCCATTATAGAAGCTATTCCTTCCAATCCTAAGATGGGGCAGAAGGATGAGATTTTGTGGTTAGATTCATCAAATCACAAATTCTCGGTCAAAGTAGCTTAGGAGCAACTAAGATTTCATTATCAGGTTGTTGAATGGCATGACATTGTGTGGTTCAAGAATGTTGTTCCAAGACATTCCTTTCTTCTATGGGCGGTTGTCTAACAAAAGCTCACAACTCAGGATAGACTTCATCGGTTTGGTATACATGGTCCCAATCGATGCTCACTTTGTCTCCGCAACAATGAAGATCATAACCACCTGTTCTTTGAACACTCCTATACTAAAACAATATGGTGGCATGTTTGTGACAGATGCGACATTCCAAGAATGATGAAAGGGTGGGAGGAATGGATTCGATGGGCAACTGTTACGTGGCATGGTAAAAGTTTCGTCAATTTTTCTCGTAAATTGGGTTTCGTCAATATATCTGGCAAGAACGGAATGCAAGGATATTTGCAGGAATGTCTAAAACTCTAAATTTGGTCTTTGATCAAATAGAATGTATCATTCGTGAAAAGCTTGATTTGATGAGGAACGCTCTCCCAACAGATGAAAACATAAGGATCCAAAGCGCTTGGAGGGTCAATAACATAGACTGTTAAATTGATATTTAGCTGGTTGTAGTGGTATCCTTAACAAGTCTAGTTAAGTCGAGGTGTCTGCTTTGTGGCTTCCTGTAGCCATTTGTTGTTTTATGTTTTCGTGCACAATGTAAATCTGGGGTATGCCCCTTATAATCTTTGTATATTCTTCTTTTAATATATCTGTCAACTTACCAAAAAAAAAAGAGAATATGATGTGAACATCTTGAACACGCGGTCAAGTAACCCTCATGTAAAGATACCAATTCCTGGAAAGCCAAGTAAATCAAGGTTGATAGGAGTGTGACACAAAGATAACTTGTACTTAGGCACCACCACTATTGGAAACAAAAGCCCCCACCCAACGTATATTGATTTAGGAATGAGAAGTATAAGAACAATGCCACGAAGTTAGTTTTTCTTCGATAAGTTATTTTTCAGTTCTTTAGAGAACCAAGGAATGGAGATTATCTCACGAACACACACACACACAAAGTGCAGCAAACAAGAAGTTTTATTAATCTGAATTGTCTAACTTACATGTCTGGTTATGACTTTATTTATACTGACCTTAGACTGAAACAAACCCTAATGGACCCATTATGTGGACTTATATAATGCCCACCTACAATTAAACCCAAATAATATAAATAAACCCTAAACCAAGAAGAAGATAATAATAATAATAATAATAAATTTGAATTTAATATCCTAAATATGATAGGATCAGATTTGCTGCCTTTTAGAAGTCCTATATAAGTTAGGAGAATCAAATCTGAAGTTACCTCCACTTTAGTTTCCTTTTTCGTAAAGTATTCTTAGCTGACTTGGAAACTTATTTAATGATATACTCCTACTATAATAAGGATAGAATAATTTTTTCCATACATGATACAATCCGGGCAATGAAAAAACAATTAAATTCGGATTTTGATGTAAAATGCACAACTGTTTAGTTTTACGGCAATAGTTATAATTCTCAATCCAATTGTTGGATCAGGCTGAAATTTTATGTGGCGTCTTCAAATAGGTTGTCATACCTTGGGTTAAACATTCAGGTCAATCGGAGTTCAAGTCAAGCTGCCACATCCTTGTAGGAAAAAGAATCTTAGCCAAATAGGAAGCCCACAAGTCAAAAGGAAGTAAATAACAAAATTCATGCAGCCTATGTTGACTAGTATTGTGATGCCTTCCTGAATTTTATTTGACTTGCAATTTTAACCCGAGGTAGGATAACCTCTGTGGAGACTTCACGTAAAATTTCAGCCCAATCCAATGGTTGGATTGAGAATTATAACTATTGTTATGAAACTAGACAGTTGTGCATTTTACGTCAGAATCCGAATTTAATTATTTTTTCATTGCCCAAATTGTATCATTCTGTCTCTCTTTAAGATAATTCATTTCAGCCATTGGAATTCTTTTCTTGCACGCAATTGCATGTAACAATATTATATAAATGTAGTAGCCGATAATAATTTTAAATAAACACGTCTTGCCATCCACTTGCGTGTATATTTTTGAATGATAACAATTGCTGCCCTCTTTTGTTTTTTATCCCTTTGGCGCTGAACTGAAGCTCTCCATTATTCATGTTCTTTATTTATTTCTTTATAAACATTTTCTAATCGTTCAACCTCGCTCTCTTTATCTAACATCATAAAAGCATTATGAACATAAATATTTGAAACTCAAAACCTCAGTTTCTCCTCCTTACTCATAATGAATCTCCTACGATCAGCCCCACTAATCTATTGCCTCATTGAATCTATATCATCATCCATCTTCTTTGCCTCCGAATTGACCCCTAGTTCTATTCCCAAAATCCCTTCGGTTTCTAGGATGCCAAAAGCCTTCTCGATGACCTATGCGAGATCTTTTTCTAAAAATCACCATCACCAATATCATCAACGTCCTCCTCAAAATCCTCATAATCAACCCACCTTGGCCTTTCGGCCCTACTGCCACTTTTTGCTTTTGTTTCAGCCCCAACCTTCCTCACGTCTTGGGTGCTTGTACTAGTCTTATTGCCATGTCTCTCCACCCTATCAAGTCTGTCACACGTTCCCCATCACAAAATTCTTCCTCTCCATCATCTGCATCATGGCTTCATTTCAAACTAAAGTTCTTCCTAGAGATAGGGTAGTGTGTTGTTTTGATATAACATGATAGCAACTGTAAAAATTGGTTAACAGTAAAAAACAATATCCTCAAGTCGCTCGTGTTCGCTCATACACTCTTGATATCCTCACACCTCTCGTCTCACCTTCTTGCAGTTCTTGCGAAACTAAAACCAACACCAAATAGAATCAACTTAGAATCGCATTCCAAATATGTATTATATGACTGAAGAAGCAATAAAAACCAAAAAACAAGCAAAACAAAACTGCAATGATAGTCTCGCGAGTAGCAAGCGAATCTATCCAAAATATGAATAGTCTCTATTGACCAGTATTGTGATGCCTTTTTGAAATCTGATTGACCTGAAATTTTAACTCAAAGTCAGACAACCTGTTTAGAGACTGCATTAAAATTTTAGCTTGATCCAGTGGTAGGATGAAGAATTATAACTACTGCCGTGAAACTGGATAGTTGTGCATTTTACGTCAGAATCCAAATTTAATTGTCTTTTCATTGCCCGGATCGTATCAATACACTATAAGGATTCCAAATTAATATGACTCATTGCACATATTGAAACTATATTGTTGCCCATTAAATATCCTTGCAAGACTAAGAAATTCCCAAAACCAGCTGTCACATCCTTGTAGGAAAAGAATCCTACCCAAATAGGAAGCCCACAAGTCAAAAGGAAGTAAATAACAAAATTCACACGGCCTTTGTTGACCAGTATTGTGATGCCTTCCTGACTTTGATTGACCTAAAATTTTTACCTAAAGTAGGAAAACATGTTAAGAGACTCCACCTAAAAGTTCAGCTCGATCCAATGGTTAGATTGAGAATTATAATTGTTGCCGTAAAACAAGACAGATGCGCATTTTACATCAAAATCCGAATCTAATCATTTTTTCGTTGCCTGGATTGTATCAGAATCATTATCATACAATTCCTTCATATATTGAAAGCCTAGCAATCTAGTATTCATGGTGTGTAAAAAAACATACTTGTGTGAAAGTGAATCAGCTTCTATGTTCTCTTTGTCTTGCTTATACTTGATTACGTAAGGAAAAGTTTCAAAGAATTCAACCCATTTTGCTTGTCTCCTTTTCAACTTACTTTGTCCTTTCAGATGCTTCTCCATTTTCGGGGCTAGTTGATTCGGCAGGTGAGTTGTTACACACTCCTTAGCGGATTTCGACTTCCATGACCATCGTCCTGCTGTCTTAATCGACCAACACCCTTTGTGGGTTCTAGGTTAGCGCGCAGTTAGGCACCGTAACCCGGCTTCCGGTTCATCCCGCATCACCAGTTCTGCTTACCAAAAATGGCCCACTTGGAGCTCTCGATTCCGTGGCGCGGCTCAACGAAGCAATGGATCACGAACTCTTTTGGCCACAAGTAATGTTGTCACGTCTCAAGTGCTCTTACCAATGCATGAAGTTCTTTGTCATTAGTGGGATAGTTCAAGGTTGTTCCACTTAACTTCTCATTGAAATACGCAATAGGTCTTCGATCCTACATCAAAGTAGCACATATTCTCATTCCCGACGCATCACATTCTATTTCAAATGCTTTTGTAAAGTCAGGTAAATGCAAAATAGGTTTAGAACATAATTTCTCTTTTAAAAGAACAAAAGCAAATTCTTGTTACTCCCCCCATTTAAACCCAATTGACTTTTTAACAACTTCATTCAAGGGTGCAGCTATTTTACTACCATCTTTCACAAAACACCTACAAAAAACTAGTTAACCCATGAAAACTCCTTACCTCACTTATCGATTTGCGTGCAGGCCAATCCTGGATGACTTTAACTTTCTTATCATTCATCTCAATACCCTGTGCAGTTACAAAATAGCCAAGAAACACAATTTTCTCCATGCAAAAGGCAAACTTTTTAAGATTAGCATACAATTTCTAACTACGCAACACCCTAAGTACATTAAGCAAATGATCAAAATGCTTAGTTAAGTTCTTGCTATAGATTAGAATGTCATCAAAATACAGAACCATAAACTTACCTATGAATGCACACAACACATGATTCATTAAACGCATAAATGTATTAGGTGCATTTGTTAGTCCAAACGACATTACTAACCATTCATACAACCCATGCTTCATCTTAAATGTTGTTTTCCACTCATCACCTTCTTTCATCTTAATTTGACGGTACCCACTTTTCAAGTCAATTTTAGAGAAAATACAGGATCCATGGAACTCATCTAACATGTCATCAAGCCTAGGAATGAGATGTTTATACTTTACCATTATGTTGTTGATGGCTCGCCAATCAACACACATCCTCCATGTTCCATCCTTTTTAGGCACAAGTCGCAGGGGTACAACACACAGGGTATACTCTCACGAATGTACCCCTTTTCCATCAGGTCATCAACTTGCCTTTAAAGCTCCTTCGTTTTCTCGGGATTGCTTCTATAGGCTGGTTAGTTAGGAAGTGAAGCTCCGGGTATGAAATCAAGGTGATGCTCTATCCCCTTCAATGGTGGTATTCTGCTAGGAGTATCATCGGCGAACACATCATCAAACTCCTACAACAAAGAAATAGCAACACTAGGCAGAATATAATCAAGATCATTAGTATTAAAGTAAGCCTCTTTGTATACAAGTAAAATCATTGGCTTGTTAGTGAAAAATACAGATCTGACCTCACCCTCTCTAGCATAAAAATTGGGTTGTTTCTTTAGTTTTTCCACATAATTCTCATCACCCTTCCTAACTTTCTTCACTCCTCTTGTCTTACCTCCACTCTCGGCCAGATTTGGGTGTTTTTTAGTAGTTGTTGAATGGTCTGATTTGTTTGGAGTGTTGGCTGAATATTTGTTTGTGTTTGGATGGGTGGCTGAATGGGTTGCTGTGTGGTGTTTTTGGGTTTTGGCCGAATCTGATGGTCTTCTCTCCCGTTGTTCCTAACCTTGATTTTCTATCCCTATCACCTCATGCTTACTTTTTAGCTATATTTGATCATCATACACCTATTTGGTTGTAAGAGGTACAAGAGTGATGGTTTTACCATCTTTTACAATGATATACCTATTTTGAACATAATCATGAATTGCCTTCCTATCAAATTGCTATGGCCTTCCAAACAAGATGTGACTTGCTGATGCAAACTGTGATCACATTGTATGACGCGAACCTCCTGATCCCATGGCCATGCAACCCACAAACAAAGACATCAATTCCCAAAAAGCCAAGTAAATCGGTTTAATAGGAGTGTGACACAAAGATATCTTGTACTTAGGCACCAACACTATTGAAAATGAAAACCTGGGCATATTGATTCGCGAACGAGAAGTATAAGGATGACGCCACGAAGTCAATTGGTCTTTGATAAGTTATTTTTCAATTCTTTAGCGATGCGAACCTCTTGAACAAATAGTCAAACAACCCACACGCAAAGACACCAATTCTCGGAAAGCCAAGTAAATCTGGTTTGATAGGAGTGTGACACAAAAATACCTTGTACCTAGGCACTAGCACTATTGGAAATGGAAACACCCACCCAATGAATATTGATTCGCGAATGAGAAGTATAAGGATGATGCCACGAAGTTAGTTGTTCTTCGACAAGTCATTTTTCAGTTATTTAGAGAACCAAGAAAGGGAGAGTATCTCAACAACACACACAAAAAGTGTGGCAAACAAGAAGTTTTATTAATCTGAATTGTCTAATTTACATGTCTGTTTATGCCTCTTTTTTTTGTACTGACTCTCGACTGAAACAAACCTTAATGGACCCCTTATGTGGACTTATATGATGCCCACTTACAATCAAACCCAAATAATATAAATAAACCCTAAACTAAGAAAATAATAATAATAATAATTTCTTATTTAATATTCTAAATACAATAAGATCAGATTGCTGCCTTTTAGACGTCAGTCCTATATAAGCTATGAGATTAAAATCTAAAGTTCCCTTTTCTTTAGTTTCCTTGTTTGCAAAGTATTCTTAGCTGTCTTGGAAATTTATTTAATGATAGATTCTTACTTTAATAAGAATAGAATAATTATTTCCATACACCATAAGGATTTCACATTAATATTGAGTTCATACTACACATGGACACTATGTTGTTGCCCATTAAATGTCATTACAAGACTAGGAAATTCTCAAAACTAGCTGCCACATCCTTGTAGGAAAAAAATCCTAGCCAAATAGGAAGTCCACAAGTCAAAAGGAAGTAATCAGAGTATCAAAATTGAGCTAATTCCTAGTTGATTTGATCCACTTTTCCCTTGTTTAGTTTTCTGCCGCAGAAACCAATAAATATTTTTTTGAACGATTTGTTTTTTCTTTCATTTTCTCTTTTCTCTGTTTTTTGTTATGATACTGAAATTTTTTGGACAGTAACAGAATGAAATAATAATTTTTTTATATGCCGCAAATTCAAGGAGAAGAAGAAATTAGACATGAAGGAATTTTAGCAGGAACAACAAGAAATTTTTTTTTCAGAAAGATATAATACGATTAATGGAGCTAAGCTCTGATACCAAATGATGTGAACATCATGATCACGTGTAAAATATAAGTTGTATATTGATTGTTCATCATAAGTATCATTAAGTCTCTTATTTTACATATGTATTTATTGTTTTTATTTGGGTTTTTTTATAATAATTGATATGCTTTTTAGTAATGAAGTTTCTTTTAATGTTTCGATAGGTTTTTGGAGCTTAAATGAATTATTTCAGAAAATTCAACGTCGGAATTCAGAATAAAGAATTGAAGAGAAATTTAGTTGAAGATTGAAGAAAATCTTGGTTCAAATAAGTGCTCCAAATTTGCCCCAAAAATCAATTCTATTTCAATTCTAGAAAAGAATATCATATGATCTATTTCAAGCCCAAACTTGCCTTATGTTGTGTGCAAACTTCAACCATCAAACACTTAAGGTTTTAATGTCAATCTTAGCCCAAATAATAGGTACATTTGTATCCTTATTTGATGCTTAAATTCAGCCCCAAATCAACCTCAAATCAGCCTCCAAATCAACCCAAGCACAATCCATGATCTTACATGTCCACACAACAAATAACATTTGATTTATTTTGGATAATTCATTGATCCAAGAGGGCAAACACATGGATGGAAAGCTGGAGGGGACATTGTCACATTATTTTGGGTCAAAAAGAAGAAAGAGACAGCTCACAAAGGAGGAAGAAAAACGTGCACCAAAGTGTTCTCCAAGCTGGCCTGATTTGATT
>Ga0325401_1001100_pt1 | contig 22069 bp, 21 predicted proteins | sample PopdelMetagenome_FD_205666 | JGI IMG/M metagenome (GOLD analysis project Ga0325401, IMG submission 205666) | Populus deltoides microbial communities from Bellville, Georgia, United States - Xylem-PdKOR-R2 | ecosystem: Host-associated > Plants > Phyllosphere > Stem > Wood/Secondary xylem | place... | reverse complement strand
AGCCCGGCAACTTCGTCCCCCGTTTCGGCACCACCGCCGAATATCAGGCGCTGGTCGCCCAGGTAACGGGCCGCGACCTCCGCTGGTTCTTCGACGCCTATCTACGCCGCGCGCCGCTACCGGAACTGGTAGAGCGGCGGGCCGGCGACCGGCTGACGCTGGAGTGGCGCGCGGGCGGCCCCTTCCCCATGCCCCTCGACGTGGAGATCGATGGCCGGGTACGGCGCGTCGACATGACCGGCGGTCGCGCGACGATCGATTTGCCCGCCGCCGCCCATCTGGTGATCGATCCGGGCGCCCGGGTGTTGAGACGCTCGACGGCGATCGAGGAGTATCAGGCGTGGCAGAAGCAGCAGAATCCCAAACCCTGACGAACACACAGCTGGGCGTGCGGCGGTCGGCGGAGATGGCGGCGGTGTTCATGATCGGCGACGGGCTGCTGGGCCTGTTCCAGCCGACGCGCCACGTCGACCTGTGGCGGTCGGACGTGGGCGCGGTCGACGCGCTGATCCGCCCGTTCAAGGACCGGCCGGGCCGGCGGCGCGCCTACGGCGCGCTCCAGGCGGCGGCGGGCCTGTACCTCGCGCACCGGATGCGGCCCCGCTGACCTACGGCACCACCGTCACGAACAGGTAGGCGGCGAAGATCACCAGGTGCACCGCGCCTTGCAGGATGGTTGTGCGCCCCGTCCCCAGCGACAGGGTGGACACGAACAGCGACAGCGCCAGGAGCGTCATGCTCTTGGGCGCCAAGCCCAGCGCCAGCGGCAGGTCGAGCAGGATCGATGCGACGGCCACGGCGGGGATGGTCAGCCCGATCGTCGCCAGCGCCGACCCCAGCGCCAGGTTGAGGCTGGTCTGCAACCGGTCGCGCTTGGCGGCGCGATAGGCGGCCAGGCTCTCGGGTGCCAGCACCAGTCCCGCGATCGCCACGCCCACCGTCGCCAGCGGCAGGCCGGCGGCGACCACACCCGCCTCCAGCGTGGGGCTCAGGTCCTTGGCCAGCAGCACCACCGCGACCAGCGCCACCAGCAGCATGCCGAACGCGGCCCAGGCCTGCGCGTCTGTCGGCGGTTCGGCATGGGCGTCGGCGGGCAGGTCCTCGCCCGCGGGCAAGAAATAATCGCGGTGGCGCACCGTCTGAACGGTCACGAACGTGCCGTAGAGGGCCAGCGACACGACCGCCACGAACACCAGCTGCGACGTCGCATAGGTGGGCCCCGGCGTCGATGCGGTGTAATTGGGCAGGACCAGCGACAGCACCGCCATCGCCGCCAGCGTGCACAGCGCGGCACTGACCCCGCGCAACGTGAAGCGCTGTTCGCCATGGCTGAGGCCCCCGGCCATCAGGCACAGGCCGACGATGAAGTTCAATATTATCATCACGGCCGCGAACACCGTGTCGCGCGCCAGCGCGGCGGCGTCGCCCGCCCCCGACGTCATCAGCGACACGATCAGCGATACCTCGATCACCGTCACCGCGACCGCCAGCACCAGCGTGCCGAAGGGCTCGCCGACGCGGTGCGCTACCACCTCGGCGTGGTGGACGGCGGCCAGCACGCTGCCCACCAGCACCAGGGCGGCCACGCCGATCCCGATCGGCCCCGCCTTGGCCAGCGAGAACAGCACAGCCAGCGCCCCCAGGACCGGGAACAGGACCGTCCACCACGGCAGGTTCAGTCTTTTCAGCAGCGCGCGCTTGGCACCGGGCGTCGGCTGCTTGTCGTCATCGGCTATGCTGTTCAAACGCCGGCCCCTCGTCGTTGCCTGGGCGAACCGAACGAGGGCGGGCGGAGGTTCCGACCCGGCCGGATCAGCGGTCGCGATGATGCAGGCACGGCGCGGTAGGATTTCCCCCGATGCGTGACGGGGGCGCCCTGCCAGAACGCCCCCGCCCGATGGTCGGTGATGCATCACCCGGCGTTCTACCGCCGGGCGGGTCTTCCTCGACACACGCCCTACGTGACGCCGGGCTGTCCGGAACGATCCGACGTCCCTCGACTACCGTGCATGATCCGGCAACGCCGGGTGGCCGATCCGGTATCCATCGGCCGTCAGGCGGCGCTGCCCGCCTTTTCCTTCTTCTCGGCATAGACGCGGATCGGTTCCTTGCGGCCCTCCACCACATCCTTGTCGATCATCACCTCGTCCACGCCGTCCATGCCGGGCAGGTCGAACATGGTGTCGAGCAATATTCCCTCCAGGATCGAGCGCAGGCCGCGCGCGCCCGTCTTGCGCTCGATGCCCTTCTTGGCGACCGAGGTCAGCGCGTCGTCGGTGAAGCCGAGTTCCACGTCCTCCATCTCGAACAGCTTCTGATACTGCTTGACCAGCGCGTTCTTGGGCTCCTTCAGGATCTTGACCAGCGCGTCGACGTCCAGGTCCTCCAGCGTCGCGATCACGGGCAGACGGCCGACGAACTCGGGGATCAGGCCGAACTTCAACAGATCCTCGGGCTCGGTCTGGCGCAGCACCTCGCCCGTGCGCTTCTCTTCCGGAGCGGCGACGTAGGCGCCGAAGCCGATCGACTTGCCCTGGAGGCGGTCGCCGATGATCTTCTCCAGCCCGCTGAACGCGCCGCCGCAGATGAACAAGATGTTGGTGGTGTCGACCTGTAGGAACTCCTGCTGCGGATGCTTGCGCCCGCCCTGGGGGGGCACGGAGGCGGTGGTGCCCTCCATCAGCTTGAGAAGCGCCTGCTGCACGCCCTCGCCCGACACGTCGCGGGTGATCGACGGGTTTTCCGCCTTGCGGCTGATCTTGTCGATCTCGTCGATGTAGACGATGCCGCGTTGCGCCCGCTCAACATTGTAGTCGGACGCCTGGAGCAGCTTGAGGATGATGTTCTCCACGTCCTCGCCGACGTAACCCGCCTCGGTCAGCGTGGTCGCGTCCGCCATGGTGAACGGCACGTCCAGGATGCGTGCCAGCGTCTGCGCCAGCAGCGTCTTGCCGCAACCGGTGGGGCCGACCAGCAGGATGTTAGACTTGGCCAGCTCGACGTCGGCACCCTTGGCGCCGTGGTTCAGCCGCTTGTAGTGGTTATGTACCGCCACGGACAGCACGCGCTTGGCGCGGCGCTGGCCGATGACGTAATCGTCCAGCACGTCGCAGATCTCCTGCGGCGTGGGCACGCCGCCGTCCTTCTTGCTGACCAGCGCGGCCTTGGTTTCCTCGCGGATGATGTCGTTGCACAGCTCGACACATTCGTCGCAGATGAACACGGTCGGACCCGCGATCAGCTTGCGTACCTCGTGCTGCGACTTGCCGCAGAAGGAGCAGTAGAGGGTGCTCTTCGAGTCGCCGCCGCTCAGCTTCGTCATTCAAACCTTCCTTTTCGCGCGCCGCCCCCGAGGGTTGAGGACCGCGCGCCTCGTCCGGACATCCGACTATGGCCCTCCCGCCGCGCCGCTACAAGGTGCGGCGGGCCGCTGCCGCCGGGGTGGGCCATCCTATGCCGAGCGCGTAGTTTCTATACCGTTTCGGTTCCAATGACCTTGGCCGAGGTACGGGCCTTAATATGATTCGGGGGGAAGTACGCATGCTATCGAGGCTGTTGGGCCTTTCGCGGGACGATACGTTCGGCACGGTGCTGGCGCGGAACCGCGGCGTCGGCCCGGGCTTCGATGTGCTGCGCATCGGGCTGGCGCTGGCGATCTTCATCGGACATGCCAAGTGGGTGGCGGGCTCGCAGAGCCTGGGGGCGGCCTTGTCGCCGCTGGGCCTGGGTGCCACGGCGGCCCACGCAACCGCCATGCCCCAGGGGCAATGGATCGGCTGGACGTTGCCCATCAAGATCGCGCTGGTGCCGGCCTTCTTCGCGCTGAGCGGCTTTCTGGTCACGGGCAGTGCGCTTCGGCTACGCCGGACCAGCACTTTTCTGGCCCATCGCGTGCTTCGCATCTTTCCGGCCCTGATCGTGGAGGTCGTGTTGTCCGCCTTCCTGCTCGGGGCCGCGCTGACCACCCTGCCCCTCGGCGCCTATTTCACCGACCCGACCTTCCTGCGCTACCTGGGCAACATGTTCGGCTTCGTGTTCTTCCTGCTGCCGGGCGTATTCGCCGACAATGCGGCGACCCAGGCGGTGAACGTCAACCTGTGGACGCTGCCGTCCGAATTCTATTGCTACGTCATCTGCGCAATACTGATGGCCAGCGGCGTGATGTACCGGCGCACGATGGTGACGGCGATCGTGGCGACGCTGATCGTCGGATCGGCGACGATGCATTTCCTCTACGGCCTGTCCAACGGCACGCCCTATCCGTCGCACGTCATCGTGCTCTACTTCCTGCTCGGGAGCCTGGCCTATCACTGGCGGTCCAGCATCACCGCGAACCCGCTGTTCCTTCTGCCCGCCGCGCTGGCCAGCTACGCCCTGCTCCTCGACCCGCGTTTCACCTATCTGGCGGCCTTGCCGCTGACGTGGCTGACCATGTGCGTGGGAATGATCGCGTTTCCGCGCTTCCGCCTCCTGTCCAGCGGCGATTATTCCTACGGCATCTACCTGTACGGCTTTCCGCTGTGTCAGGCGCTGATCGCCATAGTGCCCTGGTTCTACGGAAGGGCGCTCGCCTTCACGCTCGCCTCCGCCTTGCTGACGGCGCTGTGGGCGGCTTTCTCGTGGCACGTCGTCGAGAAGCGCGTCTTGAAACTCAAGCGGCACCTTCCGGAACGCTGGTTTCCCACCCTCCCCAAGGAGCGCGCCGCCGCCGCGCGGACGGCGTAGAACCCCCGTCGGGGCGATGCCGCCTACGAACGTCCGCCAAGATGCGCGACACAGTCTCGCGATCGAAATCGATCGCGACCGGACCCGCCATTCCGAAGTCCGGAACGACCATGACTTGCAAGGCCCGTTGACCGGCCGTTGACGTTTTGACCCTCAGATAAGGCTCTGCCAAGGGGCGCTTCCATGACCGACAACGATCAAATGATGCCCGCTCCGTCAGCGGGCGAGGATCCGAACCGGATGTTCGGTCATCACGGTCCGCCCCCCTATGTGTCGCTGCGCCACAAGCTCCGGCGCACCATGCCGCGGCTAGAGGACGCGATCCTGGACCGCTGGGTGACCGCGCGCATGGCGCGCATCCGCCGCACCGACCGTTATCGCGCGCTGCCCCCGCTCGACGTGCTGGCGGTGGGCGTGCAATCGACCCGGCGGCCCGGCGCCATGAACGAAATCTTCCGCGGCATGGAAAGCGGCCACCACCGCATGACCTTCGATCAGAAGGGCGTCGACGGCACCGGCAAGCTGGAGAACATCAACATCCTAATGCGCCGCCACGACCTGTCGCGGTTCGACTGGGTGTGGATGGTCGACGACGACGTTCGGTTGCCCAAGGGCTTCACCGACACGCTGCTCGCCTTCGCCGAAGCCGCGGAACTCAAGATCATGCAGCCGGCGCACCGGGCCAAGTCGTTCGCCAGCTATCCGATGACGCGGCGGCGGCACGACGCGCTGGTCCGCCAGACCAGCTACGTCGAGGTGGGGCCGATCACCTGCTTCCGGCGCGAGGCGTTCGCGGACGTGTTCCCGCTCCCCGACCTGCGCTGGGGCTGGGGGCTGGACCTGACCTGGCCGGCCTTGTGCCGCGAGCGGGGCTGGCGGATGGGGATCGTCGACGCGGCCCCGATCGAACATACCAGCCCGGTCGCCAAGGACTATACGGTCGACACCGCCGTACAGGAGGCCAAGGCGTACATATCCCAGAAATCGTTCCTGCCGCGCGACGAGACCTGGTTGACGCTGCGCAAGTGGAACGCGCTGCCGGCGGCGGACTGAACCGCCGCCGGCGCGCCCGACCTCAGGCGGCCGCCGCGACCTCGTCGGTCGGCACCGGGCGCTTGTCGAACACCTGGTCGATCAGGCCGAAATCCTTGGCCTCGTGGCTGGACAGGAAGGTGTCGCGGTCCATGCGCCGCTCGATCTCGTCGAGCGGCTGGCCGGTATACTGCGCGTACAGCTCGTTCATGCGCTGGCGGATGCGCAGGATTTCCTTGGCCTGGATCTCGATGTCCGACGCCATGCCCTGCGCGCCGCCGGACGGCTGGTGGATCATGATGCGCGCGTTGGTCAGCGCCACGCGCATTCCCGGCTCGCCCGACGCCAGCAGGAAGCTGCCCATCGACGCCGCCTGGCCGATGCACACCGTGCCGACGCGGGGGCGGATATACTGCATGGTGTCGTGGATCGCCATGCCGGCCGTCACCACCCCGCCCGGCGAGTTGATGTACATGTAGATGTCCTTTTTCGGGTTCTCCGATTCCAGGAACAGCAGCTGGGCGGTGATGAGGCTGGCCATGCCGTCCTCGACGCCGCCGGTCACGAACACGATGCGCTCGCGCAGCAGGCGGCTGAAGATGTCGAAGCTGCGCTCACCCCGGTTGGACTGCTCGATAACGATGGGGACGAGGCCGTTGACGATGTCGGCGTGATCGACGGACATGGGTTTCCCGAAAGATGGAGGAAGATCGAAACCGTACATCGCCCGTCGCGCGCCGGCTTTCAAGCCGGGCCGGCAGCACCGGGACGGGTCGCGAGCCCCTTTGCTCTTTCGGTAGTACGCCAGCCGCCCTATGCGAGCGGGGGCGCATGGACGTCGGGGGGCGAGACATGACGGCATCGGCGGCGCACGGGCCGGGTATCACGACGCGAGGGTGGCGCCGCTGGCCCGCACGGCTGGAAACGGTGCCCGTGCGGCGGCTATTCCTGGTCCTCTACCTGTTGGCGCTGGCGACGGGGCTGAGTTTCGGGCTGTTGAGCCATTTCCGCGCCGGGCCGGCTATGCTGGAAGCGGACGAGCTGGAATATGTCCGCCTGTCGGATCAGCTCCTGTCCGGCGACTGGCAGCTGTCGCCGCGCCGCACCCTGGGCTTTCCGCTGCTGGTTTCCGCTATACGCTGGCTTGGCGCGGATCTGGTGACGGTGCAGGCGATGCTGACGGCGATCTATGCCCTGTCCGCACCGTTGCTGTTGCTGGTCGTGCATCGCCTGACGGGATCGCGCGCGGCGGGCGCGCTGGCCGGGGCCGCGCTGGCGGTGTGGCCGTCGGCGGTGTTCTTCGGATCCTCGCTCTACAGCGAAACCGCGGCGCTGCCCGTGTTTCTGGCAGCATTGTGGCTTTTGCCGCCGGGGTCGCGGGTGGTCGCCGGCGCACCGCTGGCGTGGCGCGGCGCGCTGATCTCCGGGGCGGTGCTGGGCCTCGCGGCACATGTGCGGCCGATGTACCTGTTGTTCCTGCCCGTGCTGGCGCTGATAATGCTGGCCGAGGAAGCGGGGCTGCGGCGCGGCGCGACGCGGCTGGCGGCGGCGCTGGCGGGCTTCTTCCTGTTGGTGTCGCCCTGGTCCGTCTACATGTCGCAACGGTTCGACCGCACCATCGTGCTGACGTCCAACGGCGGCGAGACGCTGGCGGGCGGGCTGACACCCCGGCTGCTCGCCCCCCAGGGCAGCTTCGACGTCGACGTGGCGGGTCGTCGCGTCTGGACGGGGCCCGGCAAGTGGCTGACGATCGCCGACAACGGCTACCTGACGGAAACCGAACAGAAGCGCCCCTATGCCGAAATCGACGCGTTGATGCGCGAGCGGGTGATGCGTTGGGTGCTGGCGAACCCGGGCCAGGCCTTGCGGCTGGAGGTAGCCAAGCTGAGCTACATGTGGGGCATCTATCCGCTGACGGGCAACGGGGCGGCACAGCTGGTGTTCGGCAACCTTCCGATCCTTGGGTTGCTGACGCTGACCATGTTCCTGCTGGCGCGCGATCCGGCAACGCGGGCGCGTTACGCCCGGCTGTGGATGGTGGCGCTGTTCGTCAGCGGCGTGGCCCTTATCAGCTGGGGCAGCTGGCGCTTCCGTCAGCCTGCCGACGCCGCGCTGCTCGGCTTCTGCGCGGCGGCGCTGTGGACGCGCCGCCGCGGGGCAGGCGAGGAGATTCCTATCTCTTCCGCCAAGTGAAGATGCTGGACATCGCGTAGTTCCACACGACGCTGACCATGATGCCCGCGAGGGCGGACGCGATCCAGTTAACCGGTCGCTCGAACAGCCAGTCGGCCACGCCGATATTGGCGGCCGCTCCCGTCGCGCAGACCAAGTTGAACGTGACCCAGCCCCAGAACAGCCTGCGTCCGCGCAGACGGCGGTCGCTATAGGTCAGAAGGTTGTTCAGGAAAAAGTTGCTGGAGATCGCGACCGCGGTCGCCGCCCCCTGGGCGACCGCGAAGGGGGTGCCCAAGCCCTTGAACCCGGTCGTCAATATCGTGAAGTGGACGAGCACGCCCAGTCCGCCGACCAGCATGAAGCTGATGAACCGCGTGGGTATGTAGCGGCCGAACGTCTTGTCGATCAGCAGCTGCAGATATTCCCACAGCACCAGCGAATCGAGCTTGCTTTCGCCGCGCTGGCGCGTGCGGAACACGTAGGGCACCTCGCGCACCGACAAAGGCGCGGGCGCGCTGGCCGCCAGGTCGAGCAAAATCTTGAAGCCGATCGACGAAAGTTGCGGCAGCGATCGCATGAAAGCATCGCGCCGCACTGCGAAGAAGCCGCTCATGGGGTCGCTGATCGGCGTGCCGGTCAGCCGGTTGGCCATCCAGGTGGCGGTGCGGCTGATCGCCACGCGACGGCGCGACCAGTCGCCCAGGCCCCCGCCCTCGACGTAGCGACTGCCCACCACCAGGTCGACGTCGCCCGCGCGCAACGCGTCCAGCATCCGCGGCAGGATCGCCTCGTCGTGCTGGAAGTCCGCGTCCATCACCACCGCGTAGGGCGCGGCGGATGCCAATATTCCCTCCACGCACGCGCTGGACAGTCCGCGTCGGCCCCAGCGATGCACGACGCGTACTCGCCCATCGGCGTGCGCCAGTTCGCGTACCCGGTCGGCCGTGCCGTCGGGGGAGTTGTCGTCCACGAATATCAATTCCCAGGCGACGCCCGGCAGCACCTCGTCGATCACGCGCAACAGCGGTTGGACGTTGGCGGCTTCGTTGAAGGTGGGGATGACGATCGCCACCTCGACCGGGCGGACGTCGCCCGCCCGTACGCCGGGCACCGTCGCGACCGTCGCCGTCGTCGGCCCGTTCGCGGCGGCGATCGCTGATTGATCGTTCATATCCGTGCGTCCCACCCCTTCGACCGCCGCCGCCTAGCACGGCGACGGTGAAGAAAGCATCACGCGCGCGACACCTGATACGGCGTCATGGGCGTGACGAAGGAATGGCGGTCACGCTTCGGTGGGCTTGGCCTTGCGGACGCGCGGCTTCTTGGCGGCAGCGTCTTCCGCTTGCGTGCCTTCGGCCGTCTCGGCGGCGACGGGTGAGCTTTCCAGCACCTGAGTCTCGGCCTCGACGGGCGCGCCCTTCCTGGCGCGGGGCTTCTTGGCCGCCGCGGACTCCGCGCCGTCGTCGGGCTGGTCGGCCGCACCGGCCTCGGTCACCGAGCCGGCATCGGCCTGGGCATCGTCCGACTTGGCCTTCTTGGCGCGCGGCTTCTTCACGGGCGCGTCGGTCGCCTCGGCATGGTCGTGGCCGGCGTGATCGTGATCGTCATGGTTGTGAACATGCGTACCGGTGGCGAAGCCGTCCTCGCTCTCGATCGCGGCTTCCAGTTCCTCGCGCGTCGCCTCGCGATCGGTGATCTCGGCGCGCGTGAACAGGAAGTCGACCACCTTGTCCTCGTAGAGCGGCGCGCGCAGCTGCGCGGCGGCCATCGGCTCCTGCTGGACGTACTGGACGAAGCGCTGGCGATCCTCGGGGCCGTATTGCTGGGCGGCCTGGGCGACCAGCCGGTTCATCTCTTGGCTCGTCACCTCAACGCCGTTGGCCTGGCCGATCTCGGACAAAAGCAAGCCCAGCCGCACGCGGCGCTCGGCGATGCGGCGGTAATCGTCGCGCTCGTTCTCCATCTCGGCCTTGGCGGCCTCCGGATCGGCCTCGTGCGTCGCCTCGTGTTCCAGCTGCGCCCAGATCTGACCGAACTCCGCCTCTACCATCGAGGGCGGCACCTCGAAATCGTGGCCGGCAGCCAGCTGGTCGAGCAGCTTGCGCTTCATGTGCGTGCGGGTCAGGCCGTTCAGCTCCTGCTCCACTTGCCCGCGCACCAGTTCGCGCAGCCGGTCCAGGCTTTCCAGGCCCAGGTTCTTGGCCAAGTCCTCGTCGACGCGCGGGTCGGCGGCGGTCTTGACCGACTTCACCGTCAGGTCGAACGTCGCGTCGCGGCCGGCCAGTTCCTTGGCGGGATAGTCGTCGGGGAAGGTGACGGCGATCTGCCGCTCCTCGCCCGCCGTCACGCCGACCACCTGATCCTCGAAGCCGGGGATCAGCCGGCCCGAACCGATCTCGACCGTCATGTCGGTGCCCGTGCCGCCCTCAAAGGCGACACCGTCGTCCGCGGTCTTGCCGGCGAAGTCCATGGTGACGAGGTCACCCGTCTCGGCCGCCTTGTCGCCGGCATCGTCCCAGCTCTTGTTGGCGGACGCGAACTTCATCAGCTGCTCGTCCACCGCCTCGTCGGCGACGGGCACGGTCAGCCGCTCAAGCGTCAGGCCGTCTATGGCGGGGGCGGGTACGTCGGGCAGCACTTCGAGCGACACGGTCAGTTCCGCGTCGCCGCCCTCAGCATAGCCCTCGTCCAGCTGGACCTGGGGCTGGGTGGCGGGGCGCAGGCCCTTGTCCGAGAGCAGCGACTGGACGCCCTGCTGGACCGAGGTGTTCAGCGCGTCCTGCATCAGCGCAGGGCCGTGCATCTTGCGGACCAGGTTGGCGGGCACCTTGCCGGGACGAAAGCCGGGCATCCGTACTTGGGGCGCCACGCGGGCGAGCTCGGCATCCACGCGCGCGGCGATCTCGGCCGCGCCGATGGTCAGGCGATAGCCGCGCTTCAGGCCCTCGTTCAACGTCTCGACAGTCTGCATGATCGGTGTTCTTTTCCCTTGCATCGGCTTACGGCCCCTTCGCTTTCGCTCGGGCGTCGCCGGGCCGCGGCCGCCCCCCGGGCGGCTACGAGTCCCGGTGACTGGTGCGGGCGAAGGGACTCGAACCCCCACATCTCTCGATACTGGAACCTAAATCCAGCGCGTCTACCAATTCCGCCACGCCCGCACGATCGGACCAGCCGTCGGGCGCGGGTCTATACCAGCCCGTCGTGACGGAGCAAGCGGCCACGAAACCCCCGCCCCAGCCCGATCGTTGGGGGTAGCCAAGATAGGAGCAGACCATGGCCACCCAGCCCCCGCCCGAGACGCCTTTCCCCGGCCAGCCGGTTCAGCCCGACGCACCGCCGCCCGAAATCTCGCCGCCAGGCCCCGATTTCGATCAGCCGTCGCCCGGCATGCCGGCCGGCGATCCGGGCACGCAACAACCGGCGGAGATCTGAGGGTGGTCGAGCCCAGCGTCCGGGACACGGACTTCGCCGAGCCGGGCGGTGACGCGCCCATCGTCACGCCCGCCGTCGAACCCGGCGGCGAGGATGGTGCCAGCCGCGTCGGCGATCGCGAGCCGGGCGACAAGGACGACATCGGTTCGACCGATGCCATGCGCTCGCCCACGGGCGGGCTGGCCGGCACCAGCCGTTGAAGGAGCAGCACGTGACCGAACACCCCGCCCCCGCCCCGCATACGCGCGGCATCGACGGCGAGCGCACCGATGAGCGATCGGACCTGCAACAGGCGGTGGAGGCGCGCGCCGACGCGGTCGCCCGCGGCGACGGCGGCCCCGAGCCCAGCCCGATGACCGATACCGGCGAACCCGACGGCGTCGGCGGCACGGGCGGCGAGGTCCGCAACCAGGGCCCGGACCAGCAATAGTCGCGAGCGACCGGGCCGCATCGTCGAGGACCGGCCCCGTTTCACTTACAGCACGGAACGGGGCCGGGCTGGCTGGTGCGGCAGGCGTACCGCGGCCGCGTCGCCCACGATTGCGGCCCAGACGCCACCGGGTTGCCACACGCTGTCCATCGCCGCCCGCGCTTCGGGATCGGGCAGGCCGAGCGCGTCGCGGCGGTAGCGGTACAGGAACGCCGTCACACGCAGGTTGGCGATGCAGTGGACGTGGGCCCGCTCGTCGCGCAGATCATCCATCACCGCGCTGAAACGCTCGAAGTCGGCGTCCGTCGGCTGCTCGAAGTCGACGGGCAGGTGGATGTAGGTCATTCCCAAGGCCGCCACGCTGGCTGCCTCGTCGGGCAGCGCCTTTTCATGGCTGTGCAGCCCCAGATTGACGACGTGACGGACGCCCAGGTCGCGAATCGCCGTCAGCTGCGCTTCGGTCGGTTGGCCGGAACTCGTAACGCGGTCGTCGATCCTGCGCTAGGCGAAGATCTCGATGGGGTCCGACATAAGGCAGTATCCTTTGCGTTGGAGGATACCCAGGCGCGCGGCGGTTGGATGTTCGCGCTCCACGGTGGTGACCCACCCTCACGGCGCCAGTCACGCGAACTAGGCGGAAACTACGCGGCCCCGGCGGCGACGTCGAGCCCCCTCACCGCCGCTGCACGTCTCCCAGCGCCAGCAGCCTCACCAAGGGTCGACCTATGAACGCTACGCCTGATGTCCAGGATGGATGGAAGGCGGTCACCACGCTCAGGCACCGGACTGTGGTATGCTGAACCTCCGCCCGGCGAAAAACTCGGCGAAAAGTGTTCGAACCTGTGCCGTGCTGAGCGACCGTTCCGGAGATGGCGACAGGATGGTTCGCCTGATGCGCTTCCAGATTGACCCGGCAGCACGGCTCTCCTTAGCCTCACGGTCGCTATAATCTGTAGATAACTCGGCTGTGAACGATGCGAGCGTGAAGTTACTACCCCTGCGAGTTGTGACAGACCAGAGCTCGTTACATCGAACTGCCTCGATATAGTGCTTCGGCCCTCGGACGAGTTTCGCGCCCTGCCCTGAAGGTACACGAGACAAGCCTTCCAAAGCGGCGTGAAGATCACTCTCTCGTTCGATCGCGAACTGCTCATCGCTGGCAAGAGTGAGGGTTGCGGGCTGGGCTTCAGCTTCGAGAGAGGTGGCCATAAATACGGTATGTCACGTCGGTGCGAACGTCTGCAATTGGGCGTGAGCCGACATTGGCCCGACCATGGCCATCCATACTGTGACGCATTCCGTCTCACGTCTGTAAGCCCCTCACCTCCGGCCGAAAAGCTTCTCGATATCGGCGTTGGCCAGCTTCACCCAGGTGGGGCGGCCGTGGTTACACTGGCCCGAATGGGGAGTCGCCTCCATCTCGCGCAGCAGCGCGTTCATCTCGGCGACCGACAGCGCGCGACCGGCGCGGACGGAGCCGTGGCAGGCCATGGTGCCGGCCACCGCGTCCAATCGCTCACGCAATGAGAGCGCCTGGTCGAAGGCGGCGAGTTCGTCCGCCAAGTCAGTGACTAATCCGCGCGCTTCCGCCTGGCCCAGCAAAGCCGGCGTGGCCCGGACCAGCATCGCGCGCGGGCCGAAGCGTTCCAGTTCCAGCCCCAGTTCCGCCAGCTCGGGGGCTCGCACCTCCAGCCGGTCGCAGGCGGGCTCGTCCAACTCGACCACTTCGGGCATCAACAGCGCCTGGGAGGCGACGCGCCCGCCCGCCAGTGCTGCGCGCATCCGTTCCAGCACCAGACGTTCGTGGGCGGCGTGCTGGTCGACCAGCACCAGCCCGTCCGCCGCCTCGGCCACCACGTAGGTGCGCGCCACCTGTCCGCGCGCCACGCCCAGCGGGAAGTCGGCGGCGGGCGGCGGGGCCGCGGCGGCGGGCTCAGCCCGCGCCTGTAGGGGGGCGGAGAAGCCGGGCGGGGCGGCGGAGAAGAAGGTGCGCCGCGCCTCCGCCAGATATCCGGGCGGCCGGTCGAGCAGCACGGTGCCACCCGCCCCCCATGGCTCGACGGGGACCGGCGCCACCGGCTCGGGCCGCCACGCGTCCAGCAGCGCGGCGGGCGCGGGCGCGGCGACGCGATGCCCCGCCGCGTCCAGCGCGCGGCGCAGGCCCGAGACGATCAGGCCGCGCACCATGGCGGGGTCGCGGAACCGCACCTCCGTCTTGGCGGGGTGGACGTTGACGTCGACCTGGCCCGGCGGGACGTCCAGGAACAGCGCCACCAGCGCGTGCCGGTCGCGCGGCATCATCTCGGCGTACGCGCCGCGGATCGCGCCCACCAGCAATCGGTCGCGCACCGGCCGCCCGTCGACGAACAGGTACTGGTGATCGGCGACGCCCCGGTGCAGCGTCGGCAGCCCGGCGACGCCGCCCAGCACCAGTCCCTCGCGTGTCCAATCGATCGCCACCGAATTGCCCGCCAGCGCCCGGTCGGTCAGCGCCGCCACGCGCGCCGGCCGGTCCTGTCCCGCGGGCGCGGTCAACGCGCGCCGCCCGTCGTGATCGAGCGCGAAGGCGACGTCCGGCCGCGCCATCGCCAGCCGGCGCACCGCGTCCAGGCAGGCGGCGTATTCGGCCCTGGCGGAGCGCAGGAACTTTCGGCGCGCCGGCACGCGCGCGAACAGCTCGTCCACCACCACGCGCGTGCCGCGCGGCAGCGCGGCGGGCCCTTCGCGCTCGACGACGCCGTTGTCGACCACGCGTTGCCACCCGTCCGAGCCGGCCGGCCGGCTTTCCAGCGTCAGCCGCGCGACGCTGGCGATGGACGGCAGCGCCTCGCCCCGGAAACCCAGCGTCGACACCGAGTCGATGTCGTCGGACGGCAGCTTGGAGGTGGCGTGGCGTTCCAGGGCCAGCGCCATGTCGGGGGGCGCCATGCCGTGGCCGTCGTCCACCACCTCGATGCGGGACAGCCCGCCCTCCGTCAGGCGCACGACGATGCTGGCGGCGCCCGCGTCCAGCGCGTTCTCCACCAGCTCCTTCAACGCGCTGGCGGGCCTTTCCACCACTTCGCCGGCCGCGATGCGGTTGACCAGCTGCTCGGGCAGGCGGCGTATTGACATGGGCTACCCCGTATACCAATCGGCCGGCTTCCGCGAGGCGCGTCATCCGGGGGGCAGGACGCGACCCTATCCAGCGGCTTCAAAACGGATACGCCGATCCCATGCCATTTCCGCGCTTGTTCAAGTTCATGTCGCACGACCTGGCGATCGACCTGGGGACCGCCAACACGGTGGTCTATGTCCGCGGCCGCGGCATCGTGCTCAACGAACCCTCCGTCGTCGCCGTGGAGACGATCAACGGCGTCAAGCGGGTGCGCGCGGTCGGCGACGATGCCAAGCTGATGATGGGCAAGACGCCGGGCTCGATCGAGGCGATCCGGCCGTTGCGCGACGGCGTTATCGCCGACATCGACGTGGCCGAGGAGATGATAAAGCACTTCATCCGCAAGGTGCACGGCGGCAAGAACCGCCCCTGGCGCTTTCCGGAGATCGTGATCTGCGTGCCGTCGGGCTCGACCAAGGTCGAACGCCGCGCGATCCGCGACGCCGCCTCCAACGCCGGCGCGTCCCAGGTCTTCCTGATCGAGGAGCCGATGGCGGCCGCGATCGGCGCCGACATGCCCGTGACCGAGCCGATCGGGTCGATGGTGGTCGACATCGGCGGCGGCACCACCGAGGTGGCGGTGCTTTCGCTGCGCGGGCTCGCCTACACCACGTCGGTCCGCGTCGGCGGCGACAAGATGGACGAATCGATCGTCAGCTACGTGCGGCGCAACCACAATCTGCTGATCGGCGAGGCGACGGCCGAACGCATCAAGCAGGAGGTCGGCATCGCCCGCCCGCCCGCCGATGGGGTGGGCAAGGTGATCGCGATCAAGGGCCGCGACCTGGTGAACGGCGTGCCCAAGGAGATCCAGATCAACCAGGGCATGATCGCCGAGGCGCTGTCCGAACCCGTGTCCACCATCGTCGAGGGCGTGCGCGTCGCGCTGGAGAACACGGCGCCCGAGTTGGCGGCCGACATCGTCGACCAGGGCATCGTGCTGACCGGCGGTGGCGCGTTGCTGGAAGGGCTGGACGAGGTGCTGCGCGACGAGACGGGGCTGCCCGTGACGGTCGCGGAGGACCCGCTGACCTGCGTGGCGCTGGGCACCGGCCGCGCGCTGGAGGACCCGGTGTATCGCGGCGTGCTCCAGAACGGCTAAGGCTAGCGTCCGGCCGGGGGACATAAGGTGGCGCCGACCCGCGACCGCAGACCCGGCTTCAGTCGCCGGCGGCAATACGGCCTGTTCGCGGGCTACGTGCTGGCGGTGGCCGGCGCGGTGGTGGCGCTGGCGCTGCTGATCGTCTCCGCGCTCAACCCGTCGGCCTTCGCGGGCGCGCGCATGGGGGCCGCCAGCCTGACCGCGCCCGTGTCGGCGGCACTCGCCTCCGTCTCCTCCTCGCTGGCGGCCGCGCCCGCCGAGGTACGGGGGTGGTTCACCGTCCGCACCGAGAACCGCCGGCTGGCGGCCGAGGTTTCGGCGATGCGCTCGCTCGTCACCCGCGCCCGCGCGATCAACTGGGAGAACCGGCGGATGCGCGCGCTGCTGGCCCTGCGCGACCGCGACGGCGCGCCGGTGGCGACCGCGCGACTGGTATCCTCCAGCGTGTCCAGCACACGCCGCTACGCGGTGCTGAACGCCGGGCGCTGGCAAGGCGTGCGCCCGGGAATGCCCGTGCGCGGGCCCGAAGCGCTGGTGGGACGCGTGGTGGAGGCGGGGCCGGCGGCGGCGCGCGTGCTGCTGCTGGACGACCCCGCCTCGATCGTGCCGGTGCGCCGCACGCGCGACGGGGCACCCGCGATCGTCGCGGGTCGCGGGGACGGGCTGCTGGACGTGCGATCGGTCAACGCAACCGATATCGGCTTCCGGCCCGGCGACCTGTTCGTGACCACGGGGACGGGCGGCCTCTACGCGCCCAACATCCCCGTCGCGACCGCCATCCGGGCTGGTCGCGACACCGCCGCGGCGCGCGCCGTCGCCGACCCGACCGCGTTCGACATGGTGCGGGTCGACCAGCCTTTCTTTCCCCTGCCCCCGCCGCCCCTCCCCGCCCAGCCGACGGGCACGGGCAAATGAGCGACGAGGTCAAGACGCTCGACTATCGCCCCTTCGCGCCGCCGCTGCCGCCCGGCCGCGCGCGCGCGATCCCCTGGGTGACGGTGGCGGCGGGATCGCTGGTCGCGATCCTGCCCGCGGTGGCGCAGGTGCCGCTGCTGCCGCCGCTGGGCCTGTTGATGCTGCTGACGTGGCGGCTGCTCGCGCGCTTCTCGCTTCGGCCCTGGGCGCCGGTACCGCTGGGGCTGTTCGACGACCTGCTCAGCGGGCAACCATTGGGCAGCGCGGCGCTGCTCTGGGTGCTATGCTTCCTGGCGATCGAGGCGGCGGAGGCGCGGCTGGTGGTGCGGACGTTCTGGCAGGACTGGGCGATGGCGGCGGCGCTGGCGGCCGCGGTGCTGGCGGCCGGCCGGCTGATCGCGGCACCGCTCGACGCCCCGCTGCTGCTGCCCGTGGCCGCGCAGGCGTTGGGCACTGCGCTGCTATTTCCCGTCGCGGCCCGCGCCGTGGCGCGGATCGACCGGCGGCGGAACTACGGCTGATGCGCGTCGCCAACGACGTGACGCAGGCGCACAGCTTCACGCGCCGCGCCTGGCTGCTCGGCGCGGTCCAGGGCGGCGTGGGGCTGGCGATCGCCGGACGAATCGGCTGGCTGTCGCTGGTCCAGCACGACCGGTTCGAGGCGATGGCTGAGAGCAACCGTGTCAACTCGACGTTGGTGCCGCCCAGGCGCGGCTGGCTGATCGACCGGCACGGCCGGCCCGTGGCCGACAACCGCACCGATTTCCGCGTCGACATCGTCCCCGACCGCCTGCGCGACGAGGATCGGGTGCTGGACCTGCTGCGCCAGCTCCTGGCGCTGCCGCCCGACGAGATGGAGCGCATCCGCATCGACCTGTCGCGCGCTTACGGCTTTCAACCCGTCCAGGTGGCCGAGAAGCTGGACTGGGACCGGTTCGCCGCCGTCGGCGTCCGCTTGCCCGAGCTGCCGGGCGTCGAGCCCAGCCGCGGCTTCGCGCGCAGCTATCCGCTGGGCGCCGCCGTCGCGCACCTGACCGGTTACGTCGGCGCCGCCACCGCCGAACAATTCAAGGCGACGCGCGACCCGTTGCTGGTGACGCCGGGCTTCAAGCTGGGCAAGGACGGCCTGGAACGCACCCTAGACCCACTGCTGCGCGGCAAGGCCGGCGCCAAGCGCGACGAGGTGACCGCACGCGGCAAGCTGGTCCAGTCGCTGGCGACGCGCGAGGACGTGCCGGGCCGCAACGTCCGCCTGACCATCGATTCAGGGCTGCAGGAATATGTGGCGCGCCGCCTGGGCACAAATTCGGGCTCGGCGGTGGTGCTGGACTGCTGGACGGGCGAAATGCTGGCCGCCGTGTCGATGCCCGCCTACGACCCCAACAGCTTTTCCGACGGGATCAGCCAGCTCGAATGGCAGATGCTATCCGAGAATGACCACGTGCCGCTGATGAACAAGATGACGCAGGGGCTCTACCCGCCCGGCTCGACGGTCAAGCCGATGAACGGGCTGGCGCTGCTGCGCGCCGGCGTGCCGGCGAGCGACCGGATCTTCTGTTCGGGCGCGATGCGGGTGGGGACGGGCGTATTCCACTGTCACCAGCGACGCGGGCACGGCCCCGTCGACTTGCGCACCGCCATCGCCCAGAGCTGCGACATCTATTTCTACGAGATGGCGCGCCGGCTGGGCTACGACCGCTTCGCCCCCGTCGCGCGCGAACTGGGTATGGGCCGGCGGTTCGACCTGCCCTTCTCCACCCAGCGTTACGGCACCGTGCCCGACAGCGCCTGGATGCGGCGCAAGTACGACAAGCGCTGGACGGTGGCCGATTCACTCAACGCCTCGATCGGCCAGGGCTACGTGCTGGCCAACCCGATCCAGCTAGCGGTGATGGCCGCGCGCATCGCGTCGGGCTGCGCGGTCGAACCGCAACTGCTGGCCGCCCGCGTCAAGCGCGACGCGCCCGCCCTCGATTTCGAGGCCGACGCCCTCCAGACGGTGCGCGACGCGATGTGGAGCGTGGTCAACGGCGGCGGCACCGGACTGGCCGCGCGCATGAACGTGCCCGGCGTCACGCTGGCGGCGAAGACGGGCACCGCCCAGGTCCGCCGCATCACCACCGCCGAACGCCGCATGGGCGTGCTAAAGAACGGGCAGCTGCCCTTCAAGCTGCGCGACCACGCGCTATTCATCTGCTTCGCCCCCGCCAACGCGCCCCGTTACGCGGCGGGCATCGTGCTGGAACATAACGGCCACACGGTCCGCAACCTCGACGCGCCGATGATCGGACGCGACGTGATGACCTATCTGTTCGATCGCGAGCGCGCGTTGCGGAGCCTGGCCGACGCGGAGCCGACCTGGGGCGGCGACGTGGCCACGCGCATGGCCGCGGCCGAGGCCGCTTATCGCGCGGCCCACGGCGCGCCGCCGCCGGCCGCGGTGGCGACCAAGACGGACGCGGTGGTACCGTCCAACGCGCCGGCCGTACGCGCCGCCACCGACCTCGCCAACGAGAGCCAGGAAGCGCTGGTCGGCACCGGGCCCACCGGCAATACGGTGGCGGAAGACGGCACCACCGAGGCGAACGCCGAACCGCAGTGACGAAGCACGCAGAAAAGGGTTTGCAACGCTCCAACCGAATGCTAACGGCCCGCTTCCCGATCGCGGCCCAGCCGCCGGTCACGGACGCATAGCTCAGTTGGTAGAGCAGCTGACTCTTAATCAGCGGGTCCTTGGTTCGAGCCCAAGTGCGTCCACCAGCTTTTTCAACGGCTTCGCGGAGACGCGGAGCCGTTGTCGTTTCGGCTCTCCTGGGGTTACTGCGCGCTACGTCGCACGACGCCGCACGCGTCGACGCGTTTAAACTCGGAGGGAAACCCGATGCGCTTCGTACAGATGGACGTGCTGCCCGAGGGCCGGGCGCTGGTGGACGTGGACAAGCTGACGCACGCGGTGCCTCAGGGTGACGGGGGCGGCACGCGCCTGTTCCTGGGCGCGCAACACCTGGACGTGCCGCACACGCTGGGCGAGTTGGAGAATGTGCTGGCCGGGCGCGAACGGGGCGACGACGGCGAAGGCGGCAGCGCCGGCTTTCACGTGCGCTGACGTCGGGCGCTTTGCCAGGGGTTGGGTCCGTGCTTCAGCCGGCGCCCAGCCTGGACAGGGTTTCCAGGACCCGACCCCGCAAGTCGGGTTCGCGCGTCACCTCCAGCATCGCGGTCAGGCTCCGCCGCGCGGCCGGCATGTCCTCGTCCATCAGTTCGAGCCGCGCCCGCTCCCACCAGGCATGACCCGTGTCGGGCGCGAAAACGGTCATGCGGGCGTAGAGGTTCAGGGCGCGCCGCCCTTGCCCCACTCGCTCGGCCCGGATGGCCTGGTTAAGCAGCAGCCGCACCAGCACCGCGCGGTTGGGCATCGCCGCCACGTGTCGCACGCCCACCCGCTCGGCGCTGCCCGCGGCGGCCAGTGCCGCCAGCCGCTCGGGCTCGACCGCGACCCCGCCGCGAAACGGGTCCGCGATCACGGGCGCCGCATCCGCCCCCAGCAGCACCAGAACGTGGCCCGGCACGTCGAGCAGATTTGCGGTCCAGCCGAGCCGCCGCGCGGCCGCGACGTAAAGGATGGACAGGCTGACCGGCAGGCCGCGACGACGGTCGATCACGCGGATCATGTCGGCGTTGACCGGGTCATCATATGTTTTCCGGTCGCCCGCGAAGCCGGCCTCGTCGGCGAACACGCGCGCCAGCAGCTTCGCCTGCTCGACCGGCTCGTCCACCCCCGCCCCGATCGCGTCCAGTCGCCGGGTCAGCTGCTCCAACCGGTCGAGGTACGGCGCGAGATCGGTTCCCGGGTGATCGAGCGCCGCCAGGTCCAGCGCGGCCTCGTCCAGGACGATGTCCGCGTCGTCCACCAGCCCCAATTCGATCAACTTGTCCTGCATGGCTTTCACATGGGGATGACGGGCGGCTCGCGCGAGCGGGGCGACTGATCTTGTCGACATTGCCCGGTGCCGATGGTCCGCCGGACCGCGCCGGGCTGGATGTGGGCACGTAGCGGGCACGCCGCGGGGGCGACGACGATCTGCCCGTGATCGGCCACTTCGCCTTCAGGGATCGCGCCGCGATCACGTGCGAAATGATTACCGGAAGCGATCCCTTGACAACGCTCTTCCCTCCGAGTCGCGACTCGGGCAGGGTGGCCGCGTGCGCACCCGATACCCTACCGCCCCGGAATTGCCGCGCCAGCGCGTGGAATGGCTCTACCTGACGCTGATCGCGTTGGCGACGATGCCCGCTTGGCTGCCCGCAGCCGCTCGCTGGGCGATAGCGACGATACGCTGACGAACGGTCGCCGCCCCCCGCGTCGGACTTTCTGATCCCCACGGTCGACGAGTGACGTCGAAAGGCGGTCCATGGGGGCACGGCTGCGAAGGTCGAAGGTCGAGCCCGTGGATCGTGTCGCCCCACCCACCGATCGCGACCGCCCGGCCGCGAAACGGGTTTACAAAAGCCGAACTCACGTTAATGCGATTGCGTCTCAATAATTAAGGGGCGGTCATGCCCGCCGTCATTGCTGATAACCCGCCGACGCCCGTGCCACCCGACGCGCCTTCGACCGGTGGCCGCCGTTTCCGTCCCGCCCCGGTGACGGCCGCCCGATCCGCCTACCTTAGGGCGTCGCGATGAGCGGCATCGCGGGCGAGGTCGATCGGCGCACGGCCGCGCGGTGGCGCCGCCGTACCGATTCCGGCCTCCGGCTGCTGGCGGCGGTGCCGCTCGGCTACGCGGTGGCCAGCCTGTGGGCGATGGCGCTGGCCCGCTTGCTGCCAATGCCGGCGGCACCCGCCACCATCACCGCCACGCTGATCGCCTTCGCCGTCTGCGCGGCGGCGGTCATGTGGGCCTATGCCGCGCGCAGCGGGTGGCGCGCCGTCTGGACGCTGGCCCTGGCGGGCGGGATCGCCGCTGGGATCACCTGGGCCTCGATCGCCGCGGGGGGGCGACTGTGAAGGGGTTCCGCCAGTCTCAATCGACGCTGCACACCTGGTCCGGGCTGCTGCTCGGCTGGGTGCTGTTCGTGATTTTCGTCGCCGGCACCGCC
>Ga0325401_1001099_pt1 | contig 22069 bp, 9 predicted proteins | sample PopdelMetagenome_FD_205666 | JGI IMG/M metagenome (GOLD analysis project Ga0325401, IMG submission 205666) | Populus deltoides microbial communities from Bellville, Georgia, United States - Xylem-PdKOR-R2 | ecosystem: Host-associated > Plants > Phyllosphere > Stem > Wood/Secondary xylem | place... | reverse complement strand
TCCATAATTTGATCAGTATGAATGACTTGTATCTATCCATCTCCCATATCACCATCCCAATAAAAATCTTCAAATTAACCATTTAGAACGCATATACCTTCTTAATTATACATTTTTCTCAGCCACTTTCTAAAAATGGAGGTGATGGCCAAATTGCTATCCGAAAGTGACACGAATAATAAGCGATTCGAATTCCCGACTGAGAGCTTGGGGGCTTTCCCTATGCCTGCCGGTCAAAATTCAGTTCATTTCGTTGCATTTGACATGTTAGACAAACCGTGGAGACTGAAGATCTCTGTACGCAAGAAAGGTAAGTATCTAAAACCTTGGATATGTGGTCAATGGGGGCTCTATGTTCTTCAGAAAAAGCTCAGGCCAGGAGATAGAGTTACCTTGACCATGCATGTGCAAGAGAATGGTGTAAGAAATTATCGTATCATAGCTGAAAGGAAGCATTTCGGTTTCTGGTATTCCATTGATCACTAGTTTACTGCACAGGCAAGGTTGGGATATCTTCTGGAGCATGTGTGGAAGCATTCTTGTAGAAAAGTGAAGAGATGAAATATAAGGGACACTGAAATGCGATGTCTGGGTTCATAAATGCTATGAAGCCGTGTATTTTCTTAAAAAACATCTATGTTAAGCTACTTGGTATGTAGCATATTTATAAACATGTCCGGTAAATGGCAATTAGAGGTCTGGATTCACACAACCTTTCAAGATTACCTTGAATGTTATGTTTGCGGTTAAGGTTGGTAAAATTTAGATTTGAAAATATTATAAATTTATGATGTTTTCAACCCAATTTTTTACTATAATTTTTAAAGTTATGGTCAAAGTAAGAGTATTTCTAGTCATAAGCAACCATGTATAAATATTTAATTTTATTAAAATATATAATTAGATATAATTTTTATTTAAAATATAATTTTTACATAAAAAATAAAATAGTTATCTAATTTTTTTTTGAATTTAATTTATGATGACCTGATTTATTTATAAAATTAATCTCAATTGTTTTTAAAAAATGCAAATTTAAATTGCCTAGCTGTCAAGTACAGGACTGATCACTTGTCCTTAACTATGATGATGAGCCGTTTACCTCATCACCTTCTCTCTTGTCCAGTACTAACTTAACTGAAACTCCAAAATAAACCCATTCTGAAAAGTTAAATTGCCTAGCTGTCTGCTTCCAGATGAGCTGTGCAGTTATTTGGTGATTGCCCAGAATTGCAGAAGCTGAGTACTCTGAATGAATGCGATTGGGGAGGTGCAAGTTTGTCAGTGATTTGGTAATCTATTTTGTAAGAGTTTCTTATAAAATTATAATTACATATTTTTTTCTTTTAATTTGTAATTATAACTATAATTTTGTAATGTGATTATAATGATATGATTTAATTGGAAGCCCCACCAATAGATATTTTTGCGTTTCTTTATAAAAAAATCTCTTCCTCCTCCATCTTCTTCATCCTTAATTTTAGAGTTTCTTTGTCTTCTTCGATCTTCTCCATTCCTAACACACCATCCTTCCCTCTCTCTCTCTCTCATTCCTTTCCGTTTCCTTCTCAGGTTCTCTCTAGAAAAACGGTAGGATTATTGTTTGTTTTTTGGATTAGAGTTGTTGCATTTCAATTTTGACAGTTGGTGAATCAGATCAGGGCTTGAATTCAAGTTGTGATATCAAGAAAAGTGGAATTGCGTAAAGTTTGATTTGTGGAAGTAGAAGTTGATTTTTTCAGAAAGGGAATTTTGTGTTGGGGTTTTTGCGTTTAGGTTAAGAATTGTGATGAATACGAGGAGTTCATGGGCTGATTTGGCTTCGAATTCTGTAGATGAGAGCACAAATGCTGGCTCTTCTGCTAACAATGAAAGTGTAGGTACTGCGGGAAATGCCCCTACTCGATCCACATATGCCCTCCCTCATCTCCGCAACCGCGCGTCATCTTCAGATCCACCAGCTGCTGCCTTTAGCGGGCCTGCGTCGAGTAATGATCGTCCTGGGTATGGTGGTGGATCACGCTGGGGTGTTCCCCGAAATGATTACCGCGGTGGGTATGGTAGTGGTGGTGGGATCGTGGGAGAGAGAGAGAAGTGAATCCTTTTGGAAGTGATAGGGCTTCTGCGAGATTGGGTGGATTCCAAGGGATTAAAGCATCAAACAAGGGAGTGATTGTTTTAAAGGGTATGTCATGTTTGTGGCTCAAGGTTTTTTCTTTCTTTCTTTTTAAAGGTTTATGCTCTGTGATTTTATTTCCATTCAGTGCTACTCATAATGGAAATTTCCGAGGTTGTAGTTTTGTTGCTATTTTCATTCTAACAAGGTTAGTTTAACTGCTTTATTGTGTATGTGAGGTTCAATGTGAGTTGCTTGTAATGTTCTTTGTCCTTTGGGTTTTGATGGGTCTGTTTAGTTTTGTTTCTGGAATGAATTGGTGCCGATCCATGCAGATGGGGGTGATGGCCATAGTGAGAAATTGGGTGGGTTTCAATTTTCAAGGGTTAAAGCTTCAAACAAGGGAGTCATAGTTCTAAAGGGCGGGTCGTAAGTGAGAATTTTTTGGTTCTAGTTAGTCTTTTTTAAGGGTTTTTGCTTTATTATTTATTTATGTTGTCTTCATTGATAGTGGTGGATTAGAGAGGTTATGTTAAGTAATAATTTTATTGTGTTGCTGGTTTTGTTCACAATGTTCAGTTTGATTGCTCTGATATGTTAGGTTCATGTGTGTTGCTTATTATGCTTTTTTGTCCTTCATTTTACTAGGGAGATGGGATTGCATTAAAAAGATTTCAGTAATTTTTACTTGATAAAGTACTTCCCGATAAATATTTATATATTTAGAGATGGAAAATGTGAAAATGAATGCCATTGCCTGTTGTCAGTCACATGTTAAGCTTGTTGTGTTGTCCTCAATAATCATCTGCCAGCTTTTCTTTATGTTTGTTCATAAAGGTTAGTTCTTATTTGCTTGTTAGTCTTCTAGATTTTGTTGTTGAATGTTTTAGTATATGCAGATGAAAGTGATGGGGCTAGTGTGAAATTGGATGTGTTTCAAGGAGCTAGGGCATCAAACAAGGGAGTCTCTGTTTTAACAAGTAAGTGGGATTTTTGTGGTTCAAGTTGATTTAATTATATTTATTTATTTCGATTTTCTGGCCTTCTGCTTTGTGAGTTTATTTATGTTGTCTGAAACCATAATGATGGATTGATGAGGTTATGTATAAGCATTGGTTTTGTTGAGTTGCTGCTTTTTGCTTTTTAGCATTCGAGTTACCATCATGAAATTTGACTGCTTGCTATGTATATTTGGTCGAACATTGTACCTTTTGGGCCTCGGTTATAGTACTACGGAGATGGGAATTTATTAAAAGGTTTCAGTTATGTATGTTCATTGCATGTGATTGAAAGCTTCTTAAATTTGTGGCAGAGGATACAAATTCAGTAGCAGTGTTTGGTTCCTTAAAGATTTTGAGCTACAATGTTTGGTTCCGAGCAGACCTGGAGATGCATAGGAGGATGGAAGCACTTGGTGAACTTATTCAACTACATTCACCAGATGTCATTTGTTTACAGGTTTTTCTTGTTCCCTACTCTTGAAATTGGATCTCCCTGTGTTGACTTTCATCTTAATTATTGCCATTTTTTTTCCTGCAGGAGGTTATTCCAGATATATATGACATATTTCAGCAATCCAGCTGGTGGAAAGCATATCAATGCTCTGTTTCTTCTGAAATAGCAAGTTCAATAGGATATTTTTGCATGCAGGTATGGTTTTGATATGTGCTGGATGGTGATTCTGCTTGTTAGTATGCTTCTGGCTTACTTTACTTACTGACAAAGTATGGATCCTGATAATTCTCTTTGTTGTACACTCTCTCCCCCGAACTGGAGAATCATGGAAACATGGTTTGATGTTGGCTGTTAAATGAACTTCTGCAGGTTTTCCTTCTTTTGGTTGAGTGATTATTGAAAGCTGAACTCAGTATGTAAATGAATCAATGTACAGAAAACTTGTATAAATGAAATAAAAATTGTGGCCTTTGATTGAGCAGCTCTCTCTTCCTCTCTCTCTGTCAATCATGCATGGGCAGGACTTTTGTTTTTTCAGAAGCTGCTAGCTACTACTACGGTCCTTAATGATACCATCAAGGTGGAGTTTTCTTGCATTGAAGAAACAATGGCATGGTTTTGATTTTGGTTTCTTGATTATAAGTCAGCTGGTTCTGTCTTCTGAAGATTCTTGGTCTCTGCAGATTTATTCTAGTTCTCTTGTATGCGTATTAATAGGTGTTTTCATGCATTCTATTGCCTAAAAAAAAAAAACTCTTGTGCTATCACCTATGTTTGCGTCGAATAGAATTCAGTTAATTATGTCATTAGGACAGTGCTTCTTATTAATACAAGGTTGTTTTGCTCTACTTCTTTTAAAAAGATTGAAGTCATATTAAACAAAATAGAGTTTTTCTATTGGAATTATGAATTTCTCGCTATTTTGTTGTGGATTTCCAGGCTCTTTGCTTATGCAGAAGAAATAGATATTCCAGTGTTTCAGAGAGTGACTCATCTTGAATTGAAGGGGAACTGTGTGGATTTATCTTCCAGAGCACCACATGTATAGATTGCTACAGAAATGGCCTCATATTGACTGTCTTGATTGCCGAATGGTAAATGATATATATTTCCAAACCACTCAACTTATTAAATCTTTTATTTAATCTCGCCTGATTAGCACACAGAAAGAATGTCATATTCAGCACTTCAATCATAATGATTTGCAAAAGGCATAGCAGGATGAAGTGAGAAGAGGTGGATATTCCAAACACAGCGCCATAGATTAGAGGCAGCGGCACAACAATAATCCACCACAAAGTACCATTTTAGCAATTGACTAAGAGCAGAAGAGCTCGAATGGATTATTGAACTATCAATAATAGTGCTATGAATTTAGTTAGATCACTGAAACTATCTCAGCATTCTAATCTTGTATCAGTACTCGAGGTAGAACTGAATCACTTACAGGCACAAGTACTCGTCTTGGCCTTTGACTCGGTGACATGGCCAATGAGAGTCTGAATCGAACTACTGAGATGTTGAGAGCACTGTAATTGGAAGTAGTAGACATATATTTATACTCTTATTTTGGAATTGGGCGGACAAAGTAAACCCCAAATATCATGGCTAGCTGAAAATGGAGAGAGAAATTCGGAATGAATCAATTTCCTGAGCAAAATAAAATTTGTTCTCCTTGACAAGAATATAATCGACAACTTTGTTTAAGAGTATTCTTCCTCCTTTATATTGGGCTGAATGCTCTGATTTTCTTAATGTTTCTTTCTTGATTTTTCTCCTTTTCAGCAAAATAGCCCCAACCTTTTCTTTCATTTTTTCTTTTTAACTCCAGTTATGATGCATGTAAAATAGGGTGTTTATTTTCACTACACCTTTTGCTTTTAAAGACACAAACAATATGTTTGATTAATGTTAAAATTTAATTTACTGTTTGTCGAATTTATTTATATTTACATTGAAAACACAGGTTTGTCAAAAGCAGCTTCAGGCTGCTTCTCCCCTTCTCCTGTGATCTTGATAGTTCACTCTCCACTATTTATTGTCGGACCAGGTTTACTTTATCCGCTCAATTCCAAAATAAAAGTATAAATATATGTGTACTACTTCCAATTACAGTGCTATATTAATTTGCGGTTTGAGATATTTTTAGGATAAGCATGAACGTGATTCATTGTATATAGACACTTTACTTTCCAGACACTTTACTCATTAAAACGAGCATTCTCCTCACAAATTAAGGATACGAGCTCATTAAAACCATGTTGATCAGCTTAAAAAAGCTGACCTCAACATTTGAAAATTCTACTCCCTCTGTGCCATTACCATTTATGCACTCTATACTCGTTATTTTCTTCTCCAAACAATTATATGTCTCCACCCGTAAGCCATTTGTCACGCATGAGCTTCAAACAGTGTCCCCGAAGAAGAAGATTGATAAATTAGCTAGCATGAACTTTGAATGAATACAAATTTGATAAATCAATTTAAATTAAGTGACATGATGATCTATATATCAAAGTACACCAGGCGGCTGGCTATACCTGAAAAAAAGGAGAGATCCTAATTTGTGAGGAGAATCTCGTTTTTAACCTGCTAGCTACTGTTTTCAAATAAATTCAGCATGCATTTGAGAACAAAAGAGCAATTAATAGAAATGAGTTCGAAAAGAACAACAACCAGATATATAAAGGATTAGAAGATTGCCAAATTTTCCAATAAAAAAGATAGATAGGGAATATTAATTTGTAGATCAGGCAATGACGATTGAAAAGCATTTATGATGAATCAGATTTGCACAAATTAAGGATTTATGATGCCAAAATGTGGTGGGGTTAAGCTTTGAGAAAGGTGTTTTGAATCAGTCTCTGCTCCATCATGAGTTAAATACTTTTGTTTTTCATCAAAATTATATGTGCAAGTTTTTTCAAAGTATTTTTATAGTTCAAAAAATATAATAAATTAATTAAAAAGTTTATGTTCATATGTAATTAAATAAATTAAAAGTTATGTACACTAATAAATAAATAAATAATTATTAATGACATTTAAAAAGAAAATTTAAGAGAAACCAAGAGAAAAATGTAAATAAATATATTGGCAGATTAAATAAATCAAATAACCAAGCATACCATCTGCTTTAATTTATGCACGGCTTTTTATGCGTTCTTTTTTCTTGATTTGCTTTTTCTCATGTTTCGATTCTTGAAATATACTGAATGATTGATCAAATTCCAATGGTCTAGGTGCCTAAGTACCTGCTATTAGTTAATGTCGTACCATAGGCAGCAATCCATATAAATTTCTAAATTCCTAATATTTTTTATTTATATATTTTTTTAAGATTATGATAATGATTTTTTTAAAGTATTTTTTATTTAAAAAAATATTAAAAAAATAATTTTAATATCAATATATTTAAACAATCTAAATACATAAAAACAAATTTTCAAATTTTTGAAAATTTCATTCCAAACACTTCCCGACAGCATATTACTTCTTGGATCATATGATGCTGTCTGCACATTAATATATAACACCAAAAAAAAAAAACATTTGTAACACCTCATAATCTAAAATGAAAAGGGTACACACACACACACACAACAGCCTCTCTCTTTTCTAGCCGGTTAGAGAAAGGGAAGAAAATTTATTCTCATGAGAGTTAGGCAGCACAACAAAGCATAGATCATAAATTTAAAACGGAAGACAATAAGTAGCCTCTAACATGGAGCAGGCAACTACTCGTTACTCAACATTGACCCGAACATTAAATATCCTCATTTGGGTTTTAATGCTGTATCCTTTTCCATTTTTCCCATCGATCTTATTTTATTATATATATAAAAAACTTAGGTATTTTATAATTATTTTTAGACTACAAGACCCATAAAAAAAAAAAGTAACCGCCCCATTGTTGGATTAAAGATTATGATTAGTGTTGATTCCTCAGTTTTGATACCAAAAATGCAATGGCTTTCCCCCTAACTTGTCTCAACTGCATGCTACGCAATATTTTATTCTGCATCTTTAGCCCTACTGGTATCTTTAGCCATCATCAATTGTCTTCTCCAGCTAAGTGGCTGATTGGATATGTCGTGGTTGAAATGAAAATATGCAATATAGTGTTTGGTTAACACCAACCATGTTTTTTATTTATGTGGGTTCCAGTACAAAACTAAGGTTGGAATTCAGTTTTTGAAAAGCAATTACCAATTGCTTTTTATGCGTTTTGCCCTCTCTCTCATCACCAACACTTTCCCCTTGCTTTCCCTTGCTTTCCCAACGATCCCATCTCCTGTCCTTGGTTTTTTGTGTTTCAACTATTCTAGAGGGCTTGCTGCCGACAAGAATTGTGTATTTAAAAGTGTATATGTAATTATTTTTAAAGTATTTTTTATTTAAAAATATATTAAAATAATATCTTTTTAGTTTTTAAAAATTATAATTGATATTAGCATATTAAAATAATTTAAAAACTTTAAAAAAATATTTATTTAAAACAAAAATAAAAAAATTTAAATTTTTTTTATAAATATTTTTAAAATACAAAAATTAGTTTTTTCAAGTCGCAATTTCTTTTCAAAATTAGTTATAAATTAATTTTTAAAATACAAAATTAGTCCCGCCTCTCATTACTCATCATAATTTATTCTCCTTCATCATCCATATAGAGAACTTATTTTAATTGTTGTTGTTAAAAGAAAAAAACTTCGTCACCGTTTATTCCGTGGTTATTTGAAAATTATTTTTTAATTTTTTATATGTTTGTTTATTATTAAAAAATTTATTTAATAAAAAACATTTTTTAATATAAAAAAATATAGCTTGGCTTTCAACAAATAAATTTTCTTTTATTTTAGGTAAAAAATAAATTTCAAAAGTTACAAGAAATTAAAAATCATCTTGTTATAGGTTAATTATATCAAATTTGAATTTTTTAATTGCTATATATATTTTTTAAATTTTATTTTTATCTTTACAATTTAATTTAAATTTCTTTTATATGGATTACTCATTTCAGTTTAAAATTTAAATTTTTTTATAATAATATTATCGATGGTTCTACGAATAATCATGTATCAATTTGATATGCAGAATTTTTATGATAATTTGTTCATTAATATTGAATAAGATTAGAATATCCTTTTTCTTGATGTTTTCATTATAAATTATTTATATAATTTTTTAAATTTATTATTTTTGTTTTTTATGCAATTATGGAGAGATAATTGAATTATGATTTTTTTTTCTTAAGTTTTATTGAATCACTTTTATGTGCGTGTTTATTTTTATTATTATTTAATTAAATAAAAAAATTATTTCTAAAACCCCAATCAAATTTATATGTTGGGGAATCAACATCTATCTTATAGTTTTTAAATTTAATTATTTTTAGTCGATACCAAAACCCTAATTAAGTTGTCTAAAAGGCATGCTACGCATTCTTGTATTCTGCATCTTTAACCCTCCAGGTATCTTGAGCCATCATCAATTGTTTTCTCCAGCATCTGAATATTAAGAACAGAAAAGAATCAATTAGTCAAAACTTTTATCTTTGTCAAATTCATGAAATTTATGCCTGTGATAATTCAAAGGCTCAATATCAACAGAGAGATTGGAGATCACAATCCACAATTCTATCAACTTATCTGAATATGCACCCAAATGGCTGAATTGATTTTTTCTTACGACAAAATCTTTCAGTCAATTGTTTTACTTTTACACCATTTCGTATAAAAAAAAAGCATGGTTTTCCTGAGAATTCTCTTTGTTGTACACTCTCTCCCCCGAACTGGAGAATCATGGAAACATGGTTTTATGTTGGCTGTTAAATGAACTTCTGCAGGTTTTCCTTCTTTTGGTTGAGTGATTGTGTTTCATTTATTGGACCGGCCCTTGATTATCTTACTGATCACGGAATACGTTTGACCTATAACTAAATTTTAGCAGTTCCTTAAAGTCAGTGTCTTTGTAAAACATGGGACCAAATAATATCTTACCTGGATTTCATGTATTACATTGCCTTGTAGTTGTCAGCGATCCAACTTAAAGACTTGATATTGGCATTCATTTTTTTCTAAATTCATTTTTTTATTATTATTAATATTGCCCCCTTGTTTGCAGTTAAGCAAACTACCAGTAAAATCTTTCAGCACTAAAGCCTTTATGAATTCAATAATGGGGAGAGAACTTTGCATTGCTGAGCTTGAAGTACCAGGAAAAAAGTCATTAGTTGTTGCCACTAGCCATCTAGAGAGTCCTTGTCCAGCACCTCCAAAATGGGATCAGATGTTCAGCAAGGAACGTGTGGATCAGGCAAAGGAGGCCATCAACCTTCTCAAGAAGAACTCAAATGTGATTTTTTGTGGTGACATGAACTGGGACGATAAGTTGGATGGTCAGTTTCCTTTCCCTGATGGATGGGTTGATGCCTGGGTAGAGTTGAAGCCAGGGGACGATGGATGGGAATATTTAGACACGGTCAAAGATAGTAAATATTTATTTCATAAAAAAAAATAAAGATAGTAAGTGTTTCCAATTTCAAAATCATAAGATTTTAATTCCTCAGTTTTGAAACAAAAAATCTGCCGGAATTTCTTATTCATTCGTTCGCAAGGCCTGGCTCTATATTTGTTTGTTATTGGACTATCCTGTGTTGCATGATTTGGAATTTTGTTTTCATTTTTGGATTTTTTATGCAATACCCCTTCCAATCACATTCTGCGTCTTGGAATAAAAATTGTAAAAAATATGAAAAAAGTTGATTGAAAAGTAGTAAAAAATCAAAATGAAGCTGCTGAGAGAACCTAGTTTTTTGCGGTCATAAAGAGGTTCTGACTGAACATTTTGAAGAACAACAAAGACGCAGAAAAGGTAATGTTACGTGGAAGGGACATCATTGACGTCCGGGATTCTGTGCATGTGGAATGTTTTTCAAATAATGACAGTATGCTAAAACTAGATATCACTGGCGAGTATAGAAAGCACCGTTTTTTTAATAATAATAATAAAAAAACATCTAAACCTCATCGAAGTTGGTGAGAGATTTTGGCCTGCCGGAATTGCTGTTTAAACGGAGTTTACCTAAAGGTTTTTTTTAAAAAATTAATATTATTATATTTTTAAATTAAAAATACTTGTAATCTCTATTTTAATTTACTCCGAATAAATCTCATTAATTATGATGAAATATTTTGAAGAAGTCTCATTGATTATATGATGAAGTATTTTGAAAAGAGTGTTTGAGATTGTGATAGTATCGTGCTTTTAAAAAAAATTAATTTTTTTAGTTTTAAATTAATTTTTTATATATATTTTTGAATCATTTTAAAATATTGATGTCAAAAATAAATTTTAAAAAATAAAAAAAAATATTATTTTAATATATTTCTAAATAAAAAATATTTTAAAAAACAAAATTTACTACACTTTCAAACACATATGAAATTTAATTTCTATATAGATACGAGATCTTTGAAAATGCATGCAGTGTGAGAGGTGTAATAAATTTCAATCAAAGATGTCAAAATAAATTTCAACCTGTACAAAATAAATTTTAAATAGCAGCTTTTCCACGTTAGGAGCATCATATCATTGGATTACTGAAAAACAATTGTTTGTAGGTCCATCTTGCCTCCCTCTCTGGGTCGCACTAGCTTAGGTGGAAAACGCGGAAGAGATAAGATATATAAATGGTTGAGTACCGTGTGGCCCCATCAAAGCACTTGTATGGTCAAACAGCCACTTGGCCAATTTCTTGGCTTTCTTGCGACGTAGCTTCCTAGAACTTTACCTGACGATGGAAGCTGCTATTTAAATTTAAGAAAATTAAAAATAAATACAATTAAAAATATATCACCATGCTAAAGTATTAAAAAAATATTTCATACTTACTCTAAATAGAATTTCAATTCTTCACAGTTAAAACAAATATAATTATGTGTAATTTTCATTTCAGCATGTGACAAATATCTTCTATTCTCTAGACCATTTTTTCCCCGTGTAAGAAAAAATTGAAAATGATACTTGTGCCATCATGATACACCGAATCTAATAGCGGATGACAAATCTGATCCCCCTCACATCTAAACCCATCTCTTTCAAGAATAAATACCCCCTCTTGCTCCGTTACTCTGCGATCAGCCAGCTCGCACTCTCCAGTCTCCACTCTTCACTCACAATTCACCGAAAGCAAACTCTCTCATATCATCCTTAACTCTCCCCTACCCATTTAGCTCTATCATGGCCACCGTGATTATACGTAAACGACTCGCTCGCACAGACATCAAATCTTGTCTGTCTTATCCCACTGATGCACTCGGGCCTTTTCCGATGGTCGAGGGTCAAACGGCTATTTGGTTTCAAGCAAGAGATCCCACCGGGAAAGTTTGGAACTTTGAGCTCTCTAAACGGCCTCGTGGCTATCTAAAACCCGTCATGAGAGGTGACTGGTTGAACTACGTCCGTGAGAAGAGCCTTACAGTTAGAGATGTTATCGTCCTAACAAGGGAACAAGATATTCAGGATGAAGTAACCTACCACATCAAAGTTGAACCAGATTTGAGACTCACCTTGAAGACATTTTCTTCGGCTTATGAGGTGATCACCTTACTCTTGCTGTGTCATTTATGCTTTGCTTCTTTCGGTCTGGTTTCAGATCCCCTAGAGAGTCTTCAACCTCTAGGGTTTGGTTTAGTCTTGGGTTTATTTTAATATAATCTTTGATGGTATGATACTATCAATCAATATAGTTATACACTCACATAAGTTGAGTCTACTCAGTGTTCGAGTATACTCTACTTCTAGCCTTTCTTGGTCTCTAGCAAGTTCTCTCACATTTGATGATTGTGTTTCTTCAGTATCTGCTAAGCAAGCCATTGAATCTCTCTCTCTCTCCCCCCCTCTCTCTCTATCTCTCCCCCCTATGGCAACGTTTTTCCTGAAGTTCGTCCTGAGTTTTTTTGGTTTGTGCTAAAAGAAATAAAAAAGATACAGCCTTTTGGATGTCAAGTCAGATAAGTTGTTAGATTTGTGGATTCTGATCTCCAATCTCTTTGTTCAGCTTTAGAATTAGCATAAATTTCGTGGATTTGACCAAGATAAAAGCTTCGACTAATGGAGTCTCTTTTGTTCTCTTGAGTTTATTGGGATGCTGGAGAAGACAATTGATGATGGCTAAAGATACCATGAGGGTGGAAACTCTGTGCTATAGTAATTGAGTCTCTTAATGATTTGATTTTTGAGTGCATTTTCTTGAGTTCTTGTTTGTGCTAAAAAAAAATATACCTCTTGATTCCTACATAGCTATGCATGTCATTCCTACAACAACTAACACAGACTCTGACCAGACCCTTTTTTTTGGATACGAAATGGTGTAAAAGTAAAACAATTGACTGAAAGATTTTGTCGCAAGAAAAAATCAATTCAGCCATTTGGGTGCATATTCAGATAAGTTGATAGAATTGCGGATTGTGATCTCCAATCTCTCTGTTGATATTGAGCCTTTGAATTATCACATGCATAAATTTCATGAATTTGACAAAGATAAAAGTTTTGACTAATTGATTCTTTTCTGCTCTTATTCAGACGCTGGAGAAAACAATTGATGATGGCTCAAGATACCTGGAGGGTTAAAGATGCAGAATACAAGAAGGCGTAGCATGCAGCTGAGACAACTTAGGGGGAAAGCTTTTGCATTTTTGGTATCAAAACTGAGGAATTAACACTAATCATGATCTTTAATATTCCAACAATGGGGTGGTTACTTTTTCTTCTTCTTTATATGTATATATAGCATCTACTTTATGTGAGGATTATTTGTCTTTGAATCGCTGCACAATGTTAGTTTTTTTATTAGCTTTGAAATATATAACCGCTGTCTTGAAGCAAAAACGTTAGTCGATCTGTCCACTTTTTCTTTTTTCATTGCATCATTGACGACTAATTGAGTATGAACTGACTAATCCAAGTAGTGTTTAAATCAGTTGATACAAAAGAAAATTAAATAAAATTTTAAGAGAGAAAATGAAAAGAAAAAAAATCTAAATACAAAACTCGGCAGAAGTTGCATTATAAAGCCAAAGTTAAATAGACATGCTTGATAAAATATGCTAAAAAATATATAAAAAATAATATGTAAAATATGCAACTTTTTTTTTAATTCGCTTTTCTTATAAATCTTTTTTAATACTAATATAATCGAGTTTGAATTAGATTTATTATCAATATTTAGTTCAGGGAAAAGAAAAGGATCTTCTTAGATTGACAGTGTACTTGTATGTTGAATTTTTACATGGGTTTAGTGGATTGAGGGTTTAGATGTGTCTGTGCTTTCAATGAAATCTAGGATCCTATATTTATGTGTGGAATGTTTTTCCACCGCTTTCGAAGAATGGTTGATGGCTAAAACTAGGTGGTATTGACAAGAATCGAGAGTATCTGTTTCTGACAAAAAGTAGCTAAACCTTGTGCAAATTGGAGAGTTGAACACAGGTGAGAAGAATCCTTGCTTAATGAAAAACGAAAAACACGCACATAAAGTATTTATCATTATCTATGTGTCCCGTAAAGAAATAGAGACACTATTAGATTAGCTGATAAATATGAGAAAATCATGTCGAGTCAGAAAAAAGTGGAAGATTTAACTGGTCCGGAAAAGGACACGATCTAAATAACCAATAAAAGAACGAAAAACACTGAATATGGAGCAAATTGGAAGAGGACAACGAAAGTATTTATCATTCAACGAAAGTAGTTAAAGAGGCTACTATGGCCCAGGCCAGCGACGACATGTGGAAGCATAAACAGAAGCAAGAGAAAAACAAAAATAGATCGTGTCCTTTTCGCGAGCAAGAGAAAAAAAAAATAGATCGTGTCCTTTTCAGATCGTGTCCTTTTCGCGAGCAAGAGAAAAAAAAAATAGATCGTGTCCTTTTCAGATCGTGTCCTTTTCGCGAGCAAGAGAAAAAAAAAATAGATCGTGTCCTTTTCGCGAGCAAGAGAAAAAAAAAAAAAAATCGAAGCAAGAGAATCAAGAGACCAACACTTGTCCAGAAAAACCAAACCACCAATAGAACCCAAAAATAGATATACAAAACAGGAAAAAAAAATGTTTTCAAAATTTATTCAACCATATACCTAATCCTGCTTCCTCTCACCCTAAAAATCTATATGTAGTTTAAAGCCATCACCCATCAAGATAATACACAATACATACCAGGAATTCTAGCAAAGAGCTGATTCTTGTTGATATTAGAGCTGATTAATTCTTGTTGATAATCAAGATATTAAGCAAACCATCAATCGTTAGAGCAAGCAACAGAGGAAAAATAGAAGCTTCAACGTTAAGCAGATAAAAATAATTAATCTACATTGTTACCTTGCTTACTTGCCCTTCTCAAGATCAGTAAAATTGACATGATTGGTAAGGAGGCAATACCTGGGTTATCATATATCAAGGAGAAGAAAGTGAGAAGAGAGGTAAAGATGTTGGAGCTTCCTGTCTTGCCTAGCGATCATTATGGTGTGCTTTTAACAATATCAGGTCTGTAAAGTCAAGTGACGATTTTAGCTGGACGATAAGGCTTGGAACAGCTTGCAGAGCATGATGTTACAGATTTTGTATAGAACTTTTTGGATCGAAGTGATATGAACTGTTTATTGTTACTGCAAGGTTAACTAATACCTGTTTGTTTGTTGGAAACTATTTTTTTTAAAAAAATAATTTTATTAGAAAGTAAATTTTTAGAAAGTAAATTTATTTTTCGATGTTTGATAGTATCATAGAAAATAAGTTGGAAAACACTTTCTAGTGTTTAGTTATGTTATGGAAAATGAGCTGAAAAATAACTTATTAATATTTTTTTTCAAGTTTATTAAAATAATAAGAAACAAATATTATAAATTAAAAAGTTGAATGAGAATGAAATTAAAAAAAAATCTAATTTTATAAATTATCTCAAATAAAATAAATAACAATTAAAATAATGGAGATCAAATCTAACAGATAAAAATATTGAAAGATGATGAAATTAAAATAATAATAATTACAATTTCATAAATTATTTCACATAAAATAAGTAACAATCAAAAGAATAAGGACCAAATTTGATAGATAAAAAATTTCAATTAAAAAAATAATAAGAGAAAAACAAATAACAATCATAAAAATAGGGACCAAAGTTAATATAAAAATTAAATTAAATTAAATTCTAAGGGGTGAAATAAAAAAAATCAAAATAAAATATATAGCAATCAAAAGTTTGAAGATCAAATTTATTATAATTAGTAAATAATATGATATATTTTAATTTTTTACAATTTCTAGAAAGTGTTTTCTACTCAAAATAAAAGGAAAACACTTTTCTAGAAATTAAATCATATTTTTCTTTAACTGGAAAGTATTTTTCGTTGACCTATTTTTCTAATGACAAAAAAATATTGAAAAGTTTGAAAAGTAATTTTTAGAAAATCATTTTCTACCAAACAAACAAGGCTATTAATGTTATACATTGTCATACCTAGTATCAATTTACGGATTGCCCAGAATCATCTTATTCAGTGAGTTTTGAAAGCTGGACTCAGCATGTAAATGAATGAATGTACAGAAAACTTGTATAAATGAAATAAAAATTGTAGCCTTTGATTGAGCAGCTCTCTCTCCCTCTCCCTCTCTGTTAATTATGTATGGTTGATTTGCAGGGTATCTTCTTGTCGAAACTTAAAAACTTCGCATTGGATCCAGTGCCTCCTTGTTTCTTGACACAACTCAAGATCGTCAAGATCCACACATTTGATGCAAGTGAGGAGGAATTGCGCGCATGCTGTCAGGATTTTATTCAGAGTCTCAACAGTTTCAGAGAAGGTGTACATTTCAGGTGGCAGGTTGAACCAGAATAAGACATCCATGCTCGCTAGAGAACCAAAATTCGAAAGCATTTGCATGTGAACCATGCACATATTGTTTTGAGTTTTGACACAAAATTCCATGTGTTGAACAATTAAAATAACTTGTGCTCTTACATTTCTTTTTCTGCAGTAGTGTTATAGATCAGTGGTATATTTGTAACTGAGTTCTAGCAGTTCAATAGGGGTATTTAGTTCCTTCTGATGTGTACTTCAATTTCCTGCAAACATTTTTTCGTCCGATTCTGCTATCTATACTGGATTTTGTTGTATCTTAATGTTTTTTTGTTTATTTCATTGATGCATAAGCTTTAATTGCTTGTCTTCTGATTGCAGATTCATGATTTTACTCTCTTTTTTTTTGGCTGTTAGATATTGCATAGTACATCCTTTTTCTTTCTCTCTGTGGTTAAATCCTCCTCTTCCTAAAACCTGGTTTAGCCGATGACTCGGTCTAAGGCATAAAAATCTTGTTAAACTGAAGCAAACAGCGTTGAGCATGGGGTACCCCGAAGCAAGCAGTGCTCTCTGCTTGTGATGTTTTTTCCCCTCTTTCTTCAGACAATTGAATGCCACTGTCTTTGTATAAAAACACTTTGCATCTCTTATTATATATTTAAATAGTTATCATTATTTTTTAAAAAGTAATAGAGAGAATTATATATAAAATAGCACTGTAGATGAAGACTGAGAGAGAAAAGAAATTACAAAAAGGCAACTTGAAAAGGGAAACAAAAACAAAACTATTTAATCCAGTTCATTCATGATACATTTAAGATTTCTAAAAAGATCAAAAGCCTGTATAACTGAAATTTCAAACCGAGAATTTCAATTAAAAAACCAAATAGTTATATTATTCTTATCTTATTAGTATCACTGCAGTAACCATTGACACTGGCAATCAATGTAAGTATTATTGTCTCGCAATCATGGTAACACCTATCTAACTATTTTATCAATATAACTATCATTAAAACAACACTGACCAAAATTGCATCCAAATAAAAAAATTTAAATATCCATATCCGATTCATTAAATTCTAAATATCCATTTTATATATATATATATAAACTCATTTATTTGGATGAGATCTCATGAATACCTCTCCAAAAAATTACCATCCCTAATTAGCATTCATTCAGCTTGGCACATCATCTTCATCATTCTGTACAAAAGAATAGTCGAATGTTCTCATTGGGTGTTGTAGCCACTTGTTCATCATTCTGTACAAAAGAATAGTCGAATGTTCTCATTGGGTGTTTACATACTTAAACTCTGTAAATCAAAAGTTTGTAGATATATTATAAGACTAGCAAGTAATGATGTTTAGTTTATTATAACAAAAACATACAAAATATAAAAAAGATTGTTCAATGTAAGCCTAGAATGCATACAATTTAAAATCTACAAACATGCAAAAACAAATATTCTTTCATTATTGTTGTTAGGGTGAGATATTTTTCAGCCCTCTCATTTAAGGAAAATGACAAGATTCAAGAAGTATAAATACCCTATAAACCACAAAGGTAAAGAATCCATAATTTCTCATTTCTCAATATATATATACACATAACATTATTTTCTCTTATAAAGAAAGCATTGATTAGATACCAAAACAAAAACAAACTACTTTGTTTTTGTGATTTAATGATCTTTTGCATATTTATTTAACTCTCTCTACATAGTTATTGACTTGAACAAGGACTATTTTGCAGGTAATAGGCTTTCTACATCAAGCCACTACCTTTCTACATGGTTGTTAACTTCGAGGCCGTGGGATTAGTCAATGTGTGCGCATGCCGGCCCGGACACCCATGTTAATAATAATAAAAAAAGACACCCTGCCAACTTAAACTGCAGTATTTCTCTCATTAAACTCTATTTCCTTTTCTTCTTTGTTGTTCTTCTGTGGTTGTCCTTCTCATCTGTATTAGCTAACATGTTCAACTGGCAGCACCATAAAACTACTCAAGAATAATAGTACCATTTTTCTCAGTTTATTCCTTATCAAGTTTTAAAATAATGCACCTGGTCTCCAACCCATTAAGCCAAGAACCAGTAAGTTAATCAGTTCGACCACAAAAAGAAGATTTTAAGACAAAGGTGCACTAAAGTGGACTGCAAGAGTTAAGGTGGGGAAGACTTTGAATGCAAGGATCCTAGGAGTTGGAGATCGCAATTAAGTGATCTCTTTGGCCAACGTTCTGCAAGCTGCTGCCAAAGCACTACAATTTTTCCTTCATTAATAGCTTGTTTGGGACCCTGTAGTTGCCTATTATTGATAGAGTGTTTTTGTATATCAACTCAGTAAAATGCCAGCACACCCAGGAATTCATGAAAAGGACAACCATGGGATCCAAAAAGAAGCACCAATTTCAATAATCCAGTCATGAAGACAGTTACAAACTCACTGAGTAGCAACTCTCAAAGCGAACAAACAACCCACATAACAACAACCAACACACAAACATTGTTGAGAAAGCAATAAAAATCAATGAAAAATGACAACAATATTCAAAGCAGCAACCTCACCGATTCAGGGGAAAAAAAAAACACCGATTTATTAATCGAAAGAGCGGCATCTATCACAACTTCTTTAACCATTGGCTCGACCAGAAAGAATTCAGTCCACATCACTTAATACAAAAGCAATATTATTCAAAAGAAAGATCAATAAATAACAAAACACAAATCTTGAGACTTGGAATGATTTAAAATCTAGAAAAGAAGAGAAGAAATATCAGTCGACTGGAAATGGAAGAAAGTAAAATTACTCTACCTGTCTAGTTACCCTCCTCTGTCCAAGCCTAAGTAAAATTACTCTACCTGTCTAGTTACCCTCCTCTGTCCAAGCCTAATATAGAACTCATCATTCAACAGCTTCTCATTGTTTGTGCCAACATCAATTGCTACAAGCAAGCACTGTATGTATTGAATACAGTTGGAAGGTTTTAGTAACTAAATAGCAAGGGACACCTAATAGCTCTAGTAAAGCAGTGATTGAGGTGTGTCTAAATAATGGAAGAAAAATGAGTATATGAAATTGTTGTACATTTGATAGCAGATTTATCCTTACTGCAGAGGGAAGTAATCCTCCTAATGCTGTCTACAGAGAGAGTTTTCCGACCAGAATCCCCATTCCTTAACGAATGTAAAACCATTGCATCATTAAGAGATAAGAAGTGGTTTGCACATCCAATTTGTAAACGAATTTATGAGCATCAATACCTGGCAACCAAGACCCCCAAGCCCGAAGATACACTCACCAACAACAATGACTTGGATATTTCTCTCTGCCCAATTCTTCGATGCTTTAAGAATTTTGCCCCTGAAAAATTCAATTTTCGCTTAATACTCCATAATTGAATACCATAGATGTTTAGAAAAGAAAAGAAAAAACTAAAGAAAATCCATGTATAAAGGTGCACATGAATGAAAATGAACAAATGTTATTGTGACAGCAATTACTCAAGCATCATTGCAGGTTGCTGGAACTACTAAGGGCGTTGAAACACAATATTCTGCACAATGGTTGGATTAGGTACTAAACTTCAAATGTATAGTCTAAATCTTTCCTTCTTAAGGGATGAGTTTCAAGCTTTTGCAAGTACACTGTTATAATAATATCCTATCCCATTATTTCAGCAAGAATGCAAGAAACTTCCCCAGGGCTTTCGAGTTGAAAAGTAGCCTTCATCTACTGCTCATGGCTGTCCTGTCAATCATGTAGTCCTTCATCAGAATTCATCATTTAAAATCTGGGTTATTAAAACAGAAAGCGAAAGGGCACACACCACCGTAGAAGACAATTCTGTTTAAAAAATCTTATTTGTGCCAATGGACACTAAAAAAAACTAAAAGCAAATCACAGAAGAGATCGAAAACCTTTCTTCCTTGGCTGACAAGCGATCTTCGAATGAATAAGCCCCACCCTTTTTTCTAACACAGAGAGGCAATGTGTTTGGTGAATGCATAGCAATGGCCAGTGAAGGGTTTGGTGATATTTGGTGGAAAGGGAAGATTCATATGAGAGGAAAACTGTATGTTGGTGTCTGGCCCTCACCATATTTTGAGACAAAAACACAAAAAATATGTATATATTATGATAACAAAGAAGCCACGTTGCCAAGAACTCAACCGCACATACAAAACCTGAGAAGAAATTAACCGGACATATCTCGAGATCAACAAAATTTTCAACGCAAAACACTTTTTAAATACACAGTGAAATCACTCTTAATCTGCAGGATTTCTGATCTCTTTTAGTATTTTTTGTTTATTTTAATTTCTTGTAATCTATAATTTGGGCAAAACTACCCTGCTATTTCCAATCGAAAGTGATTTGGGTTTCTTTATCCAACTTTTTATTACTAGCAAAATGGTCCAATAAAAGCCACATGACATGAAAAGATTGAACAAAAGATGTCCAATTGTCTTCTAATATTACAAATAGAGCATATATATATATGGTATGTTTAATTATATAAAAACAAACCATACTGCAATTAAAATATTGTCGAGCGTGGAGGCCTTACAAGTCCGAACTCTAAAGAAGGACACTCTGGCAAGCAGCTGAGTGCACTGTACTGGTGGGCTACATATATCAGAGGTTTCTAACGTCTCTCTCTGGAATGACAGCCTCTGCAACTTCCATCACTTCAAGAACCAGCCATGTCAATCTAGATGAAGTTACCATAAAGCTCCACTTCTTGTTTCAAACCTTTACCCTTTGTCTTTAAGAGCACGTTGCAAATAAACTAAAGTACTTGTCGGTTCACAAGGCCACTTTAGGGAATTCACATAGATAAACGAACAAGTTAGGGCAAACTTCAATTATACCCCCCCAATTATTGGAGTAGTGTCCATTGTCTCCCCAAAAAACCTTTTCTATTGATTTTATACCCAAATAATTTGGATTTTTCAATGAAGTTCTTCTAATAGGGACAATAATGTTCTCCAAGATCGTAGAATACTTGATCTTACTCGTACGTTCCATAATATTAGAAAATCATGTATAAAACAAATCTTATAAACTCAAGGAAGAAGCATAGTAACAATGGTAAAAAAAGAGAGTTATAATTGATGAAAAACATTAAAATAAAGAGGTAAATGAAAGTTATGATTTGGATGGAAGTCATGATCAAACATGAATGGAAAGATTTAATTGAAAATGACTGAAGCTGAAGGAATAAAATTTTGTTTGGGGACGAAATTGAAACTAGTAATCTAGTTAGGGGTATTCTTGAAGTTTTCCGAACAATTTAATTCATCTTGTTAGCAAGTTCATGGGATTGCTTTCTTGATTCCTGTTAGATACTGGAAGATTTCTTGAGGTCAACAAGCCAACTCCAACTCCAAAGCCAAACCAAAACCCACCAAGAAAATTCACTCAGAAAACGAAAAAATTAAGCCTACAAATGCAAGAACCTTTAGCTGAACCAGAACCAGAAGATGACGTTGTGAAGCGCAATTTCTTCTTCAGTTATGGCACTGTCTAAGCTTCCTCTCTGCAGTGTCTTCTTCTTCCTGTACATTTCACTTTTTATATCATCACAAGGTAATGGAGAAAAACCCCACTTGTATATTCACTATTT
>Ga0325401_1001095_pt1 | contig 22114 bp, 17 predicted proteins | sample PopdelMetagenome_FD_205666 | JGI IMG/M metagenome (GOLD analysis project Ga0325401, IMG submission 205666) | Populus deltoides microbial communities from Bellville, Georgia, United States - Xylem-PdKOR-R2 | ecosystem: Host-associated > Plants > Phyllosphere > Stem > Wood/Secondary xylem | place... | reverse complement strand
GATCTAGCACTGTGATATCCGTGAGTGGGTCGCCCGTCACGGCAATGAGGTCGGCGGCTAAGTTGGGTTCGAGCGCACCAAGGCGATTTTGCAAGCCCAGTAGCTCCGCAGCGTTCAGCGTAGCAGCCTGAATGATAGCCAGTGGCGACATGCCAGACGCAGCGTAGGCCCGCAACATAAGCAAGCTAGCTTGGCCGCGGGTTTTCCCTGGCACTTGGTAGTATTCATCGGAGCCGGCCGCCACGCGTACGCCGGCTTTCACCGCCCGGGCGAGGCGTTTGTGGTTAGCATCCGCAAACTCCTTGGCCCCAACGGCATACTCCTCGGGCGAGACGCCCGGCGGGGCCGGGTTGAGGCTCAGGTAAAATTCTGCCGGATAGTCAGTTGGTACCAAGAAGATGTTCTTTTTCGCCATTAGCTTCAGCACATCGTCGGGAATGCTGTAAGCATGCTCGATGGAGTTGACGCCGGCCTCGGCAGCAATGCGCGTGGCTTGGTCGCCGATAGCATGGGCCGCTACTGTCTTGCCTACGCGGTGAGCTTCTTCCACAATCACCTTCATTTCCTCCAGCGACACCACGCGCGGACCAGTATTAACGATGACTTTGATGCAGTCGGCGCCGTCGTAGAGCGCTTGGCGCACGGCCTGGCGGGCTTCTTCTACTCCGCTGATGGTCACGTATTCCTGAGCAACTAGCTGCTGCGCCTCGGCTGTGATTTGCCCAAACTGTCCGCCTGCGGCAGCCAAGGCTCGGGTAGAAGCTACTATGCGTGGCCCCACTACCCAGCCTGCTTGAATAGCATCGCGCAGGGCCACATCGCCGTTGACGCCGCTATTACCTAGGTCGCGCACCGTGGTAATGCCCGCTTCCAAATCCTCGCGGGCCATGGCAGCACCTAGCAAAGCGCGGCGAGTAGTACCTAGTTGGGTGACGGTCAGCAGCATATTAATATCGTCGCCGCCTAACTTGGAGTCGTAGTTCTGAAGCAAGTGCGTGTGCGAGTCGATGAGGCCAGGCAGTACTAAGGCATTACCTAGGTCGAGTACGCGTATGTCGGCCGGGATAGGGAGGTTGGTGCCTACTTTCTGGATGCGGTTGCCTTCGATGAGCACCACGGCATTGGGGATGATCTTGCCGGCGCGCACATCCAGTAGCCGGCCGCATTTGATGGCTAGCATAGAAGAAGGGGGAAGGGCTTGCGCGAAAGTCAAGTAGACACGGCAAAGCAGCAACAAGGCGAGTATAGATAAACGCATGAACGAGAGGTTGGTAGCTGCGCTCAATATGCAGATTAGCGCAGAAAAAGCACAGCATTTTCAGCCGCAACGAAAAGGTAGCCGGCAGATTCGGGCCATCTTTCCTACCTTTCCGAAAGCAATCAGCATTCCTACCTATGAGCGAAACCATCATCTTCTCGATGGCCGGCGTGAGCAAAATTTTTCCGCCGCAGAAGCAAGTCCTAAAGAATATTTATCTCTCCTTTTTTTACGGCGCCAAGATTGGCGTATTGGGTCTGAACGGTTCGGGTAAGTCGAGCCTGCTTAAAATCATTGCTGGCGTCGACAAGCAATTTCAGGGGGAAGTAGTGTGGTCGCCGGGCTACACAGTAGGCTACCTGGAACAGGAGCCCCAACTTGACCCCTCCAAGACGGTGCTGGAAGTGGTACAGGAAGGTACTGCCGAGACGGTAGCGCTACTCAAAGAATTCGATGAAATCAATGAAGCCTTCGGTGCCGAAGATGCCGACTTCGACAAGCTGCTGGAGCGCCAGGGTACGGTGCAGGAACGCCTGGATCAGCTTGACGCTTGGAACCTCGACAGCAAGCTAGAACGCGCCATGGATGCCCTGCGTACGCCCCCCGGCGATGCCGTAGTGGGCAACCTTTCTGGGGGTGAAAAGCGCCGCGTAGCCTTGTGCCGCCTGCTCCTGCAAGAGCCCGATGTGCTGCTGCTGGACGAGCCCACCAACCACCTCGACGCGGAAAGCGTGCTGTGGCTGGAGCAGCACTTGCAGCAATACAAAGGCACCGTCATTGCCGTAACCCACGACCGCTACTTCCTCGACAACGTGGCTGGCTGGATTCTGGAGCTAGACCGCGGCGAAGGTATTCCGTGGAAGGGCAACTACTCTAGCTGGCTGGAGCAGAAAGCCGGTCGCCTAGCCCAGGAAGAGAAAACCGAGAGCAAGCGCCAAAAAACCTTACAGCGCGAGCTGGAATGGGTGCGCATGGCTCCGAAAGCTCGCCAGGCCAAGAGCAAGGCCCGCCTCGCCGGCTACGACAAAATGGTGAACGAAGACGCCAAAGAGAAAGAACAGAAGCTAGAGCTGTTCATCCCCGACGGCCCGCGCCTAGGTTCGCAAGTGATTGAGGCGGAAGGCCTGACCAAAGCCTTCGGCGATAAGCTTCTGTTTGAAAATCTGAGCTTCTCGCTACCGCAGGGTGGTATTGTGGGTATCATCGGGCCAAACGGCGCCGGCAAGACCACTCTGTTCCGCCTTATCACCGATCAGCTGCAACCCGACGCCGGCACGTTCGAAGTGGGCCCTACGGTGCAGACGGCCTACGTAGACCAGCAGCACGACACCCTAGACCCGAGTAAATCAGTGTTCGAGACAATTTCGGGCGGCACCGAGACCATGCTGCTTGCCGGGCGGCCGGTGAATGCCCGGGCTTACGTGAGCAACTTCAATTTCCGCGGCGGCGACCAGGAGAAGAAAGTCGGCTCGCTCTCGGGTGGTGAGCGGAACCGCGTGCACCTCGCTACTACTCTGAAACAGGGCGCCAACCTACTGCTGCTTGACGAGCCCACCAACGACCTGGACGTAAACGCCATCCGCGCCCTGGAAGATGCGCTGGAGAACTTCGCCGGTTGCGCCGTTATCATCAGCCACGACCGGTGGTTCTTGGACCGCCTCGCTACCCACATCCTAGCCTTCGAAGGCGATTCGGAGGTGGTGTGGTTTGAGGGAAACTTCTCCGATTATGAGGAGGCCAAGAAGAAACGCCTAGGAGATGTGGAGCCCAAGCGTGTGCGGTATAAGAAGCTAGGGTAAGTGCATAACACCAAAGAAAATGGGGCAGCCGAAAGTATTTTCGGCCGCCCCATTCTTGTTATAACCACAAGGTAAAAATTTGATTAATAAGTTTAGTGCGGCATATGGCTGATCTTGGCCTCGTCCAGATCCAGCTGGGCTTCTTGGTGGCGCAGCATCTCATCTTCAAATACATCTTGGCGGCGCAGGACTAATAGCTCTTCGCGCTGCACTTGCAGCACATCGAGCAGCACGTGATGGTAGCGTTGCAGGGCCAAGCGCTTGGTTTCGTCGTAGTCAAGAGCTTCGAGCAAGGAGCCAGTGCGTTGAGCTTCGGCCTGCATGCGCTGTTGCAAGGCCCGAATTAGCTCGTTCTGGTTGATATCCGTCGAGTAGTGCTGACCCAAGTGAGCGAGGGCCGCTTGGCGCAGCCGCAACCGGATGCCTGCTTCTTGTTGTTCGGCCGGCATGTGCTCGTCAGTTTCCGAAATACCCGTGAACCGAATAAGCAGCGGCAGCGTGAGGCCCTGAAACACCAGCGTCACGAGAATGACCACAAAGGTGATGAACAGGATTAGGTTGCGCTGCGGAAATGCCTGTCCGTTGGCCAGCAGCAGCGGCACCGATAGGGCCGAAGCCAATGACACGACGCCTCGCATGCCCGCCCAACCTAGCACAAGGGGCGCTTGCCAACCGGGGCTAGCTTCGGTGCTGCGGATAGTATAGCTCCACCAGCGCGGCAAAAAGGCGGCTGGATACATCCACAAGAGCCGGATCAAAATGATGATGCCGCTGATTATCAAGCCGTACATAATGGCTTCTTTCAGCGAGTAAGTACCTAGCCCTTCTACCACTAGCGGCAGCTCCAACCCAATCAGGATAAACACCAGTCCGTTCAAAACAAAGCCCACGCTCGCCCACACGCTAGCCGTCTGGAGCCGGGTGTTGGCATCAAACACGCGGTGCGAGTGAAACGACATCAGCAGCCCCCCACTTACCACGGCCAGTACACCCGAGAAATGAAATTCTTCGGCTAGCAGGTACATGGTGTAGGGGGCTAGAAAGGTAAGGACCGTGTTGATGCTAGGTGTGGTAGGCAAAAAGCGGTGAATCAGGTAGAAACCGTGGCCTACCACCAGTCCGACCACGATGCCCATGCCGCTCACCAGCAGAAACGTTGTAGCTGCCTGCTGCCAAACGAAGGTGCCTGACACTACTGCCGCTAGCGCAAACCGAAATACAATCAAGCTACTGGCGTCGTTGATGAGGCTTTCGCCCTCCAAGATGGCCGTGATACGCCGCGGCACCTTAATTCCCTTGAGCACTGAGGTAGCAGCTACCGCATCGGGCGGCGAGATGATGCCACCCAGCAGAAACCCCAGCGGCAGCGTGAAGCCCGGAATAACGGCCCGCGACATGTAGGCAACGATGGTGGAAGTGAAAAATACGAGGCCGAATGCCAACAGCCCAATAGGACGCTTCCAGCGCCAAAACTCACGCCACGAGGTATACCACGCGGCTTCATAAAGCAAGGGCGGTAAGAAAATCAGGAAGATAAGGTCGGGGTCGATGACGATAGGCGGTAAGCCGGGAACGAAACTCAGGGATAACCCACCCAATACCAAAAAGATAGGATAGGAGATGCGCAACTTCTGCCCTAGCATCACGAGCAGCAGCATGATAAATAGCAACCCCAGAATTAATAGTATTCTTTCATGCATAATCGGTTAGCCGCCACTGATGAGGTGTTAGCAGCAGCCGGAAGGTAGCGCTTCACGCCGAAAAGTGACAACAAATGGCACTGCTGGGGCGCGAAGGGGCTATTTTGAGCAAGCATTTGCAGATGAGCTTCTAAAAGTCGGTCGCCTCATAGCGCATGGTTAGTCGCCAGCTTTGAAGCTAACGCGGCGCTGACTTTTACGGACAAGCGGCGTCGTCCTAGTGGACGCATGAGGGCGACCAATCATAGAGTAACCACGCGGCTGGTAGCACTGAACCTAGCTTTTTTAGCGAACAGGAAGAAACTGAAAAAGTATGCTACTGCTGGGCTTACTATATAAGTGTCTTCGAGCCCAGTACTACGCTGTCTTCCACACTATCCCAAAAAAGCTACGGAAAAGATATAAGCCTATACTCTTATTTGCTATGCGTGTATTTGCGAGCATAACAAAAAGCGCCGGCCCTCTCGTAAAGCAAGAGCCTATCATCATTCGCTCTTATGCTCGTCGATAAAAATATTCCCTTCCGCTACTTCTTCAAGCAGGTTCGCGCCGACGTGGCGCGGGTGCTGGTGTTTGCCATCGGCTTTGAGTTGCTGGAGCTGTACTTCGGTAAGTCTATGCCGATCATTCCAGGGCAGCTGGCGACCATTCTAGGTAGTGCTATTTCCCTGATTTTGGCCTTCAAGATCAACCAATCGTATGATCGGTGGTGGGAAGCGCGCAAGGTGTGGGGTGCTATCGTGAACGACTCCCGCTCGTTTGCGCTGCAAGTGAAGGCCTTTCTGCTCGATGACCTGCTCGGGGCCGCCGCCGCGCAAGCCGCGGTGAAGCAACTGGTGCACCGGCAGATTGCGTGGTGCTACAGCCTAAGCCAGGCGTTGCGCGGAGAAGACCCTACTGCTGACCTAGCTTCATTTTTGACGGCCGAAGAGCTAGCCTACATTCGGCAGCATAACAACAAGCCCTTGGCCCTGCTAGCCTTGCACGCCAATCACTTGAAATCCCTGCGGCAGCAGCAAGCCCTTGAAAGCTATGAGCACGTGCAGGTTGACAATACGCTGGTGCGTCTCTGCGATTCTATGGGCAAGGCTGAGCGCATCAATAGCACAGTGTTTCCGATGACGTACCGGCTGCTGGTGCATATGTTCATCTACTTGTTCTTGGTAGCATTGTCGTTGAGTCTCGTAGAAACAGTGGGTTTAGTGGAAGTGCCTATCCTGCTGGCGTTTGCGACGATCTTCTTCCTGCTGGAAAAGACAGCAACCTATCTGCAAGACCCCTTCCGCAACAAACCTACCGATACACCCATGACGGCCATCTCGCGCACCATCGAGATTAACTTAAAGCAGCTGTTGGAGGAAAAAGAAATACCACAGCCCGTCACGGCTGAGGCATTCTACCTGATGTAAAAGGCTGACAATAAGCGTGCGGCGTTTCGAGTCGGATGAGAAGGTAGCTGCAGAACCTAGGTAGCTGTATTACTTTCCTCTCTTGCCTCGAAACGCCGCACGCTTGTGCAGTAGTCAGTTAGTGGCCACGTTTACCCAACCTTCGCGTACAGCCTGCACCACTAGGCCAACCAGGGTTTTGGCACCCGTTTTCTGGAGCAGGGCACGTCGGTGACTTTCCACGGTGCGCACGCTCACAAATAGGCGGTCGGCTATTTCCTGGTTGCAGCAGTCGTCTACTACCAGGCGCAATACCTCCAACTCACGGCGGCTGAGCGGCGTGGCTGGGCCGGCGCGGCGCACAACCGCGCGAGGAACCGACAACGCACTAGCTTCCGCTCGGCTCAGTAACTCGCCAACGGTTTCAACGACGTCGGTTGGGTTAGCTTGGCGGGGCAACAATGGGTAGCCCGACTGGACAAGCTGCTCGCGAACCGCGGCGGGCAGGCGCCCGCCCGTGAGCACAAGAATCTGCTGGCGGGGATAGCGCAGGCGTAGGTGCAGGAGTTGGGCCGGTAAGCTAGCACCCGGCACGGTGCTATCGGCAATGACTAGCGCGAACGATTGCTGCCGCAAGAGCACTAGCAACTGATCGGGGTCGGGGGTGGTGTGAAGCGCTAGGTTAGGCCAAGTTTCGCGTAGCGTAACGGCCAGGCCTAGGCGGTGCAGAGTAGGCGGAGCAGCAAGCAAAACCGCTCCTGACGGTGTAGTCATAGGACATAGAAACGGTGGTATGGATGGATGCAGATAGTGCAAACAGGTAGGTAGGGCAACAACTAATTAGGTCCGAGTAAGCAGCTAGGCCTCAACGTGCTAGCAGGCTAAATGTAAGAATCTGTGCAAGCAAATTCTAATGATATATAGTAAAAGCTAGAAAGTTTATATCAGAATAAATAAAGTTATATGGTGCTCAGGATGAGCTTTTTGAATCTATGGATCAGCCTTTTGATCTGGGCATAGCTTCCTAAATACGGCTGTATTAATGATAAGTCATTGTTTTTAAGCGCTGTACCAAAATAAGTCATGCGGCAAGGCCGCGGTAAGTACAGGCGCTTAGCCAACAATTTGGTCAAGCACAGGAATAAACCGCGGTGCTATATTGCATCTCATTTATTTACCGAAGTTTACCGGCCGAGGCGCCATCCGCCTTAGGCAAAACCATTCAGCGTACAACTCATGAGCACTGACACTCAAAAAGAAACCCTGTTTCAGCAGACCGAGCAGCAGCTTCAGCAGCAAGGCTTCTCCATCGACAAGCAAGACCAGTCGCGGCCCTGGGGCGGCTTCTTCGTAATCAACGAGGACCAAGCCCAGCAATTCGCCGACACGTACTTCGACGGCCTGTCGGTTGATACGTTGCGCATTTCGGGCAAGCTCAGCCCCAAGATTCTGATTGTAGCGCCCGAGAAACGCTTATCGTGGCAGTACCACTTCCGCCGCGCCGAAATTTGGAAAGTGTTGCAAGGCCCGGTAGGCGTCGTGACGAGCGACACCGACGAGGAAGGCGAAGTGAAAACCTACGCACCCGGCGAGCTAATCACGCTCAAGCAAGGGGAGCGGCACCGCCTCGTGGGCTTGAATGATTGGGGAGTACTAGCCGAAATCTGGCAACACACTGATGCGGATCAACCCTCAGATGAAGATGATATCGTGCGCGTACAGGACGACTTTGGGCGCTAAACCTAAGAGCTAGATTTACCTAAGAGCATGAGAAGGAAGAGGGGACCGAGTGCCTTTCTTCCTTTTTTTGTGCTAGCAAAAGCGAGAATAATTTTATTATAGCCGCAAGCTCTGCAAAAATATTTCTACTGTCGTGTCGTTCTGCTCTTATGGATTTAGTTACCCTCGTCGATCGAGAAGAAATTTATATTGGTTTTGATGCGGCCAACCAATGGCTGTATACGGATTGGAAGGGGGAGTATACGAAGGAAAAATCGCGGGCTACGTGCCTGTTGATGTTAGACACAATCCGGGCGCATCCGTGCGCTAAAATCTTAAACGATAATTCGAACATCACCCGTACGAACGTGGAGCTTACGTCTTGGACGTTGTGGTGGCTGGAGGAGATGCGTCTAGCCGGGCTGCAGTGCATTGCCTGGGTGTACACGCGCGCCTTCGACTCCCGCGAAGCCACCGAAGCCACGGTGGTGCGTATCGAGCGGCCACGAGTAGCCACTTTCGACGATCTAGCTTCCGCGTACGTGTGGCTCCAGCAGCAAAACGTGCATACGATCTGACGCTAGCGTTGGGCGTGGTCTGCCGCGTTGCCTAGCCTAGCAAGTCGCGGCATTGCCGGGCAATTTCCAGCTCTTCGTTTGTGGGGATAACCAGAATCTTCACGTGGGACTCAGGCGTGTTGATTTCGCGCAGCTGCTTGGCGCGGAGCTGGTTTTGGGCTTCGTCTAGTTGAATACCTAGGTACTCTAGGTGTTGACAGGCACGAGCGCGTACCAGCGCGTCGTTTTCGCCTACGCCCGCCGTAAATACCAGCGCGTCGAGGCCATTCAGTACCGCTGCGTAAGCGCCAATGTACTTTTTGATGCGGTAGGTATAAAGGTCATAGGCTAGCTCGGCGTGCGCGTCGCCTTCATTAAGAGCTTTGGTGATGTCGCGCATGTCGCTGGCCCCGGTGAGGCCGAGCATACCGCTGCGTTTATTCAGGAGGTTGCTCACCTGCTCCACGTCGTAGCCAAGTTGGCTGACGAGGTGGAAAATAACCGATGGATCTAGGTCGCCGGAGCGAGTGCCCATCACGAGGCCACTCAACGGGCCGAAACCCATGCTGGTGTCAACGGACTTGCCACCATCGACGGCCGCCATACTACAGCCATTGCCGAGGTGAATGGTGATGAGTTTGGCCGCGGGGTTGCCGAGGTGCTGCGCAGCTTGCTCAGCCACGTACTTGTGGCTGGTGCCGTGGAAGCCGTACACGCGGATGCCTTGCTCGGTGTAGAGCGAGTTGGGTAAGGCATAGCGGAAAGCCCGGTCCGGCATGGTTTGGTGAAAAGCCGTGTCGAACACCGCGACTTGTTGGGCCTGCGGAAAAATCTTTTCGGCCACTTCGATACCTAGGTAGTTGGCGGGGTTATGCAAAGGCGCTAGCGGAAACAGGCGTTTGATTTCCTGCTTTACCTCGTTGGTAATGATGGTGGTGGCGGCAAAACTCTCGCCGCCGTGTACTACCCGGTGCCCCACTACTTCCACTTCCGCCGGGTCGCGGATGACGCCAATTGCGGCATCAGTCAGCAAGGCAACCGCTTCGCGCAAGCCGGCTTCGTGGTCGGGCAAATCGAGGGTGCGCTGCGTGGCGTGTTCCTGCTCGCCAGCGAATACCTTGTGCGTGATAACGGAGTTTTCTAGGCCAATGCGCTCCACGAGGCCGCTACACACAGGCTGCTCGGCGGGCAAACGGAATAGTTGGTATTTCAGCGAGCTGCTGCCGGAGTTGATGACGAAGATGTTCATGCGGAAGCCTTGCCGCCCTGCCCTTCTCGAAGGTGAATGTGCCTCAGGCATATCTTCGGAAGAGCCACGACGGCGTGAAGGTTAGGTTGAAGTTAGGAGTGGCGTAAGATCGGACGAAAGCGGAGAACTGTCTTATACGCTCTTCCATAGGAATATTATCGACCAACCAGCAAAAACCTGCTACTGAAATCAACTTCCTCGGTTTGGACACAAAATTCCTCGATCGGGCTACAAGCGTCAACTGGGCGCGGAAGACCTTTGCTTTGTCAAACAGTTAGAAATCATGGCAAATCAAAAGGAAACAACAGGCAAAGTTTGGTTTATCACGGGGGCTTCGCGCGGCTTTGGGCGGATTTGGACGGAAGCCGCACTACAGCGTGGCGATAAAGTGGCCGCTACGGCACGCTCGCTCTCCAGCATTGCCGAGCTAGCAGAAAAATATGGCGACCAAGTGCTGCCCTTGGCGCTTGACGTAACCAATGCGGAACAGGTAAAAGCGGCGGTGGCGCAAGCGTATGCTCATTTCGGCCGGCTCGATGTGGTGCTCAATAATGCGGGTTATTCCCTCGTCGGCACCATCGAAGAAGCCAGCGAAGACGAGGTGAAAGCCTTATATGAGACAAATATCTTCGGGACAATAGCCGTTACAAAAGCCGCCTTGCCGCTGTTGCGGGAGCAAGGCCACGGCCATCTCATCGGCGTGTCGAGCACGCTGGGTCTGGTGACGTCACCAGTGATTGGCTACTACGCTTCGTCGAAATGGGCGTTTGAAGCTATTTACGAGAGCCTAGCTGCTGAAGTAAAGGCATTTGGCGTCAAGGTAACGATTGTCGAGCCGGGGGCTTACGCAACGGAATTTGGGAGCCAGGAGTCGTTGAAGTTTGCAGCGGGTCTGCCTATCTACGCCGATTTCAAAGCGCAATTTGTAGGAGGTTTGAGGAATCTAGAAAGAGGCGACCCGGAAGCAACGCCACAAGCACTTTTCAAAGTAGTCGATGCGCAGAATCCGCCACTGCGATTTTTCCTAGGTAGTCATAATTTGCCAGCGGTGCGCAAAGCATACGCTGAACGGCTAGCCGAATGGGAAACATGGCAGGAAGTGTCCGATTCGGCGCAAGGAAAAGCGCAATAAGCTTATTACATAGGATTGTATATGTCAACGATAACCGATGCCTAGGTGCGTCGGTTATCGTTCTATAATGTAGGCAAGATGAAAAAAGAAGAGAGCAGCCCGTACAAGCTTAATTCTATTACGGAAGCACACCGCTCTTTAGAGTTGCCCAAACCTATGCATCCGCTGATAAGCTTTATTAGTAGCGAGCAGACACCAGGCAATATGACGGCGCTACCGCAGCCACACATATTAAATTTTTATAAAATCTCCTACCGACCTAGGCTCAGCCCCAAGCTGAAGTACGGACAGAATTATTATGACTTTGACGAAGGAGGGTTATTATTTGCTGCCCCCAACCAAATCATCGGCCACGGGGATGAGGGCGACAGTGAAGGACCATGTTCCCAGTACGTTCTGCTGATACATCCTGATTTCCTGCTCGGTTATCCGCTGGCAAAAAAGATGAAGCAGTACGGTTTCTTTTCTTATTCTGTTAGTGAGGCATTACACCTTTCGGAGAAGGAAAAAGAAGCAATTGTCTCTATTTTCAGAATGATAGAGGAAGAATTAGATAACCGTATAGATGATTTCAGTCAGGATGTAATTGTCTCTCAAATCGAATTATTGCTCACGTATGCGCAGCGTTTTTACAAGCGTCAGTTTATTACGCGCAAAGCAGTTAATAATAGTCTGCTTCAAAGATTAGAAGAGCTGGTAGATCAATACTTAAACAGCAGCACTTCTTTACGAGAGGGGGTACCCACGGTGCACTATTTCGCAGAGCAACTGCACGTTTCACCTAGCTATTTGAGCGATATGCTGCGTTCCCTTATTAATCAGAATGCGCAGCAGTATATCCAAAACAAGCTCATTGAGAAAGCAAAGGAAAAGCTGTCTACCACGGATTTGTCGGTGAGTGAAATTGCCTACGAGCTAGGGTATGAGCACTCGCAATCGTTCAGCAAACTATTTAAAAACAAAACCAAACAGTCGCCTTTAGAATTTAGGCAACTGTTTGGTTGAGAGGTAGAAGTACCGGGAGGGTGTGTGGTTACAAATGAAGCCGCTATAATCGGCGGCCTGCATAGCAGAGCGCGAAGGGATCAGCTTTTACTAGGAATCACCTTCTTCACTAGCCCCACTATTTTTTCCACAACAAACCCGATGGCTAGGCCGAAAATAGCGCAAGCTAGCACCTTGGCCAGCCACGCTACTGCCGGTACGCTAGCCAAGGCATGTTCCAACTCGTGCAGTAAATGAGCGGTGAATGGAATGCCGTGCGCAATGATTTCGGCGCCCACCCACAGCATGGCCGCCGTGCCCACATAGCCTAGGGTGTTCAGAAAGCGCGGCATGAACTTCACGATGCCACGCCCAAATTTTTGCACAGCAGGGCTTTGTTCAGGGCCGGCTAGGTGCAGCCCAATATCATCGGCTTTCACGAGCAAACCCACAAAGCCGTACACGGCTACCGTGATGAAAATAGCCACGGCCACCATTACCATAATTTGGTTTACAATCGGCTGACCAGTTACTTGGCTGTAGGCAATAGCCATGATTTCCGCCGACAGAATAATATCGGTGCGCACGGCGCTGGTTACGCGTTCCTTTTCCAGTTCCTCGGGCGTAATTGCCTTCACCTCCTCACTTTCCGGATCCACATCATGGTGCGTGCTGAACATAGAATGCACCTTCTCGTAGCCCTCGAAGCACAAGTAAGCGCCTCCTAGCATGAGGATGGGCGTGATGGCCCAGGGCGCGAAGTACCCGAGCAGCAAGGCCGCCGGGCTCAGAATCAACAACTTGTTGATCAGCGACTTCTTGGCAATCTGGTAAATGATAGCAAGCTCCCGCGATGGATCAAGTCCCACCACGTATTTGGGCGTAACCGCCGTGTCGTCAATCACGATACCGGAAACTTTGCCGGTCGTCTTGGCTATTTGGGTGGGCACATCGTCCAAACTGGCGGCGCTTACTTTCACCAACGCCGAAATATCATCTAGTAAGGCAAAAAATCCTGAAGGCATGTTGTGTTGTAACTGCGCTATTGCTGTTTGAAGAATATTGGACTTGCTGTTTGGCTTACGCCAGCCAGAATTGCTTGCTTCAGCGAAGCAATACGATCTAGGGCTGTGCGCCAGCACAAGAGGAGGCAAGTTACAGGGAAGTAAGCGAGACAGCCGTATGTCGAGTAGTACTGCTGCGCTACGTGCTCTTCGTTATTCTGCCTGGCTTTGGATGGCCGTGATAATGACCGTGTTAAACACATCGTCCACGGTACAGCCGCGGCTTAGGTCGTTTACAGGTTTGTTTAGGCCTTGCAGCACCGGACCAATGGCGAGGGCGCCGGTTTCGCGCTGCACGGCTTTGTAGGTGTTGTTGCCAGTGTTTAGATCAGGAAAAATGAGGACGCTGGCCTGGCCGGCTACCTCGGAGTTGGGGAGCTTTTGCTTGCCTACAATGGGGTCGACGGCGGCGTCGTACTGGATGGGACCTTCCACTTTCAAATCGGGGCGCTTCTCTTTTACGAGCTGGGTGGCTTTGCGCACCTTATCTACGTCGGCGCCCTCGCCGGAGGTACCCGAGGAATAAGACAGCATGGCCAACCTAGGTTCGATGCCGAAACGCAGGCTGCTCTCGGCCGAAGAAATAGCAATTTCGGCGAGCTGTTCGGCTGTGGGGTTGGGGTTCACGGCGCAGTCGCCGAACACGGCCACCCGATCGGGCAGACACATGAAAAACACCGACGACACCACCGACACGCCTGGCTTGGTTTTGATGAATTGCAAGGCCGGCCGGATGGTGTGTTGCGTAGTGTGCACCGCCCCGGATACCATACCATCGGCGTGGCCCTTGTACACCATCATCGAGCCGAAGTACGACACGTCGCGCAGCATGTCGTAGGCCATGTCCATGTTCACGCCCTTGGCCTTACGCAGCTCGTAGAAAGTCTGGGCGTAGTCTTCGTAATGGTCTGAGTTGGCGGGGTCAACCAGGTGCAAATGCTGATTATCTACTTCTAGGCCCAGCCGCTTGAAGGAAGCCGTAATTTCTTCGGGGTGACCTAGGATGGTCAGATCTACAATGTCTTGGTGCAGCAGGCGGGCGGCGGCGCGTAAGATGCGGTCGTCGTTGCCTTCGGGCAGCACAATGTGGCGGCGCTGGCGCTTCGCCCATTGCAGCAACCGGTATTGGAACATATGCGGAGTGATGCCCGCCGACTGGAACGCCGCAATGCGCTGATCGAGGGCTTGCACATCGACGTAGCGCTCAAAAGTTTGAATAGCTAGGTCAATCTTCTTGCGGTTGTCGGGGGTAATGCGCGACTGAGTGGCCCACAGCTGCGCCGACGTTTGGAAGGTGCCCGTTTTTACGGCAATAATCGGCAGCAGCGTCTGCGAGCCTTCGAGCAGGCGCATGATCGGTTCCTCGGGCAGCAGGTCGGCAGAAAGTACAATGCCTGCCACCTTCGGGTAACTCGCCGAAAGGTTGGCCTGCAAGGCGCAAATAATAATGTCGCCCCGGTCACCGGGCGTTACGATTAGTACATTCTCCTTTAAGTAGTTCAGAAATTTCGGAACTTGCATGGCGCCGGTCACGAAGTTATCGACCTGGTTGCTGAGTAGCTCTTCGCCGAACAGCAGTGTGCCTCCGAGCTGCTCGTGAATCTCCCGCATGGTGGGATTGAGCAGGTTCTTATCCTCGGGAATCACGGCCAGAATAATTTCTGCGGGCAACTGGGCGCGTAGCAGCTCCCGCACATCGTCGGCCTGCTCGGGGCTGACCTTATTCGCCACCGCAGCTAGCACTTGCACCTCGCGGGCCTCAAAGCTACGAAGGGCCGTGAGCAGGGCGCTTACTACCTGGGCGGTGGTTTTGCCTGTGCCCGAAATGATGAGCAGCACCGGCGTACCTAGGTTTTTGGCAATGGAAATATTGGAGTCGAACTCGTAAGCGGTGCCCTGACCCACAAAGTCGCTGCCTTCCACCACCATAAAGTCGTACTGATCTTCCAGCTGCTTATACTTTCGAATGATGGTTTCGATTAGCTCGCCCTGCCTATCGGCTTCCAGCAAGCGCAACGCCTCGGGGCGGGTGTAGGCGTAGGTGTCCTCGTAGGCAACGGGTAGCTGAAAGTGGCTGCGGATCGTTTCGATGTGTGTATCGGTGTGCTCTTGCGGACCGCCGTTGATGATGGGCTTGAAGTAGCCGATCTTCTGCGCTTTGCCCAAGAGCATGTTTACCAATCCTAAAGCAATAACCGATTTGCCGCTGTAGGCTTCGGCGGTGGCAATAAAGATGCTTTTTGTCATACCCAAATCGTGTTTGAAGCAAGCGTGTAGCTGCTACCCTTACGCATATTGTGCAGTTAGCAGTTGCCAATTATTGGTCAACAGTAAGTAATTATCGTCTATCGAGTTGCAACTAAAGGCTACTAGCTGGCTGCGAATGAATTGCTGCCAAGGTTTTGTAGGTCTGACGGGGAGCGGCGTACGTAAAGAGAAACCAGCGTAGGCGGTAGTGCGGTGGCTGTGAGTAAGAAGAAGCTGCGCACCTGACTACCCCCTAGGTTTCCCCTCACTCTATTACACCTGAGAAATCATGCTTGAACAGCAACAAGCTCCAAAGCAGACGGATGCGTCGTGTGATGCGTCGCGTCGACAGTTCATCAATCAGGCGGGCCGTGGTCTGCTAGCCGTCGGCGTCGCCGGTGGGCTACTCGGTACCGTCGGCACGGCCGAAGCTAGGTCGGACGACGCAGCAACTAGCCTTTGGCCTCAGGGCACTGGCCCAACCGACGTACAACTTCCCGAAATCAACGCGAAGACCGAGCCCAAGGGCAGCAGCATCCCGAACCCTCAACCCGTCGATCAGCGGGTGGGCTACGCGGTGGTGGGCCTAGGTCACCTGACGCTAGAGGAAATCTTGCCGGCTTTATCGCAGAGTAAGAAATCGAAGCTGGTGGCGCTGGTAAGCGGCTCGCCCGACAAGATGCAGAAGGTGGCCCGCCAGTACGGCGTAAAGCCCGATAACTGCTACAGCTACGAAACCTACGACAAGCTGAAGGACAACAAAGAGGTACAGGTCATTTACATCGTGCTGCCCAACTCCATGCACATGGAGTACACCGTTCGGGGAGCGAAGGCCGGCAAGCACATTCTCTGCGAAAAGCCCATGGCCACGTCGGCGAAGGAGTGCGAGAAGATGATTGAGGCCTGCGAGAAAGCCGGCAAGAAACTCATGATTGCTTACCGCATTCAGTATGAGCCCATGAACCGCAAAGTGCAGGAGCTGGTGCGTACCAAAGCCTACGGCAAAACCAAGATGATAGAGGCCATGAACTGCCAGAACCAAGGCGACCCCAACCAGTGGCGGCAGAAGAAAGCCCTGGCCGGCGGTGGCTCCCTGCCCGACGTTGGTTTGTACTGCCTGAACACCGTGCGCTTTTTGCTTGGCGAAGAACCCAGCGAAGTAACCGCCCAAATTTACAGCACGCCCGGCGACCCTCGTTTCAAGGAAGTAGAAGAAAACGTGCTGTTTACGCTGCGCTTCCCAAGCGGTGTGCTCGCCAACTGTGCTACTGGCTATGGCAGCTACAACGCCAAGCGCTATCGCGTGTACAGCGAAACCGGCTGGATTCAAATGGACCCAGCTTTCACCTACCACGGCCTGAAGTTAGAGCGCGCCAACGCCGACCCGGAAGGCACCGAGAACAAAGCGCAGGTGAACATAGGCGAGAAAAACCAGTTCGCGCTGGAAATGGACCACTTCTCGGAGTGCGTGAAAGAAAATAAACAGCCCTACACGCCCGGCGAGGAAGGCTTGCAAGATCAGCGCATTATGGAAGCCATCTATCAATCGGCGAAGGAAGGCAAACCCGTGAAGCTGCCCGCCGTAGCCAAGCAAGATGCCTTCCGCGGCTCGCCGCCCATGGCTTCGAAGTAAAGAATAGCTCTAGGACTAAGCACCCCTCCTTTTTTCAAGGAGGGGTAGCCGAAGGCCGGGGTGGTAAACTCATTGAACGGTAAGCTAGCTTTCTTTTCTAGCTCTAACTGGACCACCCCAACCCCTCCTTGAAATAAGGAGGGGAGCTTAGAGCTAGACCTAGCTTCTAGTGCTCAATCTACCTTTTACCTCAATCATACCGCCCTAGCTTATGTCCGAAAATGCGCCCGCTTTCTATACGAACCCCATTCTCAACGAAGACTTTCCAGATCCCACTATTCTGCGCGCCTCCGACGGTTTTTACTACGCCTACGGCACCCAAACCAAGTACCGTGGTGCCATCATCAACTTGCAGGTAGCGCGCTCCGCCGACCTGATACACTGGGAGTTGTTAGGGGAGGGGCTGCCCGAAAAACCGAAGTGGGCGGCTACAAGCCAGCGTTTTTGGGCGCCAGATGTAAGCGAGTACCAGAGCCGGTATTATCTCTACTATTCGGCCCAACCCGATTCCAATGCTGGTTTGTGCCTAGGCGTGGCCACAGCTGATTCACCGGCGGGGCCATTTGTGGACATGGGCGAGCCGTTTCACTGCGGTGAGGGTTTTCTGAACATCGACCCCATGGCGTTTGACGATCCTGCTACCGGGAAGCGGTTGTTATATTGGGGTTCTGGGTTCGGTCCGTTGCGGGTGCGGGAGCTAGCTCCCGATGGGCTGTCGTTCGTGCCGGGCACGGAGGAAATTGAGTTGGTTCAAACCATTCAAGAAGACGACCCCAATAACTACGACCGCCTCATTGAAGGCAGCTGGGTGGTGTTACGCAACGGGTGGTATTACTTGTTCTACTCCGGCAACAACTGTTGCGGCGACGACGCCCACTACGGCGTGATGGTCGCGAGGTCGCGCGCCGCGACGGGGCCTTTTGAAACCCTAGCCCAGGCTAATGGTAAAGGCCACAGCATCATCTTAGAAGCAAACGAGAAATGGCGCGCCCCCGGCCACAATTCCATCATTACCGACGCGGCCGGGCAAGATTGGATTGCTTACCACGCCATCGACACCGCCCAGCCTACCTTCGACGCCATCAACGATGAGCAAGGTTATTCCCGCCGCGTGATGTTACTCGACCGGGTAGTGTACGAAAACGGCTGGCCACGCATCGCGCCCAACGGTACGCCATCGACGGAGGCAGTTGAAGGACCAGTAGTTTAGTTAGGTCTAAAAAGGAAGCTCCCCTCCTTGTCTCAAGGAGGGGAGCTTCCTTTTTAGACCTAACTTTTAGCCTTAAGCTATAAAGTTTTACACCATCTCCTTCGGAGCTGTTTCCTCCACAGGAATGGGTTCGCGCTTCTGACCGATGATAAAGCGTAAGCCTTTATCGAGGTTAAAATAGCTCCAGCTCCAGCTGATGAACACTGCTAGGCGGTTGCGGAAGCTTACCAAGGAAATGACGTGCACGAATGTCCACATCAGCCACGCCAAGAACCCCTGCGTGCGATATTCTTTGTTAAAAAGCTTTAGATCGGCTACGGCATGGTTGCGCCCGATGGTAGCCATAGCGCCTTTGTCGTGATAATGGAAAGGCTCTAGCGCCTGTGTGCACAGCAGATTCGCTATGTTTTTTGCTAGCAGCTTGCCTTGTTGGATAGCCGGCTGCGCTACCATGGGGTGCCCGTCGGGGAAGTCGGGGGTGGGCATGGCGGCAATGTCGCCGATGGCGAAAATGTTGTGGTAGCCCGTAATGCGGTTGAATTCATCGACTTGGTAGCGGTTGCCCTTCAGAACACTTTCCTTACGGATACCGTCGATAGGGGCCCCCGAAACGCCCGCCGCCCAGATCAAAGTGCGCGTGATAAGAGTGCGGCCAGAGTTTAGCGTTACCGTGTAGCCATCGTACGATTTCACCCGTTGGTCCAAAATTACGTCGACGCCGAAATCTTGCAGGTACTTTAGCGCCTTCTCCGAAGCTTCCGCCGACATGCCCTTCAGCAACGTAGGCCCGCTCTGAATCAGGTGAATGTCCATTTCCTGGAAGTCAAGCTCTCGGTAGTCGCCCGGAAAGACGTGTTTGCGCAACTCACTTAGGGCACCAGCTACTTCTACGCCCGTGGGGCCACCGCCCACAATCACGAAGTCGAGGAGACTGTTGCGCTCCACCGGGTCTTCTATCTGCAAGGCTTTCTCGAAGTTGTTGAGCACCGTGTTGCGCAGCATGATGGCATCTTCCACGCATTTGATGGCCACGGCGTTTTTCTCCATCTCCTTGTCGCCGAAGTAGTTGGTGGTAGCACCCGTGGCAATAATTAGGTAATCGTACTTGACCAAGCCGATGGACGTTTTGACTACTTGCGCTTCAGTATCAACGGATTGCACCGTCGCCATGCGGAAGAACACGTTTTTTTGGTTCTCCAAGATCTTGCGGAACGGCGACACGATATCGTCGGCGTCGAGGCCGGCGGTGGCTACCTGATAAAGCAGCGGCTGAAAAGTGTGGTAGTTCTGCTTATCGATAAGCACAACCTGCACGTTGACGTGCCGCAGTGCTTTCGCTAGCTCCAGACCGCCAAAACCGCCGCCCACAATCACAACGCGCGGTTTTCCTAGGTCCTCAATCTTGGCATGTCCGTCCATAAAGCAACTAAGAGAGTGACTGAGTAACTGAGTGACTTCGCACTGAGTGAGTACAATAGCCGAGCTGATTCGGCTGAGCAAGATATTCGAGTTATGCACTCAGTCACTCTATATCACTCCGTTACTCTATTCTCGGCGGTAGAGTTGCGTTGGTTCAAAGCTAGGTTGAGGAGAAGGGCGAGAAGAAGCTTTGAAGATCAGCATGTTCAGAGCTTGTCTTGGCGGATGAGCCGGCGGTACACGCGCACCAAATTGGCCTGCGATACGCCCAAGCGGTAGAGCACGCAGATCAAACCGAAGATGCTTTGCAGGCGAATCACCCCGTTGGCCAAGTACTTGCGCGCCGACGTCGTGACGACGCCTGGCAACACCCGAAAGCGACTATAGCGGCGCAGGCGCGTAATAATCTCTTGGTCTTCCATCACGAGCAGCTTTTCAGAATAGCCCCCAGCGCGCTCGAATACGTCGCGGCGCACAAACAGGCTTTGGTCGCCGAAGCGAAACAGGTTCACATCGAAGCGGGTAAACCAAGCGCTGCCTTGCAATAGCCAGTGCTGATGGTCGAAGGCGAGGCGGTAGCAGCCACTGCCATAACCGGCCGCCACGGCCTGCCGCACCGCCGCCACGAAGCCCGGTGGTGGGTACGAATCGGCGTGCAGAAAGTACAGGATAGCTCCCGTCGCAGCAGCGGCCCCGAAGTTCAATTGCGCTGCCCGGCCTTTGCGCGGGCACGGCACCACCCTAGCCCCGGCGGCTTGCGCCAATGCCGCTGTAGCATCGGTACTCTGCCCATCGGCCACCACAATTTCCAGGGCCGGATCTTGGCCAGCCAGCGCACGCAGGCGACGAATTAAATCACCAATCCCGTCGGCTTCGTTGTAGGTAGGAATGACGATGCTAACCGTTTGCTCGGGCGCAACCTCTTCTGGCATAAAGGCTAGGGTAAATAGTAAACTGGCTCACACTGGAAAATGCAGCTGGGAGCCAATAGGAAAGCGAACAACTCGCGCTGCTAATGGTTAACAAGGCTTGAATAAACGATTCTCCCCAATCATTTGGTAACAACCTAGGGGCGACTCATGTCTTGAAAAAGGATGGCCCGACTTTAGAAGGCCCCGCCGATACTGCCCTGTTAGCCGCTGTGTGCTACCTGGGGCAGCACGCGTGCGTGGTAAGGTAACGGCGTGTGGCCGATTGATTTTGTTTGCATACCATGTTTTATCGTTGTTGGCTGTTGCTAAGTGGGCTAATGCTGTTGGGGTGGCGGGTTGCCGTAGCACAGATTGATACTGTAAGTACCCCTTCGCACAAGCGGCCACATTTGTCGCGTAGCCAAGCCATTGCCCTGACGGGTGAACGGGATATTCGCGACGTGTACCGCACCTTTTTTCCAAAAAACAAACCTAGGTCTGGCGACACGCTCGACGTAGCGACCAGCCGTAAGTTTGTCTGGATAATTCCGGCGCCGGGCTACACCCAGCAAACGCGCGGTCTGCTTCAGCTTACCGGCAACGTATCGTACCACGAGCCCGACGCGAATATGTCGACGCTCATTGCAGCGCTGGCGTACACCCAAAATCGGCAGCTTATTTTCACGGCGGCTTCGTCAATTTGGCGGCCACAAAACCGCGTTAATTGGGTCGGCGACTGGCGCTTGATGCATTACCCGCAGAACACCTACGGTCTCGGGATGCATACCAACACCCGGCAGCCCGTCCTCATGGACTATGAGTACCTGCGGTTCTATCAGAGTGCATTGTTCAAGGTGCGACCTAGCTTTTACGCGGGTCTTGGGTACCAACTCGACTACCACTGGAATATTGAAAGCAGCACGGTTAACCAAGAGGTAAGTCAGATTTCCAACTATACCCTAGGTGTCAACGGCCGCTCGGTGTCGTCGGGCGCCGCCCTCACGTTACTTTATGATAGCCGCGGCAACGCCATCAACCCAGAACGAGGGCTGTACACCAACCTCGTGTTGCGCCCCAACCTGAAGCTACTCGGCAGCGACACCAACTACCAATCGCTGCTGCTGGATGTGCGCAAGTATCTGCGCGTAACGGACACAGGTAACGTGCTGGCTTTGTGGTCGTACAACGCCCTGACTTTGCACGGGGAGCCGCCTTTTCTCGACCTGCCTAGCACCGGCTGGGATACTTACAGCAGCACCGGCCGCGGCTTTATTCAGGGACGCTTCCGGGGTAAAAATATGTTGTACGGCGAGGCCGAGTACCGCTTCGGCCTCACGCGCAACCGCTTGCTTGGCGGTGTATTGTTCACCAACGCCCAAACCGTGTCGGAGCCCGTCACCCACAACTTCGAGAAAGTGGTACCCGCCGCGGGCTTCGGCTTGCGCCTGAGCATGAACAAAATCTCGCGCACCAACCTAGCTATCGACTACGGCTTCGGCGCCGACGGCTCCCGCGGCTTCACCTTCAACCTAGGGGAAGTCTTTTAAAGAGTGACTGAGTGACTGAGTGACTGAGTGACTGAGTGACTGAGTGACTGAGTGACTGAGTGACTGAGTGACTGAGTGACTGAGTGACTGAGATAAGTAGAGCCGGGCAAGGTACGCCAACAACTCACCATTTCACCATCTCACTCACTCACCAACTCACTCAGCCACTCAGCTACTCTTTACAGGTTCGTCATCCAGGCTTTGCGTAGGGCTAGCTGTTCGGGGGTCGCGTTGGGCATCACGGCGAAGTCATAGAACTTAACGTCTTCGCGCTCCAATAGGCGGCAATGCACTTTC
>Ga0325401_1001094_pt1 | contig 22116 bp, 12 predicted proteins | sample PopdelMetagenome_FD_205666 | JGI IMG/M metagenome (GOLD analysis project Ga0325401, IMG submission 205666) | Populus deltoides microbial communities from Bellville, Georgia, United States - Xylem-PdKOR-R2 | ecosystem: Host-associated > Plants > Phyllosphere > Stem > Wood/Secondary xylem | place... | reverse complement strand
TATATGTTTCTACCAAAAGAAAAAATCATATACCCGAGTTCTACAAGTTACTGTGACCAATAAGAAACAAAAAAAATTGAACATTGTGTTTCACCATAAAAAGACAATGGTGATCTGTTGCTCTAAAAATTGAGGGAAATAAACAAGAACTGCACTGAGAAAAAAATGACAAGTTACATTTACATTAGAGTGCGTGAAAAATTCAACGTGCATACTATGCATTAATGTAAGAATCTAAAATCGGAAGCACGCAGAAGCACACAGACATGCAATTCTTTATGCAAGAGGGAAGGGGGAGATAGAGAGAGAGAGTTCTCACGTATACATTGCAACGAAAATCTCTGGCACCATTCCTGCCAATGATCCCAAGAAGTAAGGCCCATACTTAACATTTGTTGCAACAGCACAGTAATTATACAGAATATATGGAAATGGAGAAATCCTGATCAGAGCCACAGCTCGAAACTGATGAAACCAGTTTCCTTCACCAGCTGCTCTCAAAATAGCAGCTCTCTTTGGATATTTGTCAAACCACCCCTGTGCCAAGTAATTTAGAATAAAATTAGGCAAACATAGAAGTAAGAAAAACAAAAGGAAGCTATAATTAATTATGAACAAATATTGGCACAAGGTTCATACTCTTATTTTATGAAGGAACAAAGAGCCAATGAAATATGGAAGTGACACACCCACAGCCGCTGCAGTTATTATTAATAGAAATCCAAACCCGTAACCAAATGTCATCCCAGCCACCCACATAGAAGGAGACGATGGTAGAAGTAGAGTTGGGAACAATGCCACGGAGGCAAAGAGCAAAACCACTAGTACTGGAGTGCTAAAAGTCGCTGTCTCCCAATTTATGATAGGGATTATCTCCTGAAAAAATTCATTTGTCAGATAGGGAACAAATTAAAATACGTTTAAATATCCAATAACCACAATGCACTTCTAGAAACTCCAGCTGGAATAGAGCAGTAGTATCATATCCTACGGTAATTTTTAGTGGGATTAGTTACAAAGAGAGTACTGCAGAGCACCAATTTGGAACCCAATTAGAGGAAACGAGGTATCAGAAAAGAAACATCTACAAGATTACAAAGAGTAGATCATGTTCTAAAGCAATATGGCCTCCATGCTCAGAAAGAAAATCACATGCATGAAACACTTCATAAGACTCCGACTTTTAAACAATTCTCAACCTGAGCATATATACGCATTTGTGATGAGACAAATGTTCTCAACCTGAGCTATAAACAGTTAAACATAACAGAGTACAAGGCAATCTATCTCATAAAATATATTTTAAGGGACAACACAAACCCGTATCACAAAGCATAAAACCACAACAACACCTCCAATAGCATGACAATGTAATAAAACTCCGAATGAAAAACACACTACATTACAAAATCTATCAAAACTCACAAGCAAAACCTGCCAATTTATGGAAAAAAAAATACAAGTGAAACCACAGAAACATGTAATTGGAAGCATCAGTTCAAAATAAATAAACCCGAACCACATATATACATTAGCAAAACTACAAAAACATCAAAATTCAGGAACAAAATCAACCTTGCCCGTAAGAAATTAACAGCTCATTTAAGAAAAAGCACCAATAGATAACCCTAAGGTAAGCAAATCCCAATCCACCAAAACCCCATAACAGAAAAAACAAAACTGTGAGCTGAAACAACAGAAAACACAATTAAAACCAGAATAGCATAAACTTCCTGATCAAAACTAACCCTGTCCATCAGAAAGGGGCCAACCCACTCGACACAAGCAGCAGCCAATAACCCAAAAAACGTAAAAGTCACAGCCAACTTAACCCAATACCAGAACACAGACCCTCCAAGCCCCCAACAACAACCAAAATGATTACATCTTTCACCAGCCCCATCCTCGTCTCTCAAGTTCACATAATCCCCTTTGCTGTTATCATCAATTTTATCACCCTCCATTCTCATCCTTACATCTAGCACCACACTGTCATCCTCATAATAAGTCATTGAATCGGAAACCCTAAGAACTGATAAAGTTTGAAACTTTCTGTATGGTTTCTGAGATAAAGGAGGGAGAGAGTTTTTCAGGTGATGATCATGATGGGAAGCACAGGAGGGATTTGTTGATGAAGAACATAACAAGGGAATAATAATAATCTATGAAGCTTTTAAAAAGGATACCAAACACTGCCACTGGTTTTTGTGTCTTTTTACTTCTTAGGGACCCCTTGCCTTGTACCTTGATATTTTAGTAACTTTAATCTTTCCGTTAGGCTAAGAGGAACTTATACTTTGCAGACTGATTCAATCACATCCTTTACCTTCAATCATGTCAAATCAACCCCTCTGATTCCAAGTACGAACAATTTTTAGCTCTAATCTCCTCGCAGGGTTGCGTGGAAGTAATTAAATTCAATTTCTCATTGAAATTAGAGGACCATAACTATTAATTTGATAAATTATACAACGTAGGGTGATCGCGCATGGCTTTTTAGTCCTTTCCTTTGTTAAGCAACTTTGTCGTTACATTTTTTGCTTCTTTTGGTGTCTGCATTTACAATCCAGCCATTACAACGCTGTCGTTTGAGGTTGTTTGCTTACAGTTGTGGTAAATGCAGGACCTGGCCGAGGAGGACCGCTGTCGTTGGGGGAATCCGTTAAGGTACGTGGCGTGATGTGATTGGATGTCTTGATGAATGGAGTGCGGGTGTTGATTTATTTTTATTTTTGTCGTGGCCTCACCGCCAAGGGAGTCCATTTTAAGACGCTGAGTTGGTGACCGAGTTTCCGTGTTCATTGACTCGGTTGGGGTTTTTGCTATCCAGCTAAGGTACAGCAGGAAGTGATATTTTTTTCTGTTTGGTCTTGTTCGACGCGTGTGATGAGAAAAGGACAGGCTGACAGGCATTCGGTAGCTGTTTATTTTTGTCGATGAAACCGCATTCGGTGATTTTTTTTATTTTTATTTAATTTTTTTATTTTAAAATTATTTTAATAAGTTAGTATAAAAAATAATAAAAAAAATAAAAAAAATCATTTTCATATATTTTTAAATAAAAATTACTTTTAAAAACAACCACTACTATACTTTAAACAATATCTAAATATAATGTATCATAAGCTAAAAAACTAGGTTATGAAGTAGTTGCATGTGTTATTTTTTTTAATAATTTATTTAATATACAAAATATTATCATTAAAAGCAAGTTTTATATTCTTTTCTTGTTTTTTGTACCAGGTTGTACAGGAAAAAAAAAAAAAAGCTACCAAACTCAATCATATTACATTCCTAAACACACTAGGGATCTTAGGTGCGTTAATTTGGGAATCCATGGAATGAAAGTATTTGTGAATAAAAATATATATATTTTTTAATTTTAAAAGTATTTTTTAAAAAATATTTTTTTTATTTTTTATATTTTTAATTATTTTAACGTGTTGATATCAAAAATAATTTTTTTAAAAAATACTTTAATATATACATTATCAAACAAAAAAAAATTTTAAAAAATAATTACTATTATAATATCAAATGAGTTTTAAACATCAATCTCTCTTTTAAAAATGAAAAATTAAAAATTCAAATCTAATTTTACAGAATAAAAAATTGCATATCTATGAGAATTGTTAACAATAAAATCATTTAGCACCAACCCGAGACCAGAAAAAACTAATCGAGCCCTTTGATCTACATTATCTAAAGCACTGGGAATTTATTCTTTGCTTCTTGAATGGCTTCAATTGAGTGGACAAAGAAGGAGGTACCGATTTCATTTATTGAGAAAACTTGCATTCCAAGAGATGACAGAATCCTGCGCTGTACCAAAGTCACTCGTCGAAAGATTCATCAAATCATTGAGAAGCCTAGCTAGGTTTCTTTTCATGTTATATTTCATTAATGTATACTACATTTCGTATTTTATTAATTATATCTCTCATTTAATTGGTATAATTCATTTCTCTGTATAACATATGTGTGTGTGTGTCTATATATATTATTCTAAATTATGGACAAATAACAAGATAAAAGAATAAAGTATATTCGAACCTTTTCAGGATGATATGAATATATCCTTGGCATGATTCCCGTGTTGGTATTTGGGCTTCCTATGCCAATAGGTGAGGTTGTGCTTACCTGATTTCTCAAGTGTCAGGTGCTGGGATCATGTTGGCATCTTGTGTTAGCAGAGCTCAGCTTTCAAACTATGCTACTTTCTTGACAGACTCTACGGTGGCTCCTCCATGCATTGTCATGACATCTATATATATGGCCACAGCTACTGCAGTTTTTGTTACACCATTATTATCACTTTTGCTCATGGTATACAGCATTACGCAGATTGTAGTTGCTCCGATTGCTGCAGGCTTACTTGTAAACAGGTGATATGCTCAATCCAAACAAGTGTAATTTTTTTAAGATTAACTTCCTTGAGATGTCATTGTGTCTTATTTACTCGTGCCTGCAGGTTGTTCCCACATTTGTCTAGTGCTATTCATCCATTTTTGCCGCCACTATCAGTACTAGTAACAGCTTGTTGTGCTGGAGCACCACCTGCTATTAATGTTGACCCCGTTATGTCAATTTTTGGGATAACCTCATTATTGCATTTCATCTATCAGCATTTGTTGCTGGTTATTTTTTTACTGGTCTTGTCTTCCCTGAGGCATCTAACTTAAAAGCATTGCAGAGAACGATGTCCTGTGAGACACTTACCACCTTCCTTTTCACCTATGTCATTTTTCTTGGATTATACTCCTCTAGTTGACAATATTTTCCTTTGCAGGAATGCAGAGCAGTCTTGTAGCTCTCGCTCTTGCTAACAAGTTTTTCAAAGATCCACTTGTTGCTGTGCATCCAGCCATATTTGTAAGTTAAAACTTCACATTTGCTTTTAGTTGACGATTATCTTTAACAAAGAAATCTGGTGCGAATTGTGGTTGCTACTTTCAGCAATTAAACAATAATTTCTGTTATAAGCAACATTATGTGTAGTGATCCTCCATATGGTTCTCTCTGAGGTTTGATAGTAACTAGTTCATTCCATAGTCTGGTCACACTTTCTTCTCATCAATGGAGGCAACTGTAACGGGAAACTAAACAGGGGAAAGCTATCTCGTTGGTTCAGATTTTTCCATTTTTATCACTGATTAATCCTTAACACTTGGTTCTTATGTATATACATCACAAAGAAGAGTGACATTTTTATTATATTGCATTGCACGTGATAGAAGCCTCGGCCACAGAGGCATTCTTTTTCTTATTTTTGGATTCAGTGCATTGATTAGCAAATGGTTTATATTACCCTTCATTTTCTAGGTTTGCCCACACCATTCATTTCGTTGACATTTTAGCTTTAAATTTCTTAAAATCTAAGATGATTAGAATTGCAATTGATGTTGTGTCGAATGCTTTTACATAAAAAGATCGACGCATATCATTTAGATTTGGGTTGTTCTTTCATCATATTATCTGGCATTCATATTCATACAGAATTCTGAGAACTATCAGCTCATTGTGTGACTGCAGACAGTAATCATGTCCTTGGTGGGATTTTCCCTTGTCATGCTTTGGTCCAAGAAGAAAGAATAGCACTTGAGTGGAAAATTGCTTTTGCAAACCACAAGTTTGTCCTATGCTGTCTGCAATCATACCTTAGGCGGTTTCGTTCTCTCACCATCTTTGATCCAAGAATAAAGGAAAGCAATGTGATGAGATATTGCCTCTGCAAGTCGATGGAATCCATTGTTTGAGGGTACATTTGCATTTAATACTTCTGAAATTGTCAAAACTCAAAAGCTCTTGGTTTTTTGAAGGTGGTATCGCTTGGAGGCAACATACGGTGGCATGGCACCCTTTGATTTCGCGTGTCTAAAGAACAAAATAGTTTCCTTTTTCTGGTGTTCTGGTTCACATCTCTGATAAGAAGTCACTGAGCTCTTCAGCAGTTCTGTCGTCGTCAAGTTGTATCATGCTGACACATGAAAATATCTACTTGACTGTTTTGTCCTATTGTCCATCATCAGCATCAAGTTTCCCGAATAATATCATTTATCGATGGCTTCGCATGGGTTCCATGTTGTGTGACCCCAGCCTCCATGTTAATCAAGAAACTCGTTTAAATGGGAAAAAGATGGAGTGCTAGTATCATCACTCCTAGAATGTTTTAGATAATATATGGATTAAGTGTTTTTAGAAGTGATTTTTGGTTGATAAAACATGAAATTGGTTTTTTTTTTTTTTACCATGAAGATTCTTTGATGGTTTTGATTCCCTTCAAAACTAAACATAATTTAATAGAAATTGAGAAAATGAAAATAGTAAGGAAATAACTGTAACCATCCATCTTACAATCTTAAATGTCGAAGTCTTTTATAATGTTGTTTATTTTTATATTTTAAAAGAATTTAAAAAAAATTAATTTTTTTATTTACTTCAAATTAATATTTTTTTATATTTTCAAATCATTTTATATATTAATATTAAAAATTAAAAAAATATTTTAATATATTTTTAAATAAAAAATATAACCACCACACACTCAACATCTTTCTTCCATTACTGCGGTACATAAATAACTTGTCTCTCAAAATAATAGCAACAAAAGAATCTCAAACTACCCGCCACCAAAAAAAAAAAAAACACTATGGCAACCACAACAACAAAAACCTTATCATTGTTCTCTCCGGAACCTGTTTTCCCTCGTAAATCCAAACAAACCATTTTCTTTTCTGTCTCTCCTCCACTTGCCCCTACACTTGCCACTCTCCAAACCCAACCCGTGACCCAAAAACTAGCCAGGTTTGGTGTTGTGGGTCTTCTTGGGGCAGGTGTGGCCCTGACAGCATTGGAACCAGCATCAGCTGCTGAGTTACCCTTGCTGGGTCAACTCAGTGAACCCGCCAATGCACTGTCTTTGCCCACCTGGGCTATACACGTTTCCAGTGTAGTTGAGTGGTGAGTTTTCAAATTACTCTTACTTCTTGTGGTTCTGGTGCTGGGTTTTAATGTATAGCATTATCGCTTTGCCTTTTGGATTTTCTTGGCAATATTCTTTTTGTTAATTTTTGAGTTGATTAGATTGGATTATCATTCTACCGAAACCGAATAATTTAGTTAACTACTGGATGCACTAACCTTATTTTGTTTGATTTATATTTGATTGCTGAGTAAAACGAGGAAAAGAAAACTAAAGTTTAGTGCTTTCTTGAAAACAATGTAAAACACTGCAGTTAATTGTACTTTGTTTTGATGGTTTTGTGCCCATAATAGAGATGTTGACAGCGAACTTTCTTATCAACAGGATTGCAGCAATAGCATTGGTTTGGCAATATGGGGAGAAATCGGGGTTTGAATCGTGGAAGGGGCTTGCTTGGGGTATGGTGAGTTATAGCTTTAAAGCATTGCAAATTTGATGTTGGTGTGTTTTAAAATTGGTGAAGCGATGAAGGCTGTCTTGAATTGCTTTGCTATACCCTTTTGGTTTAAAGATTTTAATGAAAGACTGTTACTCTAAGTTGATATAGTTGGGGGGGGGGGGGTTTGAAGGCACAAATTTACAGATTAGAACACAAACATTATGCAAGTCTGTTATCACTTCTGCAACTTGGTCCCTTGCCTGAAACCCACAATGTCTCCTTGAGGCAATTCGGAACTGCCTTCATGATTGTTATTTAGTTTATTATATTGGATTGAGATTTTTTTGAACAACCATAAGGTTCTATTGATTACAATGGGGTGTTCAAATGACCCTTAAAGTTGTCCTTTTGGTAAAACTTTTAAATATGCTGATCCATTTTTTCTTCTCTCTTCGATGACAATTCTTAATTGATAACTTTGTTATATATGGATTGTTTTTGTTTCCAAACTGCTTGCTAAATCAGTATTTCATCCCCAGTGATCTTTTTTCTGTTACTTTAGTATATCTAGTCACTCTAGACTTTTTTCCAAGTCTTGAAGCAGGCAATAACATAGAAATATTGACCATGCTAATAAATATTTCCTGCCTTGTGAGCATGTTCAAGATTTTATGGTGAAAAACTTTTATTGTATAGGTTGTTGCTCAGGCATAACTGTTATTTTGAGACCTGAATTTATTGTAGCCAATTCTGATTTTATTTGTTAATTTTTTACAGTTACATATGTTGTAAGAATTTTGCATTTAATTTATTTGGGAAATCGTTACCTTAGGTAGCCTAAACCGAGGGGAAACGGTTACAAATATGATAGGAAATGTCTTTGAGATGTGGGTGATATCCACTCTGTTCAATTGTATTGATTTCGTAGTCAGATTTTCAGCTTTTGTAGAGATTGCTTTATTGTCTGTGGTTGTTGTGTGTGTACTATTCGAGTCAAATCTATACACTTATTATTTCTAAATTTCTTAGTCTAACTATAGTCAACTAATTTTTAGGTTCCTTTACTTGGTGGAGCATTTTGTGCATGCACATGGCATTTCTTCTACAATTCTGAGTCCCTTGAGGTAAGAATGTTTGCATTGCTTCATGGCTAAAGGCATTTGTCCGTTTGCACAGGTGCAGATTAGAGATAAATAGATAAATTGAAATACAGGAAACTGCCTTAAATGAACTAATCAAATGGGAGTTTAGATTCTGATGCATGGCATGATAATATTGAATACAATGCTTAGCTAGAAATGGATGTTACTGCTCTACTTTATACATTTGCATAGCATCGTTGATTTTTTTTCCTTCCTTCTATTCTGAGTCTCTTGAGGTAACAATAGTTGCATCACTTCATGGCTAAATGCATTTGTTGTTTCATACAGGCATAGATTGGAAATTGATAAATTAATCAAGATACTGGAAAGATCTTAAATGAACTGATCAAATGGGGCTTTAGATTAACCTACGGGAAGCATAGATGGAAATGAATATGACATTTAGCTTGAATAGATATCTCTAGTCCTTTATACACGTCCATTACAAAATACAGTATCTATTTCACTCCTTTTTTCTTGAGAGAGAGAATAGTCTCTATTTCACTTTCACCTTTCACTGCTCATCATTAATCGAAAATCAAATGCCATACAGCTCCTAATGTCACATGTATCCATCAACATACCATTGTACTCTTATCTGTGAAAGAACTACTGGGATATTTCACTCTGAACAGCCCAAATTGTCTGTGTGGTATCAAATAGGGGTTGTGCTAACCGAGGGAAAGATTAAGCTGCAGTTTGAAGAGATTTAAATACATAAGAATCTGGGAAAAAAAAACCCCAAAGAAATCTAGCTGAATTTTATAAATCAAGCCAGAAGGCAGTTATTGTCAAAGTTATAATACTTGTAGAACTGGATCCTGGTTTGAACATCAAAATTAATTTGGTTTCTGATAATTCTTTTTGCCCAAAATCCTGGATCTAGCCAGTGTTTCAGCTGTGGGGACTGCTGTTTTTTGTGATTGACCAATCTGACCTCTTGATTTTGCTCGTTGAATATTCTTGTTGACCAACTTAAACCAAACTTACTTTAAATTGGCTCAAGTTCAATCAATGCTGGGTGTATCAGAGATTGCCACCCCTTTCTGTCACCACAGTGTGCTGCATGGTATTGAACTTGATTTTTACTGTTTTCAGAGCATCTCTCCGGTCCATTCCATCATATTTTTATGATCATTTAAGTATTTCCCTTAATATAGAGCATGATTATTTACATGCATCCACCTTATTGTAATACAACTAGCGGTTCTTTTTTCTTTCTCTCGGATAGATATAGAATATGGAAAATAACTATAGTCTGTTTCTGAGGTGTAGGTATTAGTAGCTCTTCAAGCTGCACTGACAGTAATAGGTAATGCCACAATGTGCATTGCTGCTTTCCGTATACACATGTCATCAGAGGAACGCCCCAAAAATCTCTGACGGTTTCAGAGCCTGTATGCAATTATATCTTCTGGAAACTAAAATCTCTGTTTTTCAGTTGTTTGGTCTAATTTTAGCGAGAAGGAATTGTCAAGACAGTTAACAATACCCTTGTTACCCCTTCAGAGTTGTTATTACCAGCAGCTATTATATGTAAGTTTTTCTTCTCTTTTCCTTTTCCCCTCAAAAAGCACACTCCAATATATTTTTAACCCTTATTTTCTCTCCTTTCACCGACAATGTACCTTAAGTTTATTGGCACATAAAGCATCCCCAGGTAAGTAATAATTCCCACTTCTTTTAACTTCAAAATAAACGCACTCTTAAATGATAAACGCACTATGTTTAATATTCGTTCGCTTGCTTTCAAAAACACTGAAGTAAAAATTCTCACAGAAGCAAAGAACAGCCTAAGCAAAAAGTAAGCATTGAATGCAGAGTGCTGGAGCCTGGAAACCTTAAGAGCTCCTTGCACTCATAGTTGCATGCAAGATGTGGGTGAAGACTTGGAATGCTCTTTTCTTACTATGCTTTCTTGGTTAAGGTGAAAAAAAGATTATAATAACAGATTAACAATGGAAAAGGTTAGTATTATTTATGTGTAGACTCCAGGGACTGGATCAGATGTTTAATTATAGTAATACTACAGCTAGGGCTAGATGAGTTAAGGTGGGAAAGATTGTTTGCACGACAAAATAGGGTCTTAAAGCCTTCTTTATGCGTTCGAAGAACACTTGTCTTGTCACTCTTTCACTGTATCATTGCAGCTATTCAAGATGATAAGCTTAAGTATCTGATTAGTTGCTGGGTTTAAAAAGTCTTTCCCAGTTTCATTTTCAGGCTTAAAAAATAAGCAAATACTAGAATCATTGAAATTTAGGTGATGCATCAACTTCCAAAGTAAAAGGAAAAAAAAAAAAAAAACAGAGAGAATCATTGATACTTTATTTTATAAGTTGGCAAACATACGAAGCTTCCATCACTTATATAACATATACTACCAGGCAAAATTCAGTACATCTTGTGACTAACATGCTTGATTCAGCAAAGAAAAGATAAAAACAAAAGGAAGATTACCGAGAGATAGAGATATAAACAGAGTTGTTAGTCTGTACTATGTTACATTTTGCTAGTGTTGTGTAAAAGAAGTAGGGTGGTGGATAAGCGATCCAAATGAGGGAATTTCTTTTGAAATTCAGAAATTAAGGCCAAGTTTTCTTGGCGGAGAAGATTAGCTTTCTTCCTCAGCTTCTCGTTCTCTTCAACGATTCTTTGGTTCTCTAAACACAACTTCAAGTTCTTTAGCTCCATGTCCTTCCCCTCCATTTCTTCATATCCTGACCTCCTGCTTTACACAAGGAGAGAGAACAAGGAAAATTCCTCACGTCAAACACGTATTTTTTGTAAGAACTATACAGCAAATGAAACATCAAAACACTTGGGACAGTAAAGGTTGCGTTACAAGCAGATGCTAAATTTTTGCATGGTAAGACATACCTGCAGGTGAGCCCAATAACTTGAACCTTACATTTCTTTGATCTTTGCCTTCTTTTTGAAGGGTGGAAAGGAGAAGGGAACCTCTCTACTCCGTTAGTGCACATTATATTTGTTGCTATTGGAAAGATGAAAGAAAGCGAATTGAGAAAAGAGGGTGGGATGTAAGTTCCTATATATACAGGTGGTTTTGTGTCATGACAGGGTGCATGATTATCTAGGGCATATAGTGGGTATGCATTTGATAGAGAGATAGATTTATCTTCTATAGCAATGATGTCATATTGGATTCATGATTGCAATGGGAAGCTACCCCTTGTATCGATGATGGATGAGGAAAGTAACAAAGAAAAGCCTAAGATCACGGAAGCTTCTCTTTGATCATCTCCTGCACACTTGGCCTTAAGGAGTAACAAAATTTAAAATTAATAGAACCAATGGAGCATGAGTACTATTCATGTTAAAGCTATTGATTTGAAAAGATCTGCTTCGTTAGGAAAAGCCAACTATAGTTTATGTTTGAAATTTGTAATGGTCCTTCTGAGATGGCACTTCGTAGTTGCATGTCAGCAAGCATCCATGGATGATTAGGCTGATTACAAGTGGCTTCTTGGCATCACCTTGTCTTATGGCCCATTCCAAGCCTAATGCAATGTAGAGTTGTAAGAGCTCACCTCTCTCTCTCTCTCGACTTTTGGGATTATGGACCATTACATGGGGGAGTTGGCATCTTCATTTCCACCCTTTCCTTGCTCCACTTTTATATGTTTCATTATACTTGGTTTGAACACAAATTTAAGAGTCAGACTTGACATTGAGGGCCTGAAAACCCCACCATTTCCTTGGTACTAGTATTCTCTGCGTTTGGGACAAATGATGCATGGCCGAAAAAAAGAAATAAAAATAATGGGGAATAAGTTCATGATAACTCACTTTGCATACGTACACTAGATCACCAGATCATTTATTTGTTGTGGATCAGTTTAATTTTTTTAAAAAATTAAATTGTGTAGAGATTAAATCGGTATGACTCGCTTGATTTAACAAGTTTAAAGCAACTTGAATGATCGGAAAACACATAATTTGACTAAATTTTTTTAAGATAATATATATTTTTTTAATATTGAGACGATAATATATTAAGTCTAACTCAGGTCAATCCAAGTTAACATGTAAAATCTGCAACCTGAGCCATGAAATAATGATAACTTTATAAAAAGTAAATCGAAAAACATTTCAAAATCTAATTCTCAATTAACTCAATATTGAATGATAAAATTTAAAAATAAATCAATTTAAAAAGGATAAAAAAATAAGTCGGTTTAACTTGCCAAACTTGGATCACGAGACTGGGATAATCCAATTGAAAAAAATCAAAACAAATTTTGAAGTTCAATTCCCAATTAATTCAATATTAAATGATAAAATTGAAAAAAATTAAAAAAAAAAGAATCTGAATCAGCCCAAGTTAACCTGTCAAACTTGTGACTTGGACCATGAGATTAGAATAGCCTCATAAAAAGTAAACTGAAACAAACTATTAAACTTATCCTGATCAACTGAATATTAAATAATAAAACTAAAAAAAAAAAACCTCAAATACAAAAGGAACCCAAAAAAACCTTAAATTATATTTACACATGTATTGAACATTAAGCTCTTCTATAATAGGATCTCAAGTAGATCATGATCGTACCCATAATTATTATGTACTTGCAGATGATGAACCAATGGAATGAATTTGTTGCTGTCTTTATTTAAAAAAAGAAAAAGAAAAAAAATGCAGGGAGGGAGTCTCAAGTGATACTAGAGGTTAGGCCACTGTTTTTGTTGCACAGCCCTTTCTGCTAGTAGATATTTCACATACATGTATTCCAACTACCTTCATTTCTTTCTTTGACCTTCTCCACTATTTAATAATGGTTGCAATGATATTAAATTGTTAATGCAGGTAGATAATTAGCCTGACATGTGCAACTGCACCAACTATAGAAGAAGAAGAAGACCTACTAATCAATGGATCTTGCATGCACACACACAGATATATATATATATATATATATATATATATATAATGGTGAAAAATCCCTTGATAATAATTGCTTGGTTAATTTGGTTTAACACTCATAATTCTCATGTTATGATTGTTTCAGTTAGAGAAATAAATTAATTATAGCAGATTCTTCATTTATCAAGTGATTTTAAGGAGTGCTACCCTTCTGAGATCAGCCACAGAACGTTCTCGGTAAGGTAACAAAGTTATATCTTGATTAAAATGAAAGCCAATCTTTGAGGAACTCAAGTCGAAGGAGCAATTGGACATGCCAGAGAAATTATGCATATGTAATTAATTCATACCTATGCCTTTGGTCCGAAAATATATATGAATGTTAACTGTACACGCCTGTAATGCTTGATAGTGTAGGCAAATTCTAACCCTAATCATGCCCAAATTCTAACCCTAATCATGCCATTTTTGAATGGAGAGAAGGGAGAAGCCATTAATCGAAGAGAGCATGACTAGAACCACACTCACAGGACTCTTCACTTATTTCTTCTTTTACTACCTCTACTACTCAGAACACACACACACACGAGAGTAGAGCAATAGTCAACGATGAAATGAATGGAATTCCTCTTCTTCTCCTGCCTCTTCAAGTGCCGTAAAAACTTGTAAACATGCACACCATCCTTGACGTTAGGTCTCGCATGCATCAATTATGATGGCTCCACAACTTCCCATTTAAATGTCTAATCCATCTACTGTATCTCCTCCTATATGTGCACTGCAATTGATTGCTATATTGGTGTGTGCATTTGTCATCAACCTCATCGCCACCCATATGTATATCGTGCACAGGGTATCATGGCAATTTGATAATTGAAATCATGAGTGTTCTTCTTTTCAACTTGTACATTATGATAGGTATACTTATGGATATACGTAATGTCTGTTACCCCTTGTAAATCTATGAATGGTAGCTAGGAAACCACCATAAAATCATGATTCCAAGGGGATAACGTTCAATATAGTGTAAGATGCAGTGTTCGGAAGCCAGGGAAGTAATTAGAAGTGTTTTCTTTTCTTTTCCTTTTATGATGAAAATTAGAATAGGTTAGGAGATTAGAACAAGCATATGGCTGCCAAAAATGAAAAGACCGTGGCAGCTTCATTACTCTACGAAAACTGGGAGTTGGGGTCATGATCATAATGGCCTTGCTTATTTGACCTTCATTGGCCTCCTGCTCAAGAGTCATTAGCTATAGAGTTGGCAGAAATTGATAGATATTCGATGGTGGCGGTGGAAAGTTAAGTAGCTAGGCATAAATATTGTGGCTCGAAACACAAGTAACATTTGCAATTATATTTGCGCATTTTCATATTCGATATGAGAGGTATTGAATTTGGAGAAATAAAATATATGGCTCCATGCTATTTGCAGCAGAAGATCTTTATAGTTCAGAAACTTAAAGCATTCTGGCACACTCAACTTGAGATCCAAGGAGAGGGATGGATATTTTTTTCCTTGAGCAATATTCCTGAGCAGTTTTCAACTCGGCGCCACTCTCTAGTCTCTCGCTATCTGCTCATCTCTCTTCTTTGAAACTCTATAGGCCCAGCTTAAATTAGCTGTCCCTGCTTGAATTCATCCAGCCCATTAGACCGAAGGTTGGATGCGTGGAGCAAGTTTAGATAAGGTGGGTCGGTAATGGTAGCCCTGTTTCATCTTCTTCTTCTTTTTTCTTGGACTAGGCGAGCCATATTGTTGTTGTTTTTTTTAATTAATAATTAGAGGTATCATTGGATCAATTTATCCATCAATTAAAATTAAAATTAGATCTTTTTAATAATAATAATATTGACTCAAACTCATTACATTATTAGCCTTCAATAAGTGTGATTCCACGTTATAGGTTTTGTCTTGTAAAGATATCTTTTGATGAGAGAGACGATACCTAAAATTTATAAATAGCTTAGTCGCTCAACTCCTAACCCAAATATTGGTATTACCATAGTTTCCTTGGTCAAGGAGATTTGGAATCGAGAGCACATAACCAATGTCCCCATATAAGATGTTAATGATGATATTTGTCCCAAATCTATTATATAGTTGATCCCTAAAAAATTATTGTTTTTAAATTCAAACTTAACCTATCATGACGAGTTTTTTTCCCTTAAAAGGCACCTCTTAATAAAAAAGGTTTTTCCTAAAGCTTATAATATGCCTAGGTCAATGACTCTAGCCAATATAAAATATCGATATCATCATAGCCCTCTAGTAAAGAGGCCTGAGAGCTAAGAATACATATTTCTAGTTTTTATATACAGTGTCAATGATGAGGTTATCCAAACTCATTATATGACTAGTTTCTTAAAAGATATTGTGTAATAGCCCGACAGAACTTTTTATATATTGTTCGTTTTGGACCTTATCTTCTTTACGATTTTGTTTTTAGTGATGCGAGCCCACTTTTGAGCCTGACGTTCCAAAACGCGTACAACAGGTCAATAACCAGCACTACTCATACAGCCCTAGCTTTCATGTTTAAGCTTATAACTTTACAATGGATTTTGTCATGAAAAGGTACATCTTAAGAGGTGGTACTTGAAACCTATAAGTTGCCTTGACCATTGATTTTAAATTTGATTTGGAATATTAATATCATCACAGCTTTCCTAGTTAAGGGATTTGGAAACCTAGAGGACATAGCCCATGTTCTAATAAGCAACCATAATGATAATATTAGCTCAAATCCAATACATGGCTTGCCTCTCAAGAAATATTGTTTTATGTTTGGGCTTATAGTCTGTATTGAATTTTATTATGAAAAGACATCTCTTAAGAAAAAAAAAGACCTAAAATTTATAAATTATCTAAACTCTTGACTCTTAATTGATATAGAATATTAATATTATTTGTTGTCAAAGATAAATAATTTTTTTGTCACAATACCCTTTTTTTTTTTAAAACAAATAATAATCTATATTAAAAAAAATATAAATATGCACAAATATATAATAATTTACCAATTTTGATATTTATTTTTTTCCTTCTTTTTCATTTTTCTATTCAAGCATGGATCCAAAAAGAATATGATCATTAGATCCACTTGATCTCAAAAAGAAAAAACAACTTCATTTTTAAAAATCAAATTCCTTATTATAAAAATATAATTCAAATTCCCTGTAAACTCTCATCCTTGATGATATTTCCTCATGCCTTTTCACAAAAAAATAATTCATTTAATATTATCCAGGATGCCAATTAACAAAACACTAAAGAAGTTGGGTTTTTTCTTGATCATTATATTGCATGCCTAATGGCACTAGCACCATGAATTCACACAGTGCCATACCTTTCCCCCCCTAAACTTGATCTTGGGTTTTTGAGGTATCAAAAAAACCTTTTGATATTTAATGAACACTTGATTGTGCAAAAATATGTTTGGAATTTTTATTTTTCAAAACACTAAAAATAATAGGACTAGAATTGAAAATTAAAAAAAAATGATAGCTTTTTTGCAATTTTTTCGCTTAAAGAGAAAAGATGAAGAAATCAGGTGTGGAAATCAACGTGAAAAGAGAGAAAAATAATAAAATAATAAAAAATAGATCACTAGAGCTACAATATGAACACACGCCATTATATAATGAAGGCCTCACCTAGATAACTTCAATGGTATCAAGGACAACTGTCATAGAGTTTTGAGGGAGCCACTTACGCCTCCTCAATATGACAGCCTTCCTTACACATCGGCGTATTTGCTAGACATGTTTTTTTTTCTCTTCATTCAATTTAGCCTCTAATCTTCGAATAGCTCTTCAATTTAGTCTTGAATTTTATCCCACCCTAATCTAATAAATGCCAAACCAAGTTTTTTTACATCGAGTTCCAACCATGTTTTTTCACTCATTTTTTATTTAATTTTGTTTGTTTTTGGACCGATTTAGGTTTATTTCGGGCTAATAAATTATTTTTCTAAAATTCTAATGATGTTTTTAAGATGTTTCAATGTTAAATTAGGTTGAAGAACATTTTTTTTGAGTTAAAATCTCACATTTCGATTTCTCAACCACTTATGTAGTGGTTAGAATATGAAAACATAAATGACATGTCATTTGTATTTTATTTAAAAAAAATTTATTTTAGATATACATCTACTATAAACACAATCTATAAATATCAAACTATAGAATAAAGTTTCAATTTGATTCTTAAAATATAATCACTTGTTCGAAATCTGAAGTTGGTGGTGTTATTTAGCATAATGACATATATAATTCTTATTTTTTCAAAGAAAATCATCGTTGGGCTTCTAACCCTTTAGTGTTTGCAGATACACATATATTTGTGAGGGAATAAGAAAAAAAAATTTTTAATAAGTTAAATTTATAAATTATAATTATCAAATTTAATTTAAGTCAATTCAGTATAAAACTCATATCTTGAGTCGAGTCAGGTAGATTAACCTGATTTAACTATTTTTTTAATTTAAAAAAAAATACAAGATTAACATTTAATTGTATCTTGCCATATTTTGATGAAGAAACTGTTAAAGAATAATATAAATCATATCCTGAGACCTCACCTAACAGCTTAAACTTTTAGGTTTAGATGGTTCTTTGACATGGTATCAGAGCCTTGATGACCAAGCGGTCACGAGTTCGAATCTCACCATCCCTATTTATTTGATAAAAAAAATTAAGCATAAGGTAAAGTGAGCATGTGCAAGTTTCAAGCCCAAAGGGCTTTCACTTGAGGAGGTGTGTTAGAGAATAATATAAATCATATCCTGGGACCTCACCTAACAGCTTAAACTTTTAGGTTGAGATGGTTCTTTGACAGAAACGTGAACAGATTAAGATGATTCCATCAATTCATGATTTTGCCAACACAAATCACAATTCTGAGATTATTTTTTCCAATCTAAAAGCGTAGATCCTTTTATCGATATTTTTGAGTGATTGTGAAAGAAAAAAAAAGAAGAAGAGAGGATCTTGTGTGCTTCAAATTGGATTTGCATGTCTTTTTTTATTACATATTTTAACTCAATTTTACTCGGTTTGTTGTAGCAAATTAGACTCTGGTTGATCTATTTTTGTATGGTTTTAAAAAATTGAATTCCACTTAAATTCAAATCTATATAGCATTCTAAAATACTTGGAGATGTTTTTTTTAAAATGAGTTTTGTAATCCATTACTATAGAAAAACAAAAACTCTATACAAGTTTTTTTATATATATTTATAACCCGGGGTGTCCAGGTCAGCTTATGCGTACCACGACTAATCTCCGGATCCACTGAACACCCTGCAAGCCCAGTGGACAGGTAAGACACCACGGGAGTGACAGACATGCACATAGAGAATCGAACCCGGGTGTAGAGAAAAAGAACAAATCGCTTTCCCCGCTAGACCATGACCTCAAATGCCTCTATACAAGTTTTTGATTAACTATAATATCTTTAGATATTCTTAAGAGATTATAATACCCTTAAATTACTTCAATGATATTTGTACACTTACTTAATAAATAATATACGTGGGTTTACTATATTTTTTTATATCCTTTTTAATATGTATATATTCCCTATTTAACCTTTTTGTTTATTTTCTTAATACGTGTTTTTTATACAACTTCCTATATTTTTTTTCTTATTATACCATGTTTTTTATATTTTTTTCCCCTTTTCTTCTCCTATTCAATATTCAATTTTGTGTTTTTTTATATAACACATTCAATACACCTCTCTTATAAAACTAAAAATAAACAATAAAAATAAAAACTTGAATAATTGCTACTATAAACAATAAAAATAAAATTATATTGCTAGACACTCCCTCTATAATCTTAAATTGGATTTTTTATTTTAAAAATATTTTAAACTATGGATTTTATTTTATTTTTCTATCTTAAGTATAAATCATGATTATAGAGCCTTTAGTAATGTTTAACACGAACTTGAATAATTCACGCGCAATAAGAACTAGTTCAAGAAAATATATATTGATAATGGATATTAGTTATGTCATAATCAAGTTTTGACCTTCATTTTTGTATATTTATAGAAATTAAAAAATCTAAAAAAAGTGTCCTTTTAGTAAATTTAGTTAATTTTAATTTATATAATTTTTAAAACTATATAAATTAAATACTTTATTCATATCGGCTAGTCTTCGTTAAAATAAATTAATTATTTATTTACTTAATCTAGATCAACCCATTTAACTCATATTTTCAGTCCAATTGATTCAATTAAGCCCAATTTAGTTCAACGATTTTGTCAATGCGGACCCTTCTATCCGATTCTGGAACAGAGGGAATAGAACCATCGTCAGCCGAGTTCAAACAAAGAAAAAAACAAATCGCCCAGCAAAGCAACGGCGTTACGGGCCCATTCATACGTGACATCAACGTCACAAGTGACGCCATAAAGAGCATAAATCCCCGCACAGATGCTCTCTCTTTTGAATTTGAACCCCACATCCAGTCCCCAATTCCTTTCTTTACGAAAAAGAGTGCATCAAGTCCTTATTCTTTAAGTTTTGTGTCAATGCGGCCCTTCTAACCGATTCTCTTAAATCTTGACCCTAATCTTAAAATATCACCATTAATTTTGATAGTTTGGCAAACTAGATAATGGGTAGATTTTGAGGGTTGATATAGGTGGTAAGTGAGTGTACTTATCGCTCTGTTAACTATAGTTCAACTCCCAAGTCATGCCTTAGCCATATATTTCTTATGCATCCTTTAATGCCTTGTTGTGGATTTATTTTTCATTGAACCCAAAACCCAATCTTATTCTTAATTAATATTTATCAGCCTAAGGGCTTTGGTTTTTAAATATATACATACCCAATCGATCTCTCAATTGTACATAGAAACTTATAGTGCTATTTGTATCTCAAAGTGCATAGACAACAAAATAATTAAAGTGGTGTCAAATTTATCCTTGATAAAAGAATTGTTTTTTTTAATTAATGTGGGTGTTCGGGCTAGCTTGCCCACATCTCGACTAATCCATGTGCCTTGAAATTAACGACCATGTAAGCCTTAAGTGGTCATCATATTGGCAATTACAGTGCTCGAATCTGAGACCATAAAGAGAACAAACCCCTTAGTCCCAAATTCTTACCACTGAACTACCTACTAAATGGTTAAAAAAATATATTTTTACACTTAACTTATTGTTACATGTAATTGAATATATTAAGATAATCATGCGGGTTCATCGATGTTATGAAATCCTATAATATTCAAATAAATAAAACAATTCATTGCTAATACTTTAATATGATGTTGTACCACCCATAAATATAATAAGAATTTATTATAAAAATTACTAGTCAAGTACAAATATCTTTTAACTTTATAAATAATCAAAATACATGAGAAGAGTTTGTTACTTACACTGCATAAAATATATAATTTTGTAAGATCACATTGTTGGATGGTGCAGGATAAACAATATATGTTAAACGATTAATATACACCACCAAGGCACCAACAACAAGAATAATAATAATAAATTTTTAATAATAATAACAATAATAATAATCTTTGGTAAAACCATGCATGCATGTGGGGTATACAAGAAGTACCAAATAGCTTTTAATAAATTTTTAAAATTATATAAATTAGATACTTTATCCATATCTTCAATTAAAGTGAGATTAGAGAAACAATTACTATGATTGTCAAATATTTATTTTTAAAAAGTTTATCTTATTTTGATAAAAATAACATTTATTAGTATTGTGAAAGTAATTTATGAATTTTATACATAAAGATTCATATGGGGAGAGAAAAATGTATATGGTTTATCATAAGAGAAGAAAAATAGTGTGACGAGTCCTTTTTTTAATGGAGATAAGTCATGTTTTTTTAATAAAGAAAACATAGAAAATTAAGCCATTTACCTAAATCTGAATGGGAAACGAAATATTGATGACAATTATTATTATTATTATTAATTAGTGTTTGGAAATTTAATTGTTGCATAGTTTTATAGTGTAGGGTGAAATATGATAAAAATAGTATAAGAGAGACTAAAAATTGCCATTAAACCACATTTCTTGACGGTAATCTTTTCCTGTACCGGACCCACAGCAAGGTGACCCGATTTAGAATTTTAGATTCGAGCCCCACCGGTCCAGTTAAAAGTAAGTAGGGCCTGAGTACCTGCATCGGGAAGAAGCGTGCAAGCTAAGAATTTGGCTCTTAAAAGTTAAAAGGCAGGTCTCTCTCTCTCTCTTGATAACAAAAAAAGTATTTTAAATAAAAAATTACATAAATACACTCATGGGCTCCACAGTCCACACTAATGAACCGGCGATTTTTAAAATACTGACGTCAGAGTCAGATTGGAATTCAATCAGACAGCTAAGGTTTGTTGTTCCATGATAATACGATATGCGTTATTTTGACGACATTAGAAAAATAAATAAATAAATAAAACCGGGGGTCCCTCCTAAACAACAGTTTGGCTCTCTTTATTACCCTTAATAGACTCAGCAACCAGAGTTTTTGGTCACTTCTCTGTTCTCTCCTCCCCCTCCTCCTCTCTCCCCCCCTCTCAACTTCCTAAGAACTAATTTCGTTCTTATGTTAATTGAATCTATGATTTTTCTTAATCGTTGATTTAGAGCAATCATTCGGGAAAAAACAAGATACGACACGCGAACAGAAGTTAGAGAGCGTTTGAAAGTTTCGAATCTTTCCAGGTTATCACCAG
>Ga0325401_1001092_pt1 | contig 22123 bp, 13 predicted proteins | sample PopdelMetagenome_FD_205666 | JGI IMG/M metagenome (GOLD analysis project Ga0325401, IMG submission 205666) | Populus deltoides microbial communities from Bellville, Georgia, United States - Xylem-PdKOR-R2 | ecosystem: Host-associated > Plants > Phyllosphere > Stem > Wood/Secondary xylem | place... | reverse complement strand
TAAGCATCGAAGCGACGTGATATCAAAACCTAATCCTTCCCCTTTAGGTGTCTTATAAACGTGTCTGTTTTGCAGTATTCTGGACCGGGCCCGATAATTGAATGACTATTTACGCTATTAAAAAAAAAACAAACTGACTTGAGGATGTTTGATATTGTGTTTTAAATTATATTTTTTAAAAAATAATTTTTTTATTTAAAAGTAATAATTTAATATTTTGAAATTTTTTTAATGTGTTAATATTAAAAATATTTTTTAAAAAATAAAAAAAATATTATTTTAATATATTTTTAAATAAAAAATATTTTTAAAAACAATAACTATTATATTCACAAACACCACTCAATATTTTACCGCAGTTAAATGAACATTTTACATGTGCAGACTTATATAACTTGCTTTCAAGAGAAAATTCGTCAAGCTTGGTTAAGAGTATAATGTTATTTTTATTTACACAATGTATTATCTAAAATACCTTAAAAAAATGCAATTACTAAAGTGTAATTGCAAGCAAAAAATATATAACTTGTATTAAGGGGTTTTTTGGTATTTTCATGTTGGTTTTTTTTGTTGATATTATGTTGGGTAAAGGGCAATATAATCTTTTAATAAATTAAAAAAATATATAAAAAAAAAATTGTTGGTGCATACAGTGTATACGCCGGCGAGTGGAAGGAGCACATGTCTTTTGGGTGGTACATGCAGGCTTCTCGGGCTGACAAACACCACCATCCACGGTGGTGTTGAAAGTGGCTTCCCAAGACTTTCACAGTGGATGGGTGCGGTGGGATACCAATGAACTTTTTTCTTCTCCTTTCCCTTTCTCTCTCTTCTCATTGGTAAAATACAAAGGTGTCTTTTAATTTGTTTTTCATATTCATTTTAGTCCTCGTTCTTTTGATTTCTGTTTGATTTATTTTACATCTTTTTTTATTAATTGTTTTCTTCAACTTAGTCCCTCATCACTTGGTTTTATTGGATTTTTATATCAGTTTTGGTCCTCATTCTTTTAATTGATATTTACATGTCTTTTAGTTTTTTTTTTTTCATTTCTAATTTAGTCTTTATTATTTTGATTGCTATTTGATTTTTTTTTTATCTTTTTTTTCATTATCTTTTCTTTTTCAATCTAGTCCCTCTTCATTTGATTTGATTTTTTTATATACCAAATTTGATCCTCATTCTTTTAATTGCTATTTATTTCATTTTATCATTTTCCTAGTTGAATTGTGTTTTCAATTTCATCCCTTAGTTTTTTTGTTTAAATCCCTTTTTTATTTCATTTTTCTTCCAATTTCATCCCTTAGTATTTTTTGATTGAGACTTTTATGTCGTTATTTCTTAGGGTTTGCTTTCTACAACGTTAGTCCCACGGCTCATGATAGTGTCGAGGGTTTCAAATATTAACACGAGTTGACTTCATTTTTTAGGTTCTTTTCAAGTTTTATTTATTTTACAATCTCATCCTTCAACGTTTGATTTATTGAGAATTGATCTTCGTGTTTTTTTTTCTTTCCTGTTCACGAGGTTATCCCAATTTTATACCCATGGTTCTACGGTTAACGGCTTAACTCGAGTTGACGTTAAAAAAAAATTTCTATTGCTTTTTTTTTCTGAATTTCTTTTTTGTTGCAATTACTCATTTTAGATTGTTTGATAATTGAGCTTCATTGTTTTATTCAACTTGTTTTTGATGGGGTTGCCCTAGTATCACAATCAGGTTGTAGACTGGTTGGGCTCTGATAATTGTTTTCATCTTTTTTTTCATTATAATTTTTCTGTCTGTTTATTTTTTTGTCATTGTATGTTTTTTATTTCATGTTATCGAAATCATACCATTTTATTTGACCTGGTCAAGTTAATGACCTAGATCTCAGTTTTTTCTTTGGAAACACTTATGTTACCTTAGCATTGTTTTTTGGAGTGAGAAAAATTTGGACTAGTAATGATGTGCGGACCATATATTTAGTTTTATTGCTAGAAGGGCTATTTTAATACCATTTTTGTTTGGATTTATGTGAATTGAGATGTATGTCATATATCATAAACACAAAACACATTATAATTACAAATTAGATCAATGTCCCACAATATGTTGTGGGTTAGATAATTTATTTTTTTAAATGTAAAGAGAAAATATCCAAGCATTGTTAACGTTTTCCTAGTAAAATGAAATTAAACTATGTAGGAGTTGATCCAATATAACTCGATCAACTTGGCAGGTTTAAAGACAATTTAGAAGATCGGTAAAAATATAATTTGACTAAAAACAATTCAAGACGACATTTATTTTAAATATTGAGATGAAAACTTATTGAATCGACTTTGGTCAATGAAGGTTACCTTACTAAATCCATAACTTAGGTCGTGAGACCATGATAAACTCATAAAAAGTAAATTAAAATAAATTATGAAGCTTTATTCCCAATCAATCCAGTGTTAAAGGATGAAATTAAAAAAAATCAATTAAAAAAGGATGGAAAAAGCCCTAAATCAACCCGAGTTAACTCTCCAAACCCATGACTTGGGTCATAAGACCTGAATAATCTTATAAAAAGAAAACCAAAAAATAACTGGAGTTAACTCAGGTCAACTTGTTAACCCGTGAATCGAATCATGAGATGAAACAATCGAATCATGAGATGAAACAATCTCATAAAAAATAAATTAAAATAAATTATAAAGCTCAATTTTCAATCAACTCATTATTGAATAATGAAATTGAAAAAAAATCAATCTAAAAAAAGAATAGAATAAAATAACCTGAGTAAACTTTTAAAACCTGAGACGCAAGTCATGAGACTAGGATAACCTTATATAAAGCAAATACAAACAAATTATGATACCTAATTCCTAATCAATCCAATGGTAAAGGATGAAATTGAGGAAATAAAAAGAAGAAAAAGAAAAGAAAAAACTCGAGTCAATCGAGTTAACACACTAAACTCACAATACGGGTCATGAGATTGAGATAACCATATAGAAAGCTAACCACAAAAAATATATAGTGGAAAATAGAAGGGGAAAAAACATAAATTGAAAAAAAAAACACAAAGAAAAAAAAATACTATTATAATGAATAATGTTTTATGAGTTGGTGCATAGTAAAAGCACCACTTCTGAACACATTAAAACATTAACACAAAACAATTAAAATTAATATGGGGTTTACTATTCAGAATTCATTGTGTACACACTTACAACATACTATTCATTGACTAAGCATTTTTGTTCTATCTTTACATTTTGATCCCTATAATTTACAAAGCTCACAGATCAATCATTAAACTTTATTTATTATTTATTTCATTCTTTGAAGTTATCTTATCATGGTTTTGATACACTTAGGTATATTTTAATTTGTTTTATCTATCTTACCTAATTTATCGATAAAGTTTTCAATGTTAAATCAATGACCAATTTTATAAAATAGAGTTTTAGCTTTTACTTAGAAAATAAATTGAGAAATAGAGGAAAAAATAGACATAAAGGAAAAAAAAACATACATATTTTTCCATAAAAGATGAGCAAAAGTTTCATTTGACCTCTTAAATTTTATTTTTCTCATCTTTCATCTCTTTTCTTTTATGTTACTATATTCTAATTCTAAACTTAATTTTTGTCACGTTTTATTCCTTAAAGGTTAAGATAAAAGAGTGAAAGATGTTGGGAAATTTAAGGAAAGAAAAAGATCTTGATTGACTAGATTTTAACCATCAATAACTTTGATTTCAGTATATATGAGCTCGAATTTAAGAGAAAAACTTAATGGAGGTGGTTTCCACGTTCAATGATGCTGAAAAAAAAAATAGATATGGGCTTGAAATTTTTTTATTATTTGAAATTTAGTTTTGAGGCATATTGGAGGTTGTTTTGGGTTGTTAATTAGGTTATTGAGATTTTAAGATAATTGAGTTTTTCTATGGTCTACATACTCCATACCCTAATTTTTCTACCACCTCCGGTGACTGGAGCTTAAATTAGACAGACGACTTATTGTAACATGGATTAAAATAAAAAAAATAAATAAATGAATGATGTTTCATTCAAATTCTTTGAAAAAAATAGGCTCTTGGGATTGGCTTGACCTTTCAAGCCTGCACATTTGGCCTTTCACTTTGTTTTTAACATGTTTGTTTTATTTTATCATAAAATGCTTTTTAATTAGGATTATTACAATAAAATTTTAAAAATAATTTAGTCATACCTTAATTTTCAAATAAGATTTGAGCTTTTATGATAATATTTTCAATTAATTTATATAAATTATATATATCTAATATGTAATTTTTTTAAATTACTCATTAATATTGAATGAGAATTTTTTCTTATTTTGATTTTTTATATAATTTTCTTTAATTAATTTTCTTTTGTGTTTTGATTGTAATTTGCTTCTCATATGATGCTAAATTTTAATTTTAAAAAATATTTTTCTAATAAAAAATACATTTTTGCTAGAAAAAAAGGCATGAATTAAGAACAAGGATTTCGACTATAGAAATATTTTTTTTTCTTATTGATACAAATCATTTGAATTATTGTGAATGTTTATTTTAATTATATTAGGTTTTTATCCAAAAAATCATGCTACTTACAAAAATACATGTTTTGTTTTTTGGTCAAAACAGAAAAGAAATGCATTGTTGAGAAAAATTAAATTTAACTAAAAAATATTTTCCATATAATTTAAATAATTTGAATTCTTAAAATATTTAATAGAAAGAAATGCATACAAATCAAGTTTAGACTTTCTATAGTCTACCATATTAGAATCATATTTGCATTTTTGCCATTGATTTTATGTTATGGGTATTGTGGTGCATAATACTTTTTAAAAGTGCTTTTTAATTGAAAATGTATTAAAATGATATTTTTTTAATTTTAATCTTAATTTTTGATATTAGAACATTAAAACCATCTAAAAACACATAAAACATCAATTTAATATATTTTTTCAAGCGACAAACAATTTTAAATGCACTTTAAAAAACATGTTATAACATAAAAACAATTCAAGAATAGCTTACCATCAACAGTGGTGGGAGCAAATAATCTCAAATTGTTGGACCAATTAGAATATTTATTGTATACATTTATATGATCTTGAAGAAATCACAACAATTGGAACTTTGCTTTTTCTGTTGTAAATTTGCTCATACACAAAATCCACTAATTCAAGTTTAAAGCGAGGGTCAAGAACTATGAAGATTCCGAGAGCCAAATTATTTTCACTTCACAACTCATGAAATTTCATTTTTATTGATCCAATATACATATATATGTTCACTCCTTTTTTATTTGAGAAAATTCTTATAGATGAAACAAATATTCTAAAAATATACATTTATGCTTTAGAAATCACTTATAGACTTGTAAAATTCTTTCAAGCATTCGTGTGTGTGTGTGTGTAATATGGTTGGTTTCTTGTTCAACAATTACCATGATATTTGGTTTTAGGTCCTTTAGTTTTGACAACACTTTCTTGATTGCTCCTTCTTGTGCTAGCAATTTGTGGAGTTCAAACACCTCTTTTACAATGATAGTCTCATCCTCACTTGTTATTTTGAGATTGATCACAAATTCTATCCCAGCTATAGAACTGACAAGCATTTCTTTGCAGCAGAAATCAATGCCGTACTCTTGAGTAAGTTGAGTGATAAGTTTCTGACTATTACAATTTAAAAAGAAGAAGACTTTGAGGTTTTATTTTTCCCATATAAATCTAGGAGTTGCACTAGTAGATATACATAGAATTTTGTTTTACAATGTAACATAAACATGAATTCAGAAACATAGATGAATTCAAAAAAACAATAAACCCCCTCATTTATCTTTATCCTATTTTATCTTTAGCAATAACAGTTGAGGATTATTCATGTTGGTCTTGGTTTGAACTTGAAAATGATTGAGTTGACTTGGATCGTGCCTCAATACGCCCCTACAAGTTCAACGAGAGCTCATAGATGTTAAGGTTATGTCTAATAAATATAAAGTGAGTTAGAGGTAAGGGCTTTTTGAGAGCATCTGCAAGTTGATCATTTGATGACAAAAACTTTACATTTAGTGATTTGGATGCAACCTGATCTTGAACAAAGTAACAATCTATAGAAGTATGTTATGTTCACAAATGGAAGAGAGGATTATTAGTCAAATATGTTACACCAATATTATCACACTATAGAGTAAGTGGGGATGGTAATTGAAAATGCAATTATGTGAGAATACATTGTAATCAAATTAGTTTTGCAGAGGTGTTAGCAATAACTTGTATTTTACTTTTGTGCTAAACTGTCTTTTGCTTTCATGAATTCTAAGATATTAAGTTAAGGTTAAGAAAAATACAATAACCTAAAGTTAAAGGTTTATCATCAGGACACCCAGCCTTTTCAAAGTTAGAGAAAGTATGAAGAAAAGGCAAGTTGGATCGTTGGAGTAACATACCATGATGTGGTATGAACCTAAGGTAGTGTAAGATCCCTTTGATAACATTAACTCATAAACTTTGTTTACAACAAGTACAATATTCGGACAAGTAAGAATTAAGTATTGTAAGCTCCCTATAATGCTACGGTAGAGTGTTGGGTATGAGAAGGGATCTCCATGAAATTGACTTAGTGTAGCGGTGGAGATCATAGGTGAAGAAATTGGTTCAACAACTGAAATGTTTGTTCTTTGAAAAAGGACTTGGATGTATCATTATTGAGATAACAATAATCCAGCTTTTATGAAGTGAGCTTTAACTACAACAAGAAAGTAGTTTAGAGAGCTAAGATTTTAAGAGAAAACTTGGATTGAAGAATAGAAATGAGTTGTGAGATTTAGAATAAGTTAAGGCCAATGATTACAATATCATTTATGTAAATTAGAATGTACATAGTGTTGGAAGAAAGATAGGTGTGGTATAAGATAAAAAAACAATATACAAAGTTAAAAAAACTCAAGAACAAGAAGAAAATTGAGAGGAAGGTATAATTTTATTAAATGTTTCTCTCTAAGCTCTCTTAGCTATTCTCTCTCCTTTTGTATTGCTTAATAATGCTGAATTACAAGCTTTTTTATAGGCATAAAGTCCTAAATAATCAAGGAATTAAGTTAATACAAGGAAATCCTAATCTGAATAGAAATTGTATTCTGCTGACTGAACCGGTCGACCATTTCTCAATCGGTCGACCAATTTATTTAATGCAATTGATTACTTAGTCGCAACTGGTCGACCTGTTCCCAACCGGTTTATTGATTCAACTAATTTTTAGAAATCAATTTACTTTCAACATCCCCCTTTAAACTTGATTTCTTCATAACTTCCAACATATTTCTCATCTTGATAAAAATATCATTTTTTAGTGGCTTTGTGAAGATATCCACGACTTGGTCTTGTGTCTTTACATCCTTAACTTTAACTTCCTTGTTTGTAATGCAATCTTATAGGTAATGAAATATTGTGTTAATATGCTTACTTCTATCATGAAATATTGGATTTTTTGCTAATGCAATAACTGATGAGTTGTCCATATAAATTTCAGTAGGCTTTTCTTGTGGCATTCATAATTTTTTTAATAATCTCCTTAGCCATATGGAATGATAAATACATGATGTAGTAGCTACATATTCAACTTTACATGTTGACAAAGTGACTATAGATAGCTTCTTTGAACTCCATGTAAATGTTGTCTCCCATGTAAAAAATAAAACTCGTAGTACTCTTTCTATCATCCATATCAACAAAGGCAGCAACTCATGTCATACATAACTCACGTGTGAGAAGATGACCAAATAACTCATCAAGTTGCATTGGTTCTATAGGAGTGTTAACTGATGTAGCAAGCCAGTTAAGATATGAGAAATAAGCTCAGAATCTCTCAAAGGTTGTCTAATGAATGAAAGTATGTCATCAAGAACCTTTGTCTGTTGAAAATAATCCTGGATAGAAAGACTACCCTTCTTGAGTGTGCCTAGTTGATAGATATTATTCATTTAATGAGCTCGTGGAGAACATTTTCTCCAAAGTGAGCCAGACATCTCTGGAGGTTTCAAAACCATTAATATTGGTAATGATGGGTTCAAAGAGGGAACATATTAAGGTTTTCAAAATGAGCTGATCTTGCTGGTACCAAAAATCATAGGCAAGATTTGACATGGAAATATGAGTGGAGTTTGTATGAAGCATTTTAAAAGGTATGGATTTAGTATCATCTATGAAACCAAAAAGTTCTTGGCTACAAAGATAGGGGAGCTTTCCATGACATAATTGTCATGAGTAAGTATGAGTGTTATATGGTGAGTAGAATGTGTAGGTGTATGATTGAAGTTGGGATCAGGAGAGAAAGTTGTAGAAATTTAGAGAAGTATAACCTCTCAATGATAAATTTACTGATGGAAGAGTACAAGTATATATAGGCTAGAATCAGTTCCTAACATGGTAGCTACTAGATTTAATTTTGTCCTTGGTTATGAAGGAAATAAATAATAATCACATGATCATTTAAAATAGGAAATAGACATAACATATAAGAAATATAATAATATAACGTATAGGAAATATAATAACTACAAGATCTTATATATTGTCTCTTGATGCTGTAGTATCTGCTCCATGAATCTTCAATATCTGCAATATCTGCAAGGATCTATAACTTATACTGTAATCTTTAAGACTCCCTCTCAAGCTAGATCTAGTGGATTAACTTAACCAAGCTTGCTGAGCAAACGATGAAACTGACCAGATGGCAAGATTTTGGTCAATACATCATCAACTTGATCATGGGTACGCACATAGAATGTCTAAATAAGTTTAGCTTGAAACTACTAACGAATGTAATGGCAATCTACTTCGAGATGTTTTGTGCCTTCATGAAACACTGGATTAGAGGCAATATGCATGGCAGCTTAATTGTCACAAAATAAGATCATAGGTGTATGAGAGACAAAGCCGAGATCTGCAAGTAGATTCTTGCCCCAAATTAATTCACATGAAGCAGATGCCATTGTGCGATATTCAGCTTTAGCACTTGAACGTGTGACCACCTGTTGTTTTATGCTCTTCCAAGACACTAAATTACCTCCAACTAACATGCAATATCCAGTAGTAGAACATCTATCTAATGCATTTCCTACCCAATTAGAATCTGTGTATCCTGTAATATCTGTATGTACATTGCGTGTCATAACAATGCCTCAACCAATAATTCCTTTTAAGTATCGCAGAATACACTTCATCATGTCAAGATGTTGAGTTGTAGGAGCATGTATATATTGGCTCAATAAGCTAACATCAAATGTTATGGCTAGTCTAGTGATTGTCAAGTAAACAAATTTTCCAACAATCCTTTGATAAGTAGTGAATGTTAAGAGAGGTTTGCTTGATGAATCCAACTGCAGCTTGCTGTCTAGAGGAGTAATAATTGGCTTGGTATGCAGCATTTCAGCATCCTGTAGGATGTCTAGGATATACTTTTGTTGGTTAAGAAACACAACCTTGTTGGAAATAGCCAATTCTATCCCCAAGAAATACTTCAGCTTCCCAAGATCTTTAATAGAGAATTGCCGTTGTAGATCAACCTTTAATTTTGTAACAGAGTTTTCATTACTTCCCGTGATAATTAAGTCATCTACATATACAAGCACAATCAACTTGTTTGTAGAATTTTGTTGAATAAACAGTGAAGAGTTAGCATTACTTCTTGTGAAACCAAGTTTCTGTAAAGCAATATTTAATTTGGCATGCCATGCCCGTGGGCTCTGTTTCAATCCATAGATGGATTTGTGAAGTTTGCAAACCAGGTTAGGAGAGTGACTTTGTGGATGTCCTGGGGGTAGCTTCATGAATACTTCCTCTTCAAGTTCTCCATGCAGGAATGCATTGCGTACATCCATTTGATATAATGACCAACCTTGATTAACTGCCACAGATAACAAGACACGGACAATAATCATTTTCGTAACTGGAGAAAAGGTTTCCTTGTAGTCGATTCCAAATTTCTGCGAGAACCCTTGAGCTATTAGCCAAGCGGGCTTTAGGCCTTTCAATTGTTTCATTTGAGTTGAATTTTGTCTTGAAAATGTAGCGACAACCAACTGGATGTTTACCTGCAGGAAGAGGCATGATGCTCCATGTCTTATTATCAGCAAGTGCACTCAATTCTTTTATCATAGTCTGCTGCCATACTACTTGGGATTGAGCTTCTTGAAATGACTTGGGTTCATATTCTTCAGAGATAGAGGTAAGGAAGGATCGGTGATTTGAGAACAATTTATCATATGACAAAACTTTAGAGACTGGATGCTTGACAGTATATGTTACATACTCTTGTAATCTGGGAGGAGGCTGACATGTTCTGTGAGATATTCTTCCAGGAACTTCATCACCTTAAATAACAGGGGCTTCTATACTGGGCTGAAGAACATCAGGCGTTGGACATGCACCTAGAAGATCCGCAACAGTGGTGGAATGAGATTGATCACTAATGGGTTGAACTTTAATATCTAGAATTTCATGAACCTGTTGTGGTAGCGAACATACATTCTGATCATAATAACTGGAACTAGGCAGTGGAAACAAGTTAAAATCATCCTCTTATTGACCTATGGCAGGGTAATAAGGAGTATTTTTAGAAAATCTAACATCTCTTGAAACATACATTTTCTTTTGCGAGAGATCATAACATCTGTACCCCTTTTGTGTTTGAGAATACCCCAAGAAAATGCATTTAGCAGCTCTGGAATCAAGCTTGTCCCGTTTTGATGAGGGTAAGTGCACAAAACATGAGCATCCAAATACCTTTAGATGTGCCAATTTAAGACTTGTAACCTGCAAAACTTCAAGAGGAGTTTTAAAATCCAGCACGCAGCTAGGTAAATGATTTATGAGATAGACAGCCGTAAGAACACCGTATGACCAAAACCCCTTTGGAACGTGTATTTGTAACATTATAGCATGAGTTTTTTCAAGCAGATTATGATTTTTCCGTTCAGAGACTCCATTTTATTGTGGTGTACCAACATAACTAGTCTGATGCAATATGCCATTAGAATGTAAATAATGTGTCATGTCTTTGGATATGTATTCTGAGTCATTATCTGATCGGAATGTTTTAAAATTACCAGAGAATTGATTTTTAATTAACGTATGAAAATCTTGAAAGCAAGAAAAAACATCGCTTTTAGCCTTTAACAAATACACTCATATGACTCTAGAAAAATCATCAAAAAAAATTACAAAATATTTATAACCATCAAGAAACGTATCGAAAGGTTCCTATACATCTGAGTGGATAAGTTCAAACGCATGAGATACATGTGTAGTAGAATTATTAAACGGAAGTTTAGATGATTTGGAAAAATGGCAGATCTCACATTCAAGAGGTTTCGAGATGGAAACTGAATTTCTTTTGCTAAGTACATAATATGACGAATGTCTTAAAGGACAATGTCGTGTTGATGGCTCATATGATATTTTTAAACTAGTCTGAAGGCTTTTGGGAACGATTATGCTGAAAAAAATAGTAGAGACCATGCAGGAAAAAAACCTTCACCAATCGTCTTCTTGGTTAATTGGTCATGAAATATAACCTTGTGATGAGTGAAAGTTACATCACAATTGAAAGTAGAAGGTACCTTACTGACCGAGAGTAATTGAAAAGGAAAAGAAGGAACATATAGAACATTAGACATGACTTTAGAGACAATCTTAATTTTTCCTTTACCCTTTACAAGAGACCCCTTCCCATTCACAAGAGACCCCTTCCCATTTGTTATTGAAATAAAGACAGGAGAAACAAATATTTCAAGGTTAGAGAACTTTATCAATTTGTTTGACATATGATCAGTGGCTCTAGAATCAACAATCCAAAGATCATGCATATTATCAAGTTCTGATGTAGTCATAAAAGCAGTCAAAATAACTAGGTTGATGTTTATGTTTGTCTCTGCTAGAAAATCCATGAGGTGACTGATCAATGTAGCTGAGTTTTGTTGATGTTGTTCCTGTCCAGTAGTTTTAGTGATTCTAGACTGCATCTTCCCATAGTTGTGTTTGTTCTGCAGATAATTGGCAAAATCTTGTATCAAGGCAGCGGAGTTGGCAGTGAAGTTATTAGTTGACAGAGTTGAATATGCCAGATGTGCTTTATAGTTCATTCTCTTCTGGAGTCCTCTTTGCTCATTAGAAAATCTGGGTTTGAGTTCTGGATGCAGTTGCCAACACTGGTTAGTGAGGTGTCCAGTATTATGATAGTAGCTGCATTTCAACTCTAAACTTTTTCCCTTAAATGATCTGCCATCACTCGCTTATTTTGATAAATAAAAAAAGCATGCTCAGGCATACCAGAACTGGAGTTCTCACTACGGGGCATTGTCTTGACATGATAATCACGAGTAGCTGTTGTTCTAGATTGAGTTTCATGATTCATCACCTTCCTGCGAATTTCTTCACGTTGAACTGTTGCTGTAACTGACTCCAGAAATGGTAGGATGTGGCTCCGTAGATCTTCAAAGTCAGAACTGAGGCTTGCCAAGAGTTAGAAAATTTGTCTTCCTCTGTTCTTCTACATAGGACAGTTGCGTCACATGTGTGAGGGCGATAAATCTCTAGTTCATTTCATAGACTTTTCAAATTTCCCAATAGTTAAACAAATGGTTTGTTGTCTTGATGAAGATTTGCAATTTCACGGTAAATCTAAAAAATCCGTGCTGCATTGTTTTGGTTGCCATACATGTCGCGAATGGCATTCCAAAGATTATGTGCAGATTCAGAGTAGCTGAAAATTTCAGCCAAATTTTGTTCCATAGAATTAAGAATCCAAGACATCACTAACTGATCTTTGGATAACCATATTTCGTATTCGGGAGGGTCCACATCTGGAGATGAAATTGAATTATTAATGAATCCCAATTTTGATCTTCCACAGAGAGCAATAGTGACGGCTTTTGACCAAGGAAGATAATTGAATTCATTTAATAATACTGAACTCAATTGTTGAGCAGTATTGATGTCATCAGTATTATTGTTGAAAAAAGGAGTGTTACCTTTGAGCTGAAACTTTCTTCCATAGTGGTTGTAGAAAATTCTTCCATAAAAGCAGAGACTAATGCTCAATTAGTGATAAAAAACCTAGCTTGATACCATGTAGAAATTTAGAAAAGTATAATCTCTCAATCATAAATTTACTAATGGAAAAATACAAGTATATATAGGCTAGAATCAGTTCCTAACATGACAGCTATTAGATTTGATTCTATCCTTGGTTATAAAGGAAATAAATAATAATCACATAATTATCTAAAATAAAAAATAGATATAACAGGTAAGAAATATAATAACTACAGAATCTTGTATATTATCTCTTGATGCTGCAGTGTCTACTCTATTAATTTTCAGTATCTGCAATATCTGCAAAGATCTACAACTTATACTGTAATCTTCAAGAGAAGTGATGAAGGAGGACATGATTAACACAATATATGAATCAATAAGCTCTAATACCATGAAGAGAAAAAGTCTGAGGTTTTATTTTCCCGCACAGATCTGGGAGCTGCACTAAAAGATGTGTAGACTTTTGTTTTACAATGTAATAGAAATACGAATTCAAAAATATATGTCAATTCGAAACAACAATAGACTCTCTCATTATCTTTATCCTATTTTATCCTTAGCAATAATAGCAGTTGAGGATTCTTCATGTTGATCTTGCTTTGAATTTAAAGGTGTTTGAGTTGAGATGGGCTGTGTCTCAATACAACTGATCATCGTGTCTTGATAGTCTTGGTCTGATATTCATCATCCAGAATGATTTTGAGCAAAAACACGTTTGTCGTAGTATGATATCCAATCTATGTAGCTTAGGATGGAGAAGTCAATGAATTGTGGAATGGTTTTGATCTTTAAAGGTTTGAAATATGTTGAAGTTGGTGGCCATGGTAGCAGATAGATGAAGGCGGATTTCAGTAGCCGACAGAACTTCCATTTTCTCATAAAGAAAATCTGCAAATTTGAGATCACCATCTGAGTCCATAAATTAGTTGACAAGAGAAGAGTTCATTTCTGTAAGCACCAGATTAAGATCCGGTGGCCGTGTGGATGGATAAACAGAATACATTGTTTCTTTTTCTTTCTTTGGTAGCTTATAACTAAGTATCTCTGATCCATTAGCCCCCCATTTCCTACCTCTTTCCTTGTTTCTTTTCTTCTTCTTTTTTCCTTCTTTGTTGATTACGCATTGCTTTGTTCATGCAAGCAAATAGTCCTACGTATGCTATCTTTACTCGCGGTCCACACCCCTTTGCCACCGAATATTTTTGCTAGTATGTTCACCACCCACACAAGACATCTTCTATTTGGTCGAATCTAGCAGGACCCGAGCTTACATCCTTCCTTTCTTTATCCTTACGTTTCTTTCCAAGTTCTTCGTCTCCTTCCTAGAAACACTCCATTAATTAAACTCATTAATTGCTTCACTCTGCATCGCCAATTGATCATCTTAGTTTAAATTAGCATCTCATACGTTCAATCTTCCTTCATCAAAATGCTTTGTCCCATAGCACGCACGCACGCTCACACGCTAAACACTAGTCCTCTTCTTGCATCTGCCATGTGGTCATTGCCGAAAGAACCGAAGATGTAGAATGGCTTGTTGGCTTCTGCCACGGGATAGAAAGGATGGCCAGTCAAAGTTTCATTGCAACCAATGATGACAATAACCAAGGAAATGTTCAAGCTATCAACATCGTAACCGAATACATTAATATTTGTCTTCTAGGGAACTCTGTTAATTGCAACCATTGATGAAAACCTTATATGGTGACCTCAAGGACTGATCAGAATAGAAATATTTGGTAAAAACAAAGAGTTTTTGCTATATGCCTTTAACCTGAACATTTGAAGGCCTTTAAGACAGTTATAGCTCTGTAATTATGTTCTGCTTTTAAAATTTTACTTGAATTCTGTAGCAAAATCAATTACAAGCAATCCTGGCAGTAATCTATGATATAATGTAGCATGTTACTTGATCTGCTAAAATTTGGTAATAACAAGAAACCTATAACTAAAAACATAGAAAAAACTATAGGAAGCTAATTAAGCACACTTAGATCTCTTCTTTTGAATGGATACTGTTTCATAACAATAGATTCTGTTAACCTAAATAAATTTGTAATCATTTTCAGGATCATGGTTCTTGCAATAAGATCCGAGGATTTGCTTTTATATAAAAGAAACCAAATAAAATACTTAGGCAGAACAAGCTGTGGATGCCAGTGACAGGACAAGGGGATTCGACGCTTATATATATATATATGCAGCTCTTGAAAAGCTTTAACTCAACTCATGCAAACATGGACATTATCAACGAATTTTTTCTTTCAGTTCCAGCTTTCTTAATCCTGGTCTGGGGCAGACTAAGGTACCTAATACCCTCACATTCATTAAGCACCCCACCTTGTTCTCCTGCCTTCGACCTGGAGTCGCAATCACGGGAGACACAGACATATCCACAAGCCCCTCTTACCATTACCCGAACATCTCAAAACCTAGAAAACCAACCTTGACATTTTGATAACATAGCCTCAGAAATGTTGCAACCACCACTTCAAGCATTACATCCATCACATAAACCACCTTCTCCTGCCATCGACCTTGAATCCCAGTTACCAGAATCACAGGCACAACCCTCTCTTACCAATTATAATCGAGAATTATCTCAAACCCTAGAAACACAACCCTTACATTTCACAGCCAACAACACAGAGATATTGTTGCAAACAAAACAATTACAGGCTCCTCATCTACTATGAAAACAGAGCTTCAATTACCACCTCCATCATAACAAACACCTTACCCTGCCATCAATCCACAAGAAATCAATATGGTCATTATTAAGCAGTTCACTCTAGAATGGCCTAACGTTATCATGGCATTCTGTTTTGAATCAGCAATTCAAATAGTTCTCCAATACGAAAAACCTCAACATCCCCAACTCTCTGTTGCCTTCCTTATTCTTGCTTTCTTTTGCCATACTACTCACCTTTTTTTCTCTTCTTGTTTCACAATTAATTAGCAATAGGTTTCCTGATGTATCCAAAGTATTGGAGAAAATTACAATATCCCTTGTTGCCATTGCATTTTTCACCACCATCCCATCTCCATTGACCCTGAGCCTGAGCCTGAAGTGAAATGCTAGTAATATTGCTCTAACCATTGTACGTCTAATGTTATCCTGTGCTAGAAAAATCTGCGTTGCGGGAGAGTTGGGTTGTCAGATAGTGATCTTTGTGCATGTTGAGAGTATTAATGATTCGCAGTCCTTTTTCTTAGGCAAACAGTATTGAAATTCAGGTCTCGGAAAAGCAGAAGTACTAGAGTTCCAGTTGTCCCTTGCTGGTTGAAGCGGATCTTCCTCCTTTCTCTGCCTCACGATTGCTTCAAACCTCAGCTGCACATGACGACTGTCACTACCATAATTTTTATAAAGTAAAGAAGCAGAAAATTTGTATTTGGTTACTTGAATGAATGGAGAACTGCAGGAACTTTCTAGACTAAACTGCACTTGAGGAAGAGAAGAGTTAGATAGTTACAGGATTCTCTTAATTGTCATGCCTAATAGACTTGCCAAAAAGCTAACTAAACTGAGCTAACATTTGCGAGCTAATGACTGTTTTGTTTTGTTTTTAGTATTAATCACAGTGATCAATCTACAAGTGACTTGAAAAAAGAGCATCAATGTGGTATCAGAAGACCTCCATTTCTCTTTTACTAACCAAATAAATTGACTATAACTGTAATACCTTGTACAAACTCCTGATACCTAATCCTTTGATGTGACCTGAAAAAACAAAATTTTAGGAGCTAATTGACATCTTTAGTCAACTAAGTATGGATATCATTACAACACTTTTTTATTTTTTTAAACTTTAAGCTCATTGTCTTCAATAAACTATAAACAAGCTCTTTCATTCAACATTTAGTGAATAAATCTATAATATTTTATTTTAATTTTATAAAGTCAATAAAAATAATCTCATTCAAAAGCAAATGTTTAACAATGTTATATTTATGATATATGTCTGGATTTACTATTATACATGCTACTTCATTCTCTTTCAATTATTGATTGAATGTTGTAATGGACACCAATTATTAGGATTGACATAGGCCAACATGGAATATCCTTAAATAAATTCCAAAGTTATTTCATCTCATTTCCAACTTCATCAAAAGCAATAAATTCTTATTCTATCATGGATCTTACGATACACATTTTTTTAAAGGGTTTGCAAGACACAGCTCCTTAACTAATGTAGAGATATATCCACTAGTGAGTTTTGAATTCTTAGTGTTTTTTTTTTTATCAAAATTGAATTCTTAGTGTTAGATATCCAAGTTGTATTACTATACCCTTTTAATATAACTAAATCACTAGTATAGTGTAACTCATAGTCCAAGATGTACTTTAAATATTAAAAAAACTCTATTTATTTCTTTTCAATAATCTATAATTGGATTAGAAGTAAATCTACTTAGTGTACTAATTGATTATGCAATATCTAATCTTGTACAATTGAGAACATACACTAAGTTCTCAATTATCTTATAATATTTCAATTGGTGTATTCCCTCACCTTTATTTTTGGACAAATATACACTTTTGTTTATTGATATTTTGACAATGTTGTTGTCAAAATTTATTGAGAATTTTCTCAATATAATGAAAAAGAGACAATATCAATCTATTAAATGTCTTAATAATTTTGGTTTCTAATATGACATCTGCAACATTCAAGTCTTTCATGTCAAATTTATTAGTTAATATTTTTCTTGGTGGGCTTGATCATGTAATCATTGCTACCTAAAATTAGCATATCGTCTGTGTAAAGACATAGAATGACATAATCTTTATGTAATGTTTTGAAAAATAAATAGAAAAGGACAATAATGTCCTTGAAGGCTTAGAAGTAGGTATAAATGAATAAGGAGTATTATGGTAATTGTATAAAACTTGATAAGTATAAATAAGATTAAAAAAAGAGAGGAAAATCTGATTTGAGAGAGTGAGAATTGGCAAGAGAGAAGAAAAGGGGAAAGAAGAAGAAGAGAAAAGAGAAAAAGATAAAGGAAGGAGAAGACAGTTAGAGAAAATAAGTTTAAAATGTAAGATTTATGCTTTGATGTGTATAATTATATTATTTAGCTTTGATTTTCTGTTTTTATTGAAGATTAGGGTTTTGAAGATTTTATTTTGGGTTTGATTGACCAATTAATTGGAATATTATGTGTTAATTGTTATGGATAATGTGTTATTTAGTTTATTTTGAAAGATTTTAGGTGAGGATGATGATTTTGAGTTATGATTTGTTTAAATGATGAATTTGAATTAAAAATTTTGGTATATCAGTAGGTGATCTGTGGAAAAATCTGGGTTTGAGATTGAAGATGATGAAATTTTATTTTGGTCCCTCAATTTATGAAAATTACAATTTAGTCTCCAAACTTTGGAAAAAGTACATATTGGTCCCTAGAGCTTAATTCGAGATTTTGGACAGAAATGAGGATTTATTATGGGAAAAATTCCAGTATAGTTATGAATTTATGACATTTTCAGTTTTTTCCTCCATTTTGATAAAATTACAATTTGACCCCTACAAATCTGATAAAATTACAAATTGGTCCCTAGCTATAATTTTAGTTTTTTAGATTGATTTGATGAATAATTGAGGGTTATTTTGTTAATTATTATCAAGTTTTATGATTTTTTTTCTTTGGAATTAAATTTCGAGAAAACTATTTAATTTTTGGGTTTTTGGGAAAAATGACTAATTTGTTCATAAACATATAGAGTTATGAATTAGACTCTTAGTTAAGTGTATTAAATAGGTTGTAATTTTTTTATGTCTCATTTTGTATTCAAATAATTCTGATATTCTACATACAGAACATCAATATGATTTTGTTTGGTATCTGTTTTCGAGTTCTGTTAGTTTTTGAGTCATGTGAGTGGATAAATTTTCATATACATGAGAAATAATATAAATATTTGAATTGTTAATACAAATTAGATTATGCTTCTTGATAATATATATATATATATATATATATATATATATGTTGATTATTATCCTTATTACGATAAGGCATAATCAATTGTTGAATATGAATTCTTGATATGAGCCAATATATATTTTTGAATTGATTTCTGAATTGATAGCTCCTTATGTGATTGATGTCATGAGTTAAGTCTTGAATTATGAATATGTTTGTTTGATTATGATATGAACCTATGGTATTCTAGTTAGAATATTCATGTTAGCAGGGTAGTGTCAGTCTTTGTGTACATCGTATCTGAAATCCTAGTTGGTTGAAGGAGTCACCAACTTATGTGGACTGATCATTACAGAGTATGAAGCCTCATGCTCATTACATTTAGATTTTCTAACGAGTTTTACCTTATGATATTCTTGTTATGGTCTATTTGAGAAACTTTCCTATAAGAACCTAAAGTCATAATTGTGTATATATTCCTCATTGTCTTAATGATATCCGAAGAGGTGTTAAATATAGTTTTAATCAAAAGAAATGGGGTGACAGTTCTAGCAAACAGGTAAAGGAATGTGAATACTACTGCAAGTATCATGTTGGACCTTGTCTTATCTGAAGAGGGGTTAAATGGTACTTTTAAACCCGTGGAGCAGAAACTAAAAAGCAATGCAAGGGTGTTTGCCTTAACATGCGAGGAAGCTGGTAATGGCAATGATGTAGTTACAAATACTCTCCCTTTTAATTCTGTTGATGCTTCACATTCATTTATATCAGTAAAGTTTATTGCATGCTTAAGTAGTGTGTCTAAAAAGCTGTTTGTTTACGCGACTGCGGTTGCTTTTAAAGCAAACCGCGTAAACTAGGTGTTTGGTAATATGAAAAAGGCAATTTAATATTTGGTGGGACTCATAAATTTTTTTCTCAAACCATTGTTTCGCATACAGCAGCTGGAAGCTGCTTCTCGTGTAATTCACTTGGGCACTGTTCACAACAGTGCCCATGCTAGATGATGCCAGGTGAATTATAATTTAACTGGCAACGCGAGAAGCATTCACCTGGCACTATTCACGAGAACAGTGCTAGGTGAATTTTTTGGCACTGTTCACGTGAACAGTGTCCATTGGATCGCGTCCGACCCGGTAAAAAAAATTAATTTTTTTAAATTGTGTTTTACTCAAAAAACTAATGTTTAATATTATTTAGTAACACTACATAAATTAGAAGAACATCGCATGATGACGTAGCATTTGTGGAATTTGATCGCAATTCTAATTTTGTTTCTAATGATATTTTACCTGATTTTGTTGCACGCTCAAAAAACTATGAAAACTATAGTTCTTATCAGATGAATTTCATACGTGATGAAATTGTAGATAAGTTAATGGAATAATAAAAAATATTTGATAAAAAATATTATTTATTTAATGATGTAATAATGGTAGTTAAATCTACAATATTTAAATTAAAATCCATCAATATTAATATATATATCTTTTTTAGTTATTTTATAATCTCAATTTGAAAAACATGTTTAACCAAACACATTAAACTACTTTTATTCAATCTCAATTTCAACCACAGTTTTAACCAAACATATATAAATATTAAATCAACCTCAACCAAAAGTACTTTTTATAAAATAATTTTTTTTTCAAACCATAACCATAAAAGCTACCACAATACTAAACAGAAAAAGTTAGATGAACCACTATATATTGTCACTCCTATTGGAGAAGTTTTCTTTTCACTGAATGAGGATAAAATTTATTGGCTCTAATCGTTTGTGCTTAAAATGATAAAAGACCAACTTTTCTATCCATTCACATTCTAAAATATATCCCTCGTGGTCCCTATATGATCTTGAATAAGTTTTTTTTAGTAAAACCCTCTGACTGGGATGACAACCCACACAGGAAGGCAAATAAAAATCTCAACAGTCAAAGGTCGATGCTAACTATAATCACACTATATACTAGGGATAAACAAAATTCAAATATCAAAAATTAAGAAGATGCCGTGAAAAAATTAAAGAGCCCGAGAAACTCAGATGCTAGAAAGCATACTTAAAATATTCAAGAGGTTAACTTATCGATAAAGAGATTTGTTTCCTATCTTGATAATTATTAATTTGGATTTGAATCTTAAAATTTATATCCAAAACGATTTATTAAATTATTATAAAGATGTGTTTATAAAACATTATAAGAATGAGACTTCTTTTTGACATCCAAACTAATGTGATGTCATGAAATAAAAGAAACACTTCAATGAAAAAATATATCCACTACGAAAAAAAAAAAAGAATAAATGCTCGAATATGAAAAGAAGATACTTCTAGCCTTTGGGATGTAGGAGATGTCTTAGGCGAGGACAAGATTCTCCTCAGCTGCTCTCCCTTGTCTAGGGCTTATGCTTCCATGCTCTGTGCCCTCAACTCAGTGCCCTCAACTCAATCAAAAAATTTCAAATCGGAGAGGAAGACAAATTTCACCTCATTAGATAAATTTGACAATGGAGCCCACATGAGCTCCTCCTCCTAACCGGCCCCTGCCTGTCAAATGTTTTTTTCGTTGTTGTCAGTTGGGAACTTGGGAATCATTGTCGGACATCTAAGCCAACCACCCCACCTTTCACTGTTGTCATGTTCCAATCTCGAAGAAAAGGTCAATTAAGTGCGGCTAAAACGGAGATCTGTGAAAATTTATTTTGAATTAAATTTATTTTTTTATATTATTTTAATGAATTGTGATGATATTAAAAAAAGCTCCATGTATATCAATTCGTTTATGCGGGTTCTGTGGAAATCTTGTAAGAACTCTGCACAATAAATTATCAAATTAACATCATGTAAAGTATAAAAACAACCGAACTACTATGAATGGTGTTGTTAAGGTTCGGGAGTTTTATTTTTATATGTTATTAAGGTTTTATGAGTTTAAATATTGTACACAAGTAGTATTAGAATCGTTTCCACCTTTGAATATCGATTTTGGTCTAATAAAAAAAATTACAAAAAAAAACATGGTTTTTGAATTATTGATTTATAAGATTGTCTTTAAAAAAAAAAAAAAAAGCTCTAAGAGTTAAAATTAGAAATTA
>Ga0325401_1001091_pt1 | contig 22127 bp, 5 predicted proteins | sample PopdelMetagenome_FD_205666 | JGI IMG/M metagenome (GOLD analysis project Ga0325401, IMG submission 205666) | Populus deltoides microbial communities from Bellville, Georgia, United States - Xylem-PdKOR-R2 | ecosystem: Host-associated > Plants > Phyllosphere > Stem > Wood/Secondary xylem | place... | reverse complement strand
CAAGAAAACATTTTCCTGAAAACCAAGCCAAATTTTTCTTTGATTGGAAAGTGTTTTCCATTGACCAACTTTTCTAATGACAAACAAACACATGAAAGTTTGGAAAGTGGTTTACCGGAAACCACTTTCCGGAAAACAAACATAGCCAAAAGGGAAAACACTTTTCTGGAAACCAAACTAAATTTTTCTTTGACTGGAAAGTGTTTTTCGTTGACCGGAAAGTGTTTCCGTAATTGGAAAGTGTTTTCCATTGACCGGAAAGTGTTTTCCGTTGACCAACTTTCCTAGTGGCAAACAAACACAAGAAAATTTGGAAAGTGGTTTTCCGGAAACGACTTTCAGGGAAACAAACATGGCATAGGAATGTCATGCTCTGCTACGAAGATATTGCTAGTTTTTTTTTTTAAAGTGGAAAAAAAAACTTGTGAAATTGATATGAAATGATTTGGTTAACTTTACAGGTTTAAAATCAATCTGGATGACCTGTAAAAACATAGTTTGATTAAAAAAAATTTAAAAATAATATTTTTTAAAGTATTAAGATAATAATATATTAAATTGATTTGAGTCAACTTTGTTAACATGTCAAATCCATAACCCGAGTTATAAAACAATTATTTTTTTAATCTTATTTTTCAACATATTTGAGTCAATATATCAAACTCATAACCCAGGTCATGAGATCAAGATAACTTTATAAAAAAAATAAAAAAACAGACCTTATTTAACCCGAGTTAACATGCTAAATTCACAACTATAATCTTGAGACTTAGATAATCCAATAGAAAGTAAATTAAAATAAATTATGAAGTTTATTTCTCAATTAACAATGGCATATCCAATGTTGAACGATGAAATTTGTAAAAAAATTATTTAAAAAAATGATATAAAAAATAAGCTAAGTCAATCCGGGTTAACTCATTAAACACTATTCATAGGTCATGAGACTGAAATAATCTAATCAAGATAAATCATGAAATCTAATTTTTAAGCAAACACAATATTAATTGATTAGATGAGGGGGATTATAAAATGAAAAGAAACTGAGTCAACTAAGTTAATTCACCAAACTCGTGAACCGAATAAAAAACAAATCTAATATTGAAGGACCCATGAACAGGGTAATGAAACTGAGATAACTTCTTAGAAAATTTAACCAAAGTTAAAGTGCCTAAACCCAAGAACCTAATGATGAGATCAAGATATCGTTATAGAAATCAAATAAAAATAGATTATGAAGCTCAATTTTCAACCTATCCAATATTAAATGAAGAAATTGAAAAAAATCCAATTAGAAAAAAGAACACAAAAAATAAGACCGGAATAATCTAATAGAAAACAAACAAAACAAATTATAAATTTTAATTTCTAATCAACCTAATATTAAAGGATGAAATTAGAGAACAAATTAAGTAAAAAAATAAAAAAACCGAGTCAACTAGATTAACTTACCAAACCCGAGATTCGTGTTATGAGAATGAGATAACGTAATAAAAAAACAAATATAATATTAAATGATGATTTTTTTTTAAAAGCATTTATTAAAAAAATCAAATTAAAAAAAAAACATTGATTTTTTTAAAACCCCTCCTCTTTTAGGTTTTTTTTTTTTTGATATGAAAACATGGTAAAATGAAGAGAGGTACAGCTCGAAATTAGAAATCAAAGGCTGATGCTTAAATAATCTAAAGTTTGGTGGAGGTTTTAACCATTTAGCTATATTTCACAGGGTTATTTGCTAGCCAACTATTAACTATCTCGGCGGCCTAAATTTGTTAGTGGGATATAATTTAATTTTTATAATATGTAATATGGTGAATAACACATTATTATTTTTCACTCAGAAATCTTGGCAATCGGAATGTCAAAAGGCGTAAAAATCAGAAAATAAGTTGTAATTTTATAGTTATTATATACCATAATTGATCTTTAAAGGTTTTTGAGTAAGAGATTAATTGTGCTAAAAAGAAGATGAAAATCACCTTAAAATATCTTACCTAAAATAAACTATATTATTATTTGATTTTATGATAAAAATATTTATTATACATACAAGCTAATATTTTATCTAAATTATGTATTTATATTTATTTGAAGGTAAAAATTTCAAGGATAATAATGTGAGATAGAGGCTTGATAATGATGCTCAATCTTCACTTTTAGATTATAGGGTGAGATTTGAAATAATATCAAATGAAGACTCGAGTTTTCAATTGTTTCCATTTATTATTCAATTTATATTAGCCCACCATAAATTAATTATTTTACCAAGCATGATCACCATAAATATTTCCACCAAATCAATTAATATATACATCATAATTAAATGTGAAAAGAAAATCATGAATATATTATGAATTTATTCAAAACAACATCAACATATGTTTTCAATTCGAGATTTAACAAACAAATCTCAAATTGTTTTAAAACTAAATAAATCACATATTAGGATTCCTAATTAACCTTTTTAGTTGTTGGATTTGGTTGGAACTGAACCAGAGAGGTAAGAACAATGAGAAACAATGTTGAAAAAAAATGTTGACTTGTATTGTTCGGGCACCGAATGATAGTTTTGCTTGCGAGGCTTTGTTGCATGTGTCGGCAGGGTAGGGAGGCATGTGGACCACTCTGAGATGTGCACAACTCCTCCTTCTTGTTGGTACCACCTCCACTAGAGCTAGGAGATAGGAGGCTGGAAAGTTGCTTCCATTGTTGATTTTTTTTTTTGTGTTGTCTTTCTATAACTTTGGGAGGTCAGGTACTTTTGTGTTTTTATTGTTCTGTTGTCTTTTTTTGTTGCTTGCTTAGATTTTTCTTTGCAAGAGTATTACTTTTTAATCTCGGTGTATATCTTTTTTTTTGTCTAATGTTTCCTATTTATATTGTCTAGGATCCTTTGCAAAAAAAAAAAAAAAAAAAACTAAACTGAAAAAATAATGCTAGGTAATTTAGATTATTTCCTTATTGGTCATGGATTTATAATTAATTAAATTTCTCTTCTTAATATATACCATCTCTTTCCTATAATTTTTCCCATTCTATTTGATTCTTCAGTTTATTTTTCTTTTTTCTTTCTTTTCCATAATCTTCCTTATTATTTGTAGTCCTTTATTCTCTCTTTCTTCTTATCACTCCCACAACTTTTTCCTTTCTTTTCTTTTTTCTCTTTATATTTTTTATATTGTCATCACAATTAAATTAAATACTTAAAATTAAATTGGACTGAAAATATAATTTTAAAAACATATAGAAAAATTGGGTGTAAAAAACAAGTTATGACAATTGTCATTTCTTTACAATACTTATAGCACAAAGTCATTGTATTTTTTTTTTTAGTTTGTATAGTAAATTTGTAAGGAAAAAAATTACACTAAAAATATTTTTTTTATTATAAAGTCTCGTTGAGTGGAGATTACCCTAAAAAAACATAAAAGCAAAACAAGTCTCATAAAAGAGGTGATTACATTCAAAAGAAGTCTCATTGAAAGGTGATCACCTTTAAAATAATTAAAAATCAAGATAAGTCACATTGAGAGATGATTACCCTAAATACAATTTAAAATAAAAACAAGTCTCATCAAGAGGTGACTATCCTTAAAAAAACATAAAAAAAAAAAGCAAAACAGGTCTCATAAAAAGGCAACTATCCTTAAAATAATCAAAACAAGTCTCATCAAGAGATAACTACCCTTAAATCATTTAAAAATCAAAACAAATCTCATCAAGAAGTGACTACCTATAAAATATCTAAAAACTAGTGATTACCCTCAAAACAATCAAAACAAGTCTCATTAAGTGGTGATTACCCATAAAATAATTAAAACAAGTCTCGTCAAGAGATGGTTACCCTTAAAATATTTAAAAATCAAAACAAGTCTCATTAAGAGGCGACAACCCGTATAATCAAATACTTACATAAATAGTTTCATTAGAAGGTGACTAACATCATATTAAATAATCAAAGAAATAGTCTCACTAGAAGGTGACTGTCATACTCCTCATGAGAGCACGACGATCCTTTCCGGACGGGTTTGGGAGGTCTTTGGTTGGATAAGGAGTCGACACCTAGTATTATGATTACTAGGAGCTCGAATTGGTCTTCAAAGATTCCAGGCAAGAGACTAGTTGCGTAAAGAGAAGATATTAGCACCCCTAATATGTCCTACATAAGATAAACTACATTGTTTTTCTTTATTTGTAGTTGTTATGGTCTGATGGTGTTTCTAAATTCTATCAGCCTACCATGACGGGCTTGTTACCATGGACAAACCTTGGTTTATGAACTCAAGAACTTGGTGTAAAAGATCCTAACTTCAAAAAGATATTAGAAGAAATCAAGCTCATTCATAACTCTTGTGCTACCAAAAAGCTGAAGTTAGAAATCTAAAAAGATGTGGTGATTATTGAAATTTCACCGTTTTCTTTGGTATTTTGAATCCCCATGAATCTTGTACCATGAGACACAGGTTGAAATATCCTCAATTATCGTTGAGCTTCTTTCGGGACAAACTTGAAATTTTTGGCTACTGTGTCATTCCAAATAATATTTCAGATAAAATCCTTGCGGTTTTTATCCTTATATTAGAGGTAAATGAATTGTATTACTCTTAATAATATTTTGAATATTAGCCTCCATACATGCTTTTTTTTATCCTTATATTAAAAATGAATAATAATAAATTATTACCCTAATAATATTTTGGATACTAACCATTTTGTAGGTTTTTTTTTATCCTTATATTAAAAGTGAATAATATAATTTCTTACCAAAAAAACGTTTTTAATATTTTTGAAATATAGGCCAAAATCCTTTGGAATTTTACATACTGATTGTAAAATCCATGCAATACTTTTTGTATTTTTAAACATGCAAAAATATTTTTTTGATTGTTTTCTTAATTTTAAGACATGCTCCGATTTTTTTTTAAGGATTTTTGGCAATATGCAAAAAAACTTTTATTTTTTGAAAATAATATTTATTTATTTTTTTAAGGCTTTGTTTGACAAAAACCCATTTTTTTCTTTGAATAATTGCCAAAATAGGTCTAATGGTGTGTTTGCCAAACGCACTCTTAAGCCAAAAAAATCTTGTATAAAAAAAGTTAAAAACCAAATAAGGCCTTACCCTAATGACCCGAGTTTGACCAGAAATCTTTGGTTTGATTATAAACCGAACCAAAAACATTGGTTTGACCTGAAAAACAAACCGAAACCAAGTTCAAAACTTAAAACAATTCAAACTTAAAAAAAAACATAAAACACATTTATTTTTTTTACCAAAAGAGATCAAACACAAAAAACTCAAGAACACAAAGAACATTCAAAGCAAGCCCAACGACATTACTCTTAAATCCGACTAGATACATTGAAATCAAAGGCATAAACTTGTTGGAAATCAATCATTGAACAATAATCAAGCATCAACCATCAACCATCAACGATTATCACCCAATAATCACAATTTGATCAAAATATATTTCGGTACAAAAACAAAATCCTAGGATTAAAACTAAATAAAAAAACAATTATTGATACAAACTTGCCCTAGATTATTGATTAATCAAGTCTCACGAAGCTACCGTTGCAAATAATTGGATCAAAACTAGTCCAAATCATAGAGCCTATGCAATGTTCTGTCCAAGAACACAAACTAGAATTGCTCAGAAAACACCCCACCTACTACCAAACCTAGAATATGCATTTTTAATCTCTAAACCCACTGCTTTCGGTCCTAACAATCCACACTATCAATACTAAGCATGTTTGAATCAAAAGAACTAATAAACAACATCAAATCATCAAAATCATGCATAAAGTTCCACATTCCAAAACTGTTAAACTAAAACAACAAGCATATTCAACAATTTAAGGTTCAAAACTGACATTTTAATATTCTAAAGGACTTGGCCAAAACTCAGGATCCTGGAACATGCAGTAGCAACCCAGAAAAAATATTAACAACCCTACTATCATATTTGACATCTTTCAAAACCACCTTATTTCACCAAAATCAATCGGACAAACATCATCTTAGTATTCAAGAACATCAACAATTAAGTTAAAGCAAGATTTAAATAATAAAAACAATATTTTTACATATTAGCCAAAATCAAAACTAAAAACACTATAACATTAAAATAAGTTAAAAAAAATCATTACATAAATAAAAACAAGCTGGAGATGTGCCTCATGGATAAATATTATCCACTAGACTAAATGAAGGTTTTATACCTTCTAAGCTTAGAATAGTTACTGCCCCTTTTCCTTCAAAATTCCAATCTTTTGTTCAATCTTTATCTTATCCTTTTATCTTTTAGATGCCAAGCAATAAACTTGATTACTAATAAACTCAATGAATAAGCTTCTTTTTCTCCTTTTTTCTCCCCCTTTTCTCTAGACTTTCAAAGGGTATTTATAGGCTCTTTTGATCAAGGTTTGATAATGATTGATTAATTTTTCACTCTCTGATCCAAAATGGGAGGGTTTTGGGTACGTTTTAATAGCTAGAAGCTTTATACCTTATTGGTTTTGTAATGGTAGTTTTGGAACAAACTTGGTTTTGGAGATTTTGACGGTTTTGCTAAACTTAGAGACTAAGGAGCTATTTCTAGCCTATTGATCTTGAAAGAGAAGTGTTCAGTCCTTAATAAAAACCCACTGAGAAGGTTTGAGGACTAAACACTCGAAAAAAATTAGTGATTTTGCAAAATATATGTCACAATTAAGATTGATTGAGTTAAACATTTTTTAGGCTTCGTCAAAGCAACTTCGATCTAAATGTTATTAGAGACCACCTGAAGTTGGCAGAGGAGGTACACACCTTTTAATTGGATCCAACCTTACTTAATTTGGAGGTCTGTAACTTCCAATTTATTCGTTTAAAGTTGCCAACTTGATCAGGCCATAACTACCTAAAGAAGAAGATGAATAGTGGATAAACGACATATTGTTTACCCTCTATTCCAAACGATACATTTTGAACACGAACTAGACGACATGTTGTCTAAGTTAACAACCGAGAAATAAGGTTTTAATATGGGATTTTGCTAAAATTCAATTTAGTCCCTGAACTTTTATTTTTTTAACTTCACTCGTAATTGCTTTTCAACATTCAATTTCATGCAATTTTACCCATGTCAAACTTAATTGTCAGCCTTAAAGTTCAGCTCCTTTCCAACTCGATCATTGGTTTTTGATTTATACAAATTGATCGTTAATTGATCAATAAACTTTCAATTTTCTTCAGTTTGGCCATTGATTTTACTGATTTCAGTCCCTGAAGCCGTGCGCCTTTTACAGTTTGGTCCATAGTTTTGACTTTCTTCAATCAAGTCCCCAGTTGCTTATTAAACTTGAATATTTATGCAATTAAGTCCCTAATTTGACCAAATTAGCTTTTCAAATTGCAATTTAACTCCCCGACTTGAATTTCTTCCAATTAAAACCTAAATTAAACTCAAAACTATTTTTTCTTGCAATTAAACCCTTAATAAATTCAATTAAACCCTGAAAAACTCTCATTGAGTTCTTAATCATCCAATTTTAAATTTTCCTTCCTAAATTCAATTTTCTCTTGTCATTAATGTCCCCATCAATCAAAACTGAACTGTCAATTTTTCTAACCTTGTATATTGTGATCCTCTCCAACCAGTCTTTGGCAATTGTTTGGGTGTTCTTTATGTTCTCTCCATTAATACTTTTTTTTTTAATTTTATCTTTTCTAATTTTTTATATATTTATATGGGGACCCAAAATGAATAACAACAAACATTATAGCTTCTAATACATTCTTTAATGAGCCAATTTTATTTGATAAAACTTTTATGCTTCTTACATGTCTATTCAAATACATAGTGGTTCTAGTCTTTTTATTAAAAGTTATGGTCATTTAATTTTTTTAATTTCTAAAACTATTATTCTAAGCAGTTGTTTTACTCCTTCATATACCATAATCTTTTTTTTTCATTAGCAAGTGATGATATATGAAAAAACTAGGTGTTTTATTCAATGTATACATCTTTATAAACATCTTTATAAAACATCTTATAACTTAGATATTTATATGAAATATATTAAAACTTAGATATTTTTTAAGATATATTAAAACTTAGATATTTTTTAAGATATTTATCTTAAGAAAGTTTATATACATAGATCTATTTAAGAGCGTAAAAGGGCTAGAAAAAATTCTTAGGAGAAAGATTGAAGGCACTTTCCATGAGCTAATAAAATTGCAACTAGAGGACTTGGGGAGCCTAGCGACACTTGTAAGAAAAACAACAGCTCTAGAGAGATGAGCTCCGGCCTTCTTATATTATTAAAAATACTTGTTTATAGAAACTTTCTTAAAATAAATATCTTGAGAAATATTAAAGTTTAACGTATTTTATATAAATATCTCATAAATATCTAAGTTATAAGATATTTAATATAAATATCCTAGATATTTATAGAGATACTTGATCTTTTAAAAATGTGTTAACTTATATCTATATGTAAATATTTATTTGGTTGTATAAAGTGTTATATACGACTTGAGATAATATTAAGTATAACTTTAAAAGACCTGGGTTTTTCACTTTGTAAGGCTCCATTATTTATCCTCTCATAGATTACTGTGAATGAGTTGTACAAAAGTTTTTTTTTCAACTCGGTCCTCAAAACTTTTTTCTGGCGATTTAATCCTAATTGAAGACCAATTGATTTTGATTTCTTATTAAAGTATGAAGTTGAAAGAAAAGGGATCGAAATGAAAAAGACATTAAACATGAGTGACGTGCCATAAGTTTAGCAAAAGATGCACTTTGGTCCTTGAACTTTAAAAATCATGCAAATTATACAATTTAAGTACCTCATTATTTTTTCAATTCAATTTTGGTGTAAAAGTTCATTTTTGTTATTTTTAGTTCCTAGTTGAGAGAGGAGAGAGAGAGTCGCTAGATTCCAGTGGTAGAGAGAAAAAAGTGTCATTGACACCGATTTAGGTCACAAAAAACAAACGATATTTGTGTCAAATGGTTCCATTTGATAAAATTAATTTATATTAAGTGTTTTTTTACCTTTAAAGTTTATGAAAAAACATATATGAGCTCGGGTTGGTTTTTAGTTTCAGGTTGATTTAGGTTTTTAGGATTTTTTTTGTGTGTTTTTTGAGGTCATATATATATTTATCACGGTTTCTACAATGTTTTATAAATGTTTTGAGTAAAAAAACTGAAGCTCGATTTTTCGACCACCTTGTGGGATGAGCAAATTAGATGACGCGTTTTCTGATTTTTTTCAAAAACAATTAGGGCGAAGTAGTCCACCCCAGTTGAAAACAAAAACAATTAAGGGCCAGTAGCGTCGGCCCTGACAAAATAGGCCTAGTGTTTTATAAATGTTTTGAGTAAAAAAACTGAAGCTCGATTTTTCGACCACCTTGTGGGATGAGCAAATTAGATGACGCGTTTTCTGATTTTTTTCAAAAACAATTAGGGCGAAGTAGTCCACCCCAGTTGAAAACAAAAACAATTAAGGGCCAGTAGCGTCGGCCCTGACAAAATAGGCCTAGCGAGCTAGCCTGACTTTCCAGGTCTAACAATGTTTGACTTTTATTTATTTTTTTAATTAATGATTTTTTTATATAGTTTTTTCTATAAATTGTTTTAATTTATATTTAAATTAGTACGCCTTCTCTTTTTTTATTTTATTTGGAGAGCATTTTTTAAATAAAGATTATTTTTTTAGTTTTGCATTTAAATTTGACGAGTTTTTTTTTATTCATCTATAATTTTATTTTATATTTTGTATGGATGAACTTTACTTTTTAAAATAAAAAAAATTATTTTCAAATAATATTTCTAATATGTGCAGCCTAATTTTTTTTCCCTTTTTATTTTATTCAATCAATTTAATTTATGTTGTTATTTCTATTATCATTTGTTTGAATAAAAAATTATTTTAATAATTAAATTTAGCAAACACATCCTGATAAATGTCTTATCTTTTGAGATTAAATATCTTGATCTACACTCGTTTCTTGATTTTTTAAGTTTTATTTTTAGATATCATTAATGATTTTTTATTAATTTATTTACATATAGTTCTGGAGTTATTTGATTACATACACACATAAATTTCTTGATTTAAACTTAAGTTTTTTAAACTACAAAAATACATTTGAAAAAACCTATATATATAATTATTTCATAGAAAATAAAAATATCTACACATAATTAGTATATATAAAAAATAAGTACTTATATAAAAGTTTTCTTCGTCGTCATACTAACTCCGTGACAAAGCGTCAAAGTGAACCGGCGTCGCAACTTTTTATGTCAACAGAAAATCCGCAACGAAAATGCGAGCGAACCGTATTCACAACTTGGATTCTTTCACTGGCCGCCCAAATCCTGCAAGGCACCTTATATTTCTTGCCAAAGGCTTTCAAGAGCAAATCTTCAAGTGAACGATCAAATATATCGTATAAATTGAACAAATTTTATTTCTTGCCAAAGGCATTCAAAAACAAATTTTCATGTGAACGATCAATCGAATACACAGTTGCCACTGAAAAAATATATAAAGAAGAACACTTGTGTAAATCCTAAAAAATGACCTGCTTGTGTAGCTGTCGTGAGCTCCATGTATTATTATTCACAAGAGATGGAAGAATAACTGTTGGTAGCCTCTTACTTTCCTCCACATGAGGAAAATCAATCGTATAGTGCAGCCCTCGGCTTTCATGCCTAGCGAGTGCACTGCTCACAACCAGCTTTGCACAACAAAAGAGGTTTCTCATTTCACAAGCCTCAAGCCCCACCATTGTCTGCTCCCATCCTTCTTCGAACAAGCACTTCTCCCACTGGGCCTCTAACTCACTGATTTCTCCCTCCGCAGTTTCAAGCCTTGTTGTTGACCGGACAATCCCTACGTACTTCCACATGATTGACTGCAACTCTCTCCTCACTTCCCTTGTCTTCCTCGATACGTTGTCCATTACATTGCTCCCAGGTGAATTGGGTACTACTGGTCTGGCCCACCAATTTGAAGCACTGAGATCAAGGCTAGAGCTCTTCATGTGATCAATTGATGGCTGAACAGCTCTTCGAGCAAAAACTAGCGCTTCCAGCAATGAATTGCTAGCGAGTCGGTTTGCTCCGTGCAAACCAGTGCATGCAACCTCACCTGCCACATAGAGGCCCTGCACATTTGTCTCCCCCTGAAGCCCAGCACGGACTCCACCGCACATGTAATGGGCAGCAGGAACCACAGGAATTGGTTGGCGGGTTATATCCAGGCCATACTGGAGGCACTCAGCAGCTATGTTGGGGAAGTGAGAGAGAATCTTCTCTCTAGGCTTGTGACTAATATCAAGTAGCACATACTTCTCACAACGCTTCTTAAGCTGGTCATCTATGCTCCTCGCCACTACATCCCTAGGAGCTAGCTCAGCTCTCTCATCATACAGGGGCATGAATCTTTCCCAGTCTAAGTTATAGAGGATGCCTCCATCACCCCTTACAGCTTCAGTGATGAGAAATGCGTTTTCTCGAGCTTTGATTGGTTTTATGGGAAGCCCTTCATCAGCTAAAGCAGTTGGGTGGAACTGCACAAATCTTAAAAAAAAAAAAAAAAAAAAAACAGAAGTGTAGGTTACTAAGATCCAATCAGAAAAAAGAAAGAAAGAAAGATCCCAGTTAAAAGTACAAGATAAGCAGGGATGAGAAACCTGATGGGAAATTTCCTAAGCCAAATAAAATGATACATGGTATTTAAATACCAAAGGAAAGCAATGACTCTCCTAAATATAAATGGCTTGGCAGATTTCAATAAAAAAAGCTCACCAATTTATGTATCCCACCTCTAACAGGTAGTGAACACCTATTTACTACAAGTAACATGAGAACAAAATCATTGTTTAGGTCTTCCATAGCTAATCATCCAGATCATTTTAAGCTTACTTGATAATATTAAAGGATAAATTATCTGGCAGATATTCCATCTTTGACATCAAACCATCTGAAAGTGATCTTGTACATAATTAAGACAATGATTTCATTTAGATTCCTTCCACATTCCTCAGAATAGTACAAGCAGTCACAAATTGTCAATTTATGTCACCAATACTAGAGATAAGGATTGAAAAGACTGGAAAATATTCCTTTTCCTGATAATATTCAATGAGTGTCTACTTACTCCATGTTGGAAATCACAGCTTGAGCTCGGTGAGCCATAGCCATTCCATCTCCTGTTGCCACCTATAAGAACACAAGGTGAAATAAAAACAATCTGATGAAGCAAAATACTCATGGGGAACAGCATTTAAAAAAGTTATAGTTACCGGAGGATTTGTGGTGGATGGGTAGATATGCCCAGCCCCACCTGATGCAAGTAAAGTCACCTTTGAAATAAATCGAACCACCTGGAATGAGAGGGTAAATAAGATTTTCAGGATAAAGTTACAACTTCTTCCATAGTAAAATATAAACTGAGTCCTGATTAAATGAACCGGTCATCACCTGTTGAGTTTCAGTGTTCAAAGTGTCCACACCATGACAAACCATGTCAGGACCATCCTGCAATTTCGGCAACAATGAAGCAGGAGCTTTTGTAAGAATTAATACTTTCCTTAGTAAATTTATTTTTTCTTATTTAGTTTAGGAATCCTTATGTCATTTGGATTCACTATTAGGAGTCCTTTTCCTGTTAGGATTTGGATTTAGTCCTATTTTTCAGACATGTCTCTTATTATTATCAATCAATTTACATTTTGGAGGTTGTCTACCAACCATGAACCTATTTTTCTAGTTCCAGCATCAGTTTTATTATACTTCTAGCCATTATATTTACTATTCGTTGATATTTTGAGTTGACTTCTCTTCCCACCATATGTCAAACAAAAAGCTCATTCTAGTATTCACACTGCTATGAACACTCAACTTTATATAACCAAATGCAGATAAGTGAATTCATGAAAATGTCAATATATTCACTCAGTCACTCAATTTTAAAATAATATATTAAAGATAATATTATGATACTTTCAGTGTTGGTAAGAGGCGCTCCAAGCCATTCACAATGCCTTTATTAGCCTTGGACGATGAATTTCAATGAAGCGCTGCCTAGGCGAGCGCCTCGTGAGTAGGCGCCGCGGGCATTAAAGCGGGCACCTGATTAAAATACTTATTTTTCTATTGGATTTTTTTTAACTGATTTATGTTTTGACCTATTTGTCTTTTTTTTTTTTTAATTTACCACAAGTAACAACTTCGGGGTATTTTGTAAAAAACAAAAATTAGGATAAAAAAAGAATAAAAACCATTTAAAGTAGGGGACATATAGTCAAGGAAGGACACTTGAAAAGAAACACCAGCCACACTTTGCATTGAACAAAGTCATATAGAATAGGAAAGCATGGATGAAGATGTTTTTGAAGATTAATGAATAATGATGATATTTAAGTTTTCTTTTCAATCTATTTGACTACTTACAACTTTATATTATCTTATTTTGTTTTAAGGGTGAAAAAAATTACTTTTTTTACTGTGTTATGGTATTTTTTATTTTTATTTTCTAATGATCTAATTTTAATTGGGAAGATATATATATAATACATTTTTTTTTAATCTATAGCATATCGCCTTGGTTCATTCGAGCGAGCACCTAGACGTGCGCCTAGCACCTCAGGAATTTTACAGGCTTGATGCCTTTTAGCTACTTTCACCTTTAACAACACTGGATACTTTTAGAAACAATTCAACTAAAGATTACCATATAAGAGTGTTTAAGACCGCATGATTTTATTAACAAAAAAAAAGAGGTTAAAATGTGAACCTGAGAAGTTAGCAAATCTATGGCAAAATGGTGCTCAAACACAGAGATATTAGGATCATTGACAACCGCCTCCAGCAGAGCTCGCTCAATCTCCCTTCCAGTCATATCAGCAGCATGAACAATTCTATGGTGAGAGTGACCCCCTTCCCTTGCTAGGTGCAAGTTTCCATCCTCCCCATGATCAAACATTGCACCCATAGCTATCAATTCTCTAATTCTGTCAGGTCCTTCTGTGCAGACAACCTAGACAAAGTAGAAACATAATGAAAAACGCAGTAAGGAAGCAGAGAATTTATTTAATTAACAATCAATAAATAAGTCTCACAATGCACATACAAGCTTAGAGAAAGTGCTCCTACATGTTCTAAATTCACAGAAATTCAGCATTTATTCAATAAAATTCTTCAAAGTCAACAGACTGCAATTATCAGTTTACACACACTATACGATTCACAGTGTTAATAATGCTGAATCTTACTCTGACAGTCTCCTCATCACATAGATAAGCACCTGCTACCATAGTATCCTGCATGTGACTCTCCACAGAGTCTGATGGGGACAGCACTGCACTAACACCACCTTGGGCATAGTTTGTATTGCTCTCATGAGGCTCAGCCTTGGTAATGACGGCAACAGTTCCATATTTTGCAACTTCAAGAGCATAGCGCAGACCAGCAACTCCACTTCCAATGACAGCAAAATCAAAGTACTTAACTGTACTATCTCTCAAGCAAGATGATACACTTACTTTTCTTGTTCCAAGGGGTTTCCAGTTTTTGCTAATGGTAGATCGGGAAAATTTATATCTCTGGAACTGCAACAACTTTGATAGCCCATCTGACCTGGAAGATTACTCCCGAAATTGACATAATGTCAGGAAAGCAATTATATGAAATGTAATCCAGAATAACGAATATCAGGACACACATAAGAACCATTATCCAGTATGCTTTATTTTCAGAAGAAAGAGACATGTCTGGCAGCCTACTCCTCACCAAGCAATTCTATAGCGGAGTAATCATCTTAGTGACATAAACACCACAAAGTTGAAATCGACTCTAAACTTGTATTTCTCTGGTGGTCTATTCAACAAACACCATAGAGGCAAAAGAGAAATAATCTTAGAGAGCAACAAAGAAATCATCTTTTCTGCATGTGTGGGTTTGCAAGTTGGCCATTGATGGCTGCCATCCACCATTCATGCAGCTAAAGGGATGTCTCTATAACTACAAGGCAGTAATAGGGAATAACTTCATAAATAAATAAATAGCCAGATCAGAGGCTTGTACGATTATATTGTGAAAATCTTTTCCACGAGAGAGTAGCTGTGACCTCAACTACATACAAACATGTAGAGAATACCAGCAATCCTCTTAGAAAATACGGGATTACAAAGCAAGGAAAATAGCATGTGCAAACAAACGGACAAATTAACAACAACGTAAATCCAACGTACAATGAGTAAAGACTTAAATGGTAAAACCAAGATTCATAGCAATTATACCATGAAATCTCATTCCGCAAGCATCCATTGAATGTCAAACTGGAAATCCAAGAAGATTGTCTACAACCTTTAGCCTGGCGGAAACTTAACCGGTAGTGGAGGTTGCTGCTTCCACCAGCTATACTCGTTGTCATTTAATTTCTAGCAGAAACAAAAGCAAACAAAGAAGACTGTTAGCCCACGACTTAGAACCCACTTTTGGTATCAATCAAATCATTTTTTTTTTCTTTTTGAGGACACACACCCTTTAATTTCCTGCCAGACATCCAGTGAAAAAACACACACATAAACTCATGTCTTAACTAACCATAAACAACCCAAAACTCAAACACTTACGAAGATACGTTGGGTTGGGTTGGGTTCTATCCTAATTCTGTGGTTCCAGACACCCAATCTGAATCTCAAGGTAATGTTGTTGTTGGTTAAGAAGAAGAAGAGAAGGACAATTGTATGCTAAAATAATGATCTCGAGGAGCAACGACAACCCCTCTTTAATTACTTACCACCTACTTGACTTGTTTTTGTAGAAGAAAAACCAGAACCAGAAACATCGTCCAGGTTCGCGCCCCTACTTCCTTTTATGCGTAAAGGCGCCGCCTCAAACTTTTCTCCTTGTCTTTATTCACGTGGTGCCTTTTTCTTGCCCCCAAGCGTGTTCTTTTTTTGTTTTTTTATAAAACAAATACTCCATGTAAGATAACCAGAAATTTTATAGTGTGCAAGGAGTTGTCCTTTTTGTGTCCATTTAAAATATAATATTTTTATTATTTTTAATTGGTTATAAATTTTATTTTATTTTCTTTCTCTTACTTATATTTATTTATTTCTTTGAAGTATATCTTATTAAATAATTAATAAGATGTCACTCATTACTTTACTTCATGTATACTATAAAAAATTTTCATAAAATAATTAGAAATATTCATTGTAATTCACACACCATCTATTTAAATTAAACCATGTATGCTAATTTTAGAATTATATTAAGTTTGATATATAATTTAAATGATTTGTAGGAACATAAATAATATATAAATATGGAAATGAGAATTATATCAAATTAAGGAGAAATAATTCCATATATTCATACATTTTAAAAATTATGTTTAGTCTATCCTTATAATGTCTTTAATTACATTCATTCTATTTTTAAAAAGTTACAGTGTCTCTAATCTATTATTTCATTAAATTTTTCTTATAAAAAATTTATATGTTGAAAATACATTTTACTGAGAGATAAGAGTGAGAGGATAAAATTTGATATTTTAATTAGGGTTGAATAAATCTAGATTTAATTTTAATAAGTTGCATGTGTAAGCCATTTCAAACGTGGTAAATTTTGAAAATAAAATCTAGCATTTTCTTTTTTAATTTTTTTAATAAAAAATATTTTAGATATATAAAATATAAATTTGGTCATGCACATGTCACATGATATACTTTCATTAGTTTTTATATGAAAATCTTAGAAAAATATAAATTTGGTTATGCACATGTCACATGATGTACTTTCATTAGTTTTTATATGAAAATCTAAGAAAAATACAAATTTGGTCATGCACATGTCACATGATGTACTTTCATTAGTTTTTATATGAAAATCTAAAAAAAATATAAATTTGGTCATATCCATCTCACATGTCACATGATATACTTTGTGAAAATCTAAGAAAAAGATAGATTAAAGATATTGAATGAAATTAAACATATATGAATTGTTATAACTCAAATTTTAATCATTTTTTTTAAAAAAATCCAAAATAAAAAAAAGTAAAAAATTCTAAAAATATATTTTTGATGCATTTTGGTCATTCACGCACCTATTTTGAAATTTTTGTCTATTTTTATCTTGTTGACATCTTTTTAAAAAAACAGAATTCAAAAATATGTTTTTGATGCATTTGCATCCATCTTATAATTCTTGATTACTTTTTCTATCGAATTAACATTAATGTTGTTTTTTAAAAAACCAAAATAAAAAAAATCAAAATGGAGAGCAAAATGGATCTACCATTTTAATGTCTAGTTCAAGTAATGCAAATGTATTCAATGTGTTTTGTGGATGAACATGTATTGTGAATCTATTCAATATATTTTCAAGACCTTTCGGTTTTTATGTATCAAGGCTGAATCCTTTAATTTTACATCTTGCTCATGTTTAATGTTCTTAATCATTCTTTTGTATTATTTATGCATGAGTTTGTCTTCTTATAAAATAATAATGTTCACACTTATATGTATATTTGTATTGGGTTTTATAATTTGTTTATAAAATACATTAAGGTTTTGACTCATGTTAAAAGGCCTTCAAAAGGCTGACATTTCAATGTTTTTATAAACTCCTCATTTGATTCTTTATCATGTTTACTTAATTTTCAAATAAAATTTTCAATTGTCAACATATTATTCACCTACCATGTCTAAAGTAAATGAACTTATAACAAGTCATTACTTTGGATGTTTATTAAGAGTAACACCTTCATCTTGTAATTTGATTTTTAAAATTAAAGTTTTCTTTTAAAATGCATGAAATATTTTTTGGTTAGTCATCCATCAACGTTTTCTATATAAATGAACTCTTAAAGGTCATTACTCTTAGGTGTCGATTGGGGTCACAATGTGGTCCATTCATGTGTGATGTAAAAATCTTGGCTTTGAATAAGTTGTTCATTTAATATGAATGTACATATACGAGTTATGGCACTGATATGCACTAACACTGATAAAAAGCAATAAGACACTATTTAGATAGGACTAGGGCATACAATCTTTATAAAGCAAATATTACAAATAAATCTTGGGTACTATAAGATAGATGAACCTTAATAAGGTGTTATCCATAAACTTTTCATAGGATTTGGGTTGGGTTTAATGAGCCTAATATAAGTTCATTGGTTATTCATTGGTATAACTTAATAAATTATTGATCACAAGTTATGATCAAGAGTCACTAGCTATAAACATGTTAATTCACCTAAAAACTAACCTTAAAATGGTAATAACTAGGAGTAAAATAGATGAACCAAACCTTAAAATGGTTAGCCTTAAACCAACCATTTATAAAATGGCAATTCCATCTCAAACCTGTATAGAGAATCTTACTTTTTCCAGAAGTTATCCTTAAGTTACTAGATCTTACATTAGCACCGAAAGTTAATCATGCATCAGTGGAGTTCAAACTATTACTCGAAGTTATTCAGCAGTTGATCCTGTGTCGATGGAACTCAAACCATCATCAAAAGTCAATCCTATATTAGTAGAGTTCAAACCATAACTAGAAGTTATTTAGAAGTTGATCTTGCATTGATGGAGTTCAAACCATCACCAGAAGTTATTCAGAAGTTGATATTGTATCGATGAAATTCAAACTATCACTATAAATTATTTAGAAGTTGATCCTTTATTGGTGAAATTCAAACCATCACCAAAAGATTGTCTAGAAAAATGGTCTTGAGTCAATGGATTTTAAACTAATACCAAAAGATGACCTACATCATTGGAATTCAAACTATCATTAGATGTTTGTCTAAAAAATGGTCCTACATCGATGGAATTCAAACCATCACCAAAAGTTTATTCAGAGGATGTACCTACATCAGTGGAATTCAAACCATCACCAGAAGTTTTTCTTGAAGATGATCCCGTGTTGCTGGAATTTAAACCATCACCAGAAATTTATGTAGAAGTTGATCCTGCATCAGTGGAATTCAAACCATCACCAGAAGTTGTACTCGAGTCATTAAATTTCAAATAAATACAAAGAAGTTGATTCTACATCACTAGAATTCAAACCAGTACCAAGAATTTTATCCTCTTGCAGAATTTAACCAGTACCAGAAAACTAGTCTCGCATCGAACTTTATATCATATCGATAAATCCTATAAAATCTAAGCCTTGCATCAATAGACATCAAACAAATACCAAGAAGATCATCATACGGTATAATTCAACCTGTACGATGAAAAATTCCATCTTATCATTAAAAGATTTCAACTCAACTATCATGATGGTCATGTAAGTGATTACTAAGCCAAAAGATAAGTCACCTTTCTAAATAGCTGAAACTTCAAAAAGAAATTCCTCAACAAAGTCTCTTTTAGACTCTTCTAGTTTTTCAAAAGCTTTCATAAACACCATTTTTTTTTCTTTATAAGCTTACTATAAAGAGCCTATAAAAAACATTTTTCATAAGACTTTTTATCATAAATATTATAAAGAGAGGGCAAATGTTATAACCAAAATTTTGACCCTATTTTCAAAATGTTTTCCTAGCATCTGGAAAAAAAAGCAAGAAAATAATAAAAAGATGTTTTTTTATGCATTTCAGCCATCACATGCCTATTTTATATTTTTTTACTATTTATATCTTGTTGACATCTTTTAGAAAAATCTAGCCAATAAAAGCTAAAGAGAGAAAAAAAACAGAGAGAAAAAAAGAGAGGAGACAAAACCTAGCCACTCACATAAAAAACAAACCTGTCAAAAAACCTAACTTTATCTCTCCCATAAAAAAAATCCCTAACGTCATCTCTTTCACCAAAAAACCCTAGCCACCATAAGAAAAGATAAAGAGAAAGAGAGAGTGAGAGAAAAAAAAGAGGGGGGGGGGGAGGAGAGAGAATTTAGAGAAAAAATAAAGCATAAAAGAGAAAAGAGAGAAGAGAAACTAGTCATCTTCTTCCTCGTAAAAACCTAACTCATATCTCTCTTATTTCTCTTCCTCACTGGATTTCACCCAACCATCACCATTCCAGCCACCACAACAATAACCCTAACCTCTTTCTCATCTCTTCTAATCATCTGGCCAACTTTTCTAGCCTTCTCTTGTCAAAGAAACATGAAAAATTAAAACTGCCAAAGAAAAAAAATAGCATGATAGCCAAACTTTCTAGGTCATAGATCTCCTTCCACTGATGGCAATGACCAATGCCTCTACCATTAGAAGGAAGAAGGGGAAGGGAGAGTGGTGTAGCATGTAGACATAGCCACTCTCCTTTTCTCCCCTCCAATAAGCTCAATAACACATTACAACCTAGGCTGTTAAAAAAAAAACATTAAAAGCAAAAAAAAAAAAAAACAAGGCCAAAACTTTTATGTGTTTTATTGATGAACATGCATTATGAATGTATTCAATATGTTTTTAAGACCTTTTAGTTTTTTTGCATCTAAGTTGAATATTTTAATTTCGTATCTTGCTCATGTTTAATGTTTTTGGTCAATCTTTTGTGTTATTTATGCATGGGTTTGCTTTCTTACAAAAAAAAATAATAATGCTCACACTCATACAGACATTTGCTTTGGGTTTTATAATGTAAAAATCATTAGGGTTTCTACCTATATTAAAATGCCTTCAAAAGGCCAACATTCCAATATTTTTACAAATTCCTTATTCGATTCTCAATCATGTTTGTTTAATTTTCAAGTAAATTCTTCATTTGTCAACATGTTATTCACCTACAAATTCTACAATAAATTAACTTATAATAAGTCATTACTTTGGATGTTGATTGGGAGTAACACCTTCATCTTGTAATTTGATTTTTTAAAATTAAAGTCTTCTTTTAAAATGCATCAAACCTTTTTTGGTTAGTCATCTATCAATAATTCATAATGTAAATGAATCCTTAAAAGATCCTTGAAGGTCATTACTCTTTGGTGTCGATTAGGGGTGACAATGTGGTCTATTCATGTGTGATGTGAAAATCTTGGTTTTGAATAAGATGTCTACTTGTTGTGGATATACATATATGAGTCATAACACTGATATCTACTAACACTAATAAAAATCAATAAGACACTACTTGGATAGGATAGGGGTATACAATCTTTATTCACCAAATATTACAAGTGAGTCTTAGATGCTATAGGATAAATAACCTTTAACAAGGCATTATCCATGGACATTTTCTATGATTTGGGTTGGGTTCAACGAGCCCAACATAAGCTTATTGATTATTCATTGGCATTACTTGATAAATTATTGGTCACATCATGATCAAAAGTCATCAGTTATAGATATATCAACTCACCAACTATTATCAATATAGTAATAACTAGGAGTGACGTAGATGGACCAGACCTTAGAATGATTAGGCTTGAACCAACTATCTACACAGGATTTAACTCACAGTAGCACTAGTAAATTAGACATAAAAGACCATTATAAATAAAAAATAAGTAGCAACGCAGCTTACCTCAGGTAAGATGTTTTAGGATGATTGTATCTTTCTTTTAGTATAATCAGTCCTTTTCATTAAAACTTTGAAACCAAATAAGATTTTCTAGTGATTGTAATACTAGGTGACAACTCCTTTTAAACGAAAGATATCCCTCCCCCCTTTATAACAAAAAATAAAAGCTTCCTCTTAATAGGAAAGACGGTGAGGTCGCCGTGATGTTGGGTATAACAAGAATAAATTAGACACAATCTTTAATATATAAGGATATATGAAGCCATCTTTTTCAAAATATAATAAATGATTATCAATTAGCATATATAACTTAATTTAAATGAGTTATTTAAAAAAAGAGGTATTTTTCAATCTTATTTCCTTATCAAGTTAGTTTTAATATATTTTTTTTCAACAATGTATTTTATGCCATGTAAGCTCCACCTCATTAACCCAAGTTAATTTTTCCTTTTAATTTTTTTTTAACTTTAATTAAATTTCAATTCTACTAAATTATTCAAAAATAAATTCTCTCTCTCTCTCTCTCTCTCTCTCTCTCTCTCTCTCTCTCTCTCTCTCTCTCTCTCTCTCTCTCTCTCTCTCTCGGGGGGGGGGGGGGGGGGGGGGTGGGTGT
>Ga0325401_1001090_pt1 | contig 22132 bp, 10 predicted proteins | sample PopdelMetagenome_FD_205666 | JGI IMG/M metagenome (GOLD analysis project Ga0325401, IMG submission 205666) | Populus deltoides microbial communities from Bellville, Georgia, United States - Xylem-PdKOR-R2 | ecosystem: Host-associated > Plants > Phyllosphere > Stem > Wood/Secondary xylem | place... | reverse complement strand
TGTGGTGGCAGAGTCAGCTGACATTAACCTGTAAAATCCATCATTTTTGTTTCCTTGAAAAATCGTCTTAGAATGTACTCTCACTGCTCCAAGTTATCCTCATCTTCACTTTCAAATAAAATAACGTCGTAGCCACCTAATCTCTCTTCCTCTTCTTCAAATTAAAGCGAACAATAATTAATTAAAAAAATCATAAACTTTCAGTGATGGCTTCTCGTCTAACAACCACCGCCCTCTCTTTCCTCACTTACCTCTTGATTCTCTTCTCCTTCTCTTCATCTACAACAATTCTCCCTTCAAATTCTGATAAAGTTTCCCTGGCACTATACTATGAATCTCTCTGCCCATACAGTGCCAATTTCATAGTGAATTACCTTGACAAGCTCGTTGAAGATGACGATCTTCTCTCCATCGTTGATCTCTACCTCTCTCCTTGGGGCAATGCCAAAATCAGAGGAAATGACACCTTTGTTTGCCAGGTTCTTTATAAAAAAATGACCCTTTCGAGCTTTTATTTCATTGACAATTATCCAACTGAAAAGTTCAAATATTTTTTTGGGTAAGGAATTGCTAGACTGCTAAATTTTGTTTATTTGATGTTTAAATTGCAGCATGGTCCATATGAATGTTTATTGAATACAGTGGAAGCTTGTGCAATTCATGCTTGGCCTAAATTGGTTAGACTTCTTGATTTCTTCAAGTCTGATTTGATTTGGTTTAGAATAAGTTTTATGTGGTAAGTAAGGTACCCAGTACTGGTATTTGTGTGTTTTGGTTCTGTCTTAAAATTGTGATGTTTATGATGCAGGAAGACCATTTTCCTTTTGTTTATTGTGTTGAGAAATTGGTTTATGAGAGAAAGTACCCAGAATGGGAGTCATGCTTCGAAGAATTGGGTTTGGATCCAAAGCGTGTTTCCGAGTGCTATACTGGTGGATATGGCAATGAGGTTAGTTTACTGTTAGATTTATTATGCTTTTGAATGAATCAATTCAAGTTGTGTGAGGCAATTTTGTTTTCCCGTGCTCTCTATGAACTAACAAATTAAGTTACCAAGAATAGATCTTCATATGTGGTGATTCCTCCTAGTTTACAGTAATCAACAGTTGCTTTTTTAAGTTCATTGAAATGTGTGGACCTCGTATCTGGTTGATTAAGATGATTTGGTCTATTGCATATTAGCTGGAGTTTTATGTAGACGCACAATGAAGTTAAGGCTTTGATTTCATGATTTTTTGATGCTAGGAAGCTCCAATAAAGTTTCAACAGTGATTCGTTACAGATTCTGATGACGATCTGAGCTTAGTCAGGGAAAATTGTCTTAACTTTCAATTTCGTGGGGCACGAGTAGGGAAACACCTTTGATTGAAGCAAATGCGTTAAGAAATTAGCTATAATCTTATGATACTTGCAACTGTGGTTTTATTTGTTGGATTGACTTTAAGGGGGTAAGAAAGTAGTTTTGTTTTCTTTACCCTGCTATGAAGATACTGCCTGGTTGGTTATAGGCAAAATACTAAACTCTGAAGCTTGGAAGAGAGAAAAGTTTGAATCATGCAGATGAAAAGTTGTGCTCGTTAGATATCTGAAGAACCAGCATACTGTTTAAAAGAGGGATAGTTCGGGCAGGCAATACATGGACAGTGAGGTGAAATTGAAATGGAATAACTATATTGAAATCCCTGTAACGATTTGAATTGCTTTAGACCTCTGTTTAATGCCTTGCGACAGTGAGGAAAGCCTGAAGCAATGCTTGAATCAAATGGTTCTAAGAGAAAAGCCCATGCAACTAGAAACCTTAGCTCTGATTCTGAAATTTCCATGTACGGTGGTCATGTCATCTTCGGCATTTCTCCCACTTGTGGCTTGGTTACCTGTATTTCATTTTGGCCTCCCACCTAAATGTTCATTGTCTTATACCGCATAAAGATAACTCAATGTTCTGCTGACTTCCTAATGTTTCCTTCTCTCTTTTGTCGTCATGTTATTTATTTGATGGTCCAAAAATTGTTTTCGGCACATAACTTATTGTATCTATATTTGGCACTTCTATGAAGCTTGAATTAGAGTATGCTGCTGAAACAAATGCCCTTCAGCCTCCACATAAGTATGTGCCCTGGGTGGTGGTGGATGGACAGCCACTTTATGAGGTTTGTTCTTTTAACTACAACCATGAGAAATTTGTGTTGTTTGTCGACTACAAAATTTTGTCACCAAAACTTTCTGCAACCCGGTTGCAATTTTGCTATTTGTGATAATTGTTCTTCACTCATGAACCATTGATGATTGATCATATGATTTCTCTCTACTTTTTATTTTTTTTAGTTTTAGAGGATTACTTGATGGAATTTAGAAATTACTCTTGTGATTTTTTTAGGACTACGAGGACTTCATAAATTACATCTGCAAGGCCTACAAAGGCACTGCCACACCCAAAGCTTGCAGCAACCAATCTCGCCATTCCATCCCTAGGGCAAAAGCAAAATCAATCCCTCCAGTTTGCTACAGGGATACGATTGTATCAACATTATTGGAATCAGTAAGATCAGCAACATCATTGTGGATGCAGTAGATGAAGATCAGGGCTGCCTATGCATCTCGATTTTATTTACTTTCCGAGTTTGATTCCCTTGTTGTTGGCATTGTAGTAATGATGTCAAATTAGCAGTACTCAGGCGCATGTCTAAAGTTGTTTCCCCCCCTTTTCTCGACTGAGCATTATCTATCTATAGTCATCTACTACTTGATAACATTGTGCTGTGATTGTGGGATTGGGATATGGTTAGATGATAAGCTGCCGGTATATATTGTCAATTGAGCTACAGGTATGTGTCTCGACGAATAATTGTAGCCTGTATTATGATGTTGCTTGATAACAGACGGTCCAGTGGTTGGTTGCATGGATCTAATATGAACCTATATAGAGATGTAGGCACTTGAGCGGAGCAGTGGATAGCCGATGCTAAGAATTGGAGTTCTGATAGCTCAGTTGAGCCTATGTTTACAAGATCACCTGTACGACTTACACATCAGGTGGAGGCGTGCCCATCGGAGCGGAACAATCCAGCAGTTCAGATTTTGTCATCACGATTCTATTCTCCACTAGCAAGACTTGAAAGCAGTAGCTGTTACACGCCTTTTGACATGGTCTTATATGCAGTAGCGCTTTCTGTCTCACCGACGTCGGGAATTTTTTGTTTGAGCTTGATTTTGGTTAAAGCAACCATCCACTGAACCCTCTCATCTCTCCCAGAATATTTACACAGATTCATGAGAGTCGTGCTTAAACGTCGGCGAGGTTAATACTTCTTAAAGTTTAAATAAAATCTTTAGCAGACCTCTCTCCCCCGTCGATATGTCCGAGTGATTAAGGAGACGGACTCGATATCTGTTGGGCTTTTCCTGCGCAGGTTCAAATCCTTCTGTCGGCGGCTTTTGCTTTCGTATTCGTGGAATGCTCTTATTCTTTGATGGGCTGATTGGTTCAAGCAATTGCCCTCCATTTCCAGCCCAAATTACCAGATCCAGTTTTGGACTTAAATAAGCTGAGCCTACTACCAAGACCGTCCTGGCCTCTTTCTTTCTTTCTTTCTTTAAATTTCCTTTTCCTCTTATGCTCCTTCTATGTCCATCCTCTTCCTCTGTTCCAGGTGAATATGTTTTCTTTCGAGAAAAACAATTCAAGGGACTCTTAAAGACTTGACTGATTACTATATTCTTTCTTATCTTTATTTTTCTTTAATGATGCAAAATTTCAAATCAGTTTTCATATACTAAGATGAGTTAAATTCACAATTGATTTCAGCCTCAATAAATTAAACTGTATAAGTGACGGAAGAACGTCAAGATGTCTATTTTTCTGTAGAAAAAACTAAACAATTGTATGAGCAGATTTAACGAATAATTATACTTGGATTATAAGACATCATACAAATGTGTATATTTTGGGTTAGATTTCTAATCATGTTTAACAATGCACATATTATATTTATTATTCATCTAATAAAGTGAATGTACAAAAAAAAAAGATTTATCTCAAAGAAAAGTATCTATCATGTTTCATCTTTATTACCATCCTTACATGCTAAGGACACGCATAAACTATTGTTTTTTTATTAATGTGGGTGTCTAGGTTAGTTTGGGCATAACTCGACTAATTTCATGAATTCTGAAGTTAATGACCATATAAGCCTTCAATGACCATCATATTAACAACCATAGAGCTCGAACCTAAGATTACAGGGAGAACAAGTTACTTAGTCTTAAATTCTTACCACTTAATGATCTAATAGATGATTAAAACTATTATTAATCAAAACCATGAATATGCGCTATCGATTACGTGATACCATGATAATCTTGTGATCAGAAACAATATAATTAAATGACTCAGGCACATCAATTTTCTCATGATTTTTGAAAATGGCGAATGACCAAATAATAATAACGGTGGAGCCCTTTTAACAAACGTTCAGGGGTCTCTGTCCAGTAAATTTATCCGTTAGCACACAAAAGTCAGACAGCCCAAGCCAATATTAATACTAGGATTCTCAACGTCCTCCCGTCGTCCCATGCATCTTCGTTCTTCACTTCTGTATCCTACTCTCTCTGGTCTCGAACAGGGTTACAGCAAGGCAAAACAAAAGGCAATTTCAAAGGAAGGAGAATGATAGATGAGTGTGGGTTCATGTTCTTTAGGATTAGGGGTTGCAGTGCAAAAGTGAGAGGAGAAGAAGGGCCATCACGCACCGTTTGTCAGTAAATTTTACGATCCAGATATCATGTCGGCGACCAAAACTACAGTTTGTCAAACTATGCAGGACCCACCATGCTGTGACATTTAAAAAAAAAAAACAAAAAACACACCATACAGTGACACTACTCTTCTCCTCTGGCCCTGTTTTTGGTTTTACCAAAAACCCACTGCCCCTCCAATTCCGGGTGCCACCGACTGTTTCTTCCTCTCTAGCTAGCGGAAAACCCTAGTTTATTTCCGGATTTAAAGAGTTCACGGTAAAAAAATAAAAAAATCAAAAGGGTCACATTGCTCGGAGCTAGTACAAATGCTGGTCTTTCATTGGAGATTTTTACTGAATAGAACTAGAACTACCTCGTGGACGACTCGCCAGTCCTAATTAGTCCTTTCCTTTTTTTTTTTTTTATCGTACAAAAATTACATGTGATCTACTAATGCAATAGCTTCTTTATCGAGATTCTCAGCAAGAATTTAACATTTTTATTGTCAAGAAATTTATATTAACTGATATCTTTTAATTTGGTCGAGGGGTACTGTTCAATTATGCCAGATATGTAACCCAGAAAAGCGCAAACCTGTTCATATTGGATAAATTTTGAACCAAAAAGCATGTAACCCTGCTCACCCCAGCAGACACGAAAATATTTATTTATAGCTAAAGATTAAGAAATCAAGAAGCTTGTATCCTCCATCTAAATTAATCACATATATAAACACACAAGCCCATACTTTAATTACAGAATTGCGCTTCAATGCTAGCTAGTATATATTTTCTTTCTTCCTCAGAAGTCATGTTGTCCTCTCTTATCTGCTAATTAAATTTAAGAACATCAATTGGATCACTCAAATACAATCATTTATAAACCATCTAATAATTAAGTTTATATTCTATATCATGGCTCGATGTTTAGTCGTCATAGGATAGACAGTTTTAACATATTTTTTTAATCATTACGACAATTTTTGATGTCGTTTTCTAGCACTAACGCTTAGTATATACACGCGCATAAACCCTTGTTAAGTAATAAAAAAAAACATGCTTGTAGGTTATAATTCCAGCAAGTAAATGGGCATCAAGCAATTAAGCGACAACCCCCACTAAGAAAATGGAATGAGAGGGCAACAAGGCCAATGAAAGCAAAGCGTGAGGCAAATTCTCTGTGGATACGATGCGAGATCACGTTATCTTGCTTAACGCCGTGTATCTTGCAACATTATCTTGACAGCCGTCATCCTTCAACACGCACCAATTATATATTTCTTCTTCATCAATTCATTTATTTATTTAATTCGGAAAACAAGCAGACGAAATTAAAGGACGCTGTCTTTGTTTTTGTTTTCAAGAGTAAACAACGTTCTTGTCTGTTTGATTATCCTGTTGCTTGCTAGACGTATTATAATGGTGGTCTGTGATCTGTGGTTTTTCATTTTCTACGCTTAGATTAGACGTACATTTTTTTTAATTAATTAATTAAATAGAAGTAGTTGCACTGTGCATAAGTTCGGAGATTAGATATATTAAATGAAATATGAGGTAATAAGTTAAAGGAGTGAGAGTGTACGTAATACCATATGTTTAATTTATCTTCTAGAACGAGACGTCACCAATTATTGTGACAATAGCTAATCTTATTTTATTCTAGAGTAGTTGTTTTAGAGGGAGGTGCGGTGTGCTAAGTGCTAACAACACCCGCAAGAAGTTCCAAACTATTTTCTATATATATATATATATATATATAATAGCATTTCTAGAGCTTTTTTATAATTTTGCTATTTAAAATAATTACACACTTGTGAGGACGTTCACACTGTGCTTATGATATAAAAAATTGCATTATAGAATTTTGAATTTTTTTCAAAAAAAGTTTTTTTTTAATTTTTTTATTTTTGAAAATAATGGAGTACTGTAGACCAGTTTGGAATAAAAGGGGACGGTAAGGCATTACGTCTTCCTACCAGGAAAAAGACAAGAAAGAAAAAAACCAGCATAGATAAATTGATTTGCAAGCAAATTCTAAGGTGACACGGGGACCGATCATTCAGCTGTCTTAAGCACTGTTTGGCATGGTAATTTGGAAGCCTGTGCTCTCGGTAGCCAAACTAAAAACCTGCACTGATTCCGCCAAGAATTTGTTAGGCAGATAAATGATACGTGCCTTTTGTTGAAGAGAAAAAGGCAGCAGCTAGTGAGGCCCATTTTAATTGTCTGGAAGCTCGACCACGAGTCCAGATCATTCCTAAATAACCTTGACCGCTCTCTCCAATCCAATTAGTGCTGCTGCTGCTGCATCTCCTAATCACGTGCCCTAATTGGAAAATAATGAAGAAAAACTTCACAACTCGAGCTGGCTGCAAAATTGCCGAGGGAATTGATAGTCTCACCAAAGCTGAAACTTATTTATAAATTTCAATTCAGCATCCACAGCGATTCTCATGCATGCACATGCCCTTCAAGCTGCATGCCATGGGGGGGTGGAGAAAAATAGAGCTGCTCATAGCCATACAATATTTTAGATGCATTGCTCTCTCGTGGTAAATTCTCAAGCGCACGAAACATTTATTGATGGTAACTCACATGTAGCTTTTTGTGCACCTACTCGTCTTCTTTTTTTGACCTTTCAACTACACGCATTAATTGGTCAGTCCGTGACATGTATAACAAATACAGGCGATCAAAGGGAAATTCCTTAGAAAAGAAGAAAAACAATCAATCTACTAAATTATTCTTAACATTAAAAAGTGAAACGCTACTTTTTTTTATTATTATTCATATGAAATATTCCTCAATTAATTTTTATAAATTTTAAAATTAATGATGAATAAATTTTTAATAATTATTAATATTAATAATAACATGACTCCAACTTAAAAATATAAAAAGAACAAACATCTTAATATACATCAAGCTAGTACCACTTGCCACCAACTGTATCGTTAAATTGAAACGCTACTTAGCAAGAGCACGGAGGCGCTACAATGAGCCACCAGCAGTTAGAAATTGCTTATTCCCTTTTCTAGGATCGTTCAACCACCCATTCCCGAACAAATTCCCCAGGTGCATCAATGGGCACACCACTCAATCGATTTCCCTCAGCTATACTGCAGTAATATCCCATCACGTCATTGCACTATATTTGGGGACTGGACAAGCTTTTAACTGGAAAGGAAATTGTAGATGTTATCTTTAAACACAGACCCTGAGACTGTATCACGGAAACTGCTAAAAAAGCAATCCCATTTTCACCTGACGACTGACCACATTTATGGGATGATGATCATCTGCCATGTTAGGAGGGCATGAAGGAAGGTTTCGAGTTTCGACCCTTTGGAAAATGGGTTCGGAAGAACCACTCGCATGACCTAAATGTTAGAGCGACCACTGATGTTGGCCGTAAATTCATGGCTCAGGGGTGACTGCTTTGTCCGTTTATTTTTGGGCCTAGAAACACAGGGCATGTGGTGCCTCTTTTGCTTTTCCAATATAAAAGTAATAATATATTCCTCACATTAATCCACACGTCAATAATTACACCGGCTGTGGTGTGAGACAAGACTAGTCGCTACAAGGTGTGGTTTAGCAAATACCCCCAACCAATCCCACACCTCCCCTACTCATCTATCACTCTTTCTTAAATGAAGTACCTTCGGCCCAAACGACAACCATGAATGCTAACGTAACGACAAAGAAACTAAAATTTGATCAGTATCTCTGTGGGCAGGCCTCCCTCTCTCCGTTTCAATTTTTTTCACTTTTTTCTTCTTCACATCTTGGTCCTTCTTGTACATAACTTGCCCATCAGGCTAGAACCCACCTCCGTACGAAACCATGTAATTAGATCCAAAATTGACCGTATAGAGTGATTAGCGTCAGTCAGTTTCGTTGCATCTTAAAGAATATAACATTTTCTACGCAAGGAGAACAGCATTAATGAGTTAAACTTTCTTTGAACTTCGTCCCCGGAAATCCACTGTAGCTATGGAATATACACGGGTGTTACCTATCCATCTATTTATTTTGCTTATTTTTCCTGACAGGAATAATGGATCAAACCTAGAAGAAGAAGCAGCAGCGATCTGTCAAAAGTAAATTAGAAGGGACGAATCTATCATTTTTTATTTCCTTTTGACTTCTTCAGGACTTTGATATGGTTAAAGTTACAGCTCAAACGAAGGAAAAAATAAAGCACAGTAATCAAAATGATTTGATTCCACAAAACGACAGAAAGAGAGGCGAGGAAAGTTGCTGCTATATGAAAAATGATCGGGAATAATATTTTAAGATTGAAAAGAAAAAGAAAACCAGGACAGGAAGAATAGTACAGGAAAAAAAACACGAAGTTATTTAAGAATTTGAGATCATCACCAAGTGTTGCATCATTTTAATTGGATATGGGTCTGAATTGACATATAGAAATGGTATTTGTATGGGAGTGACTGGTGGGTCTGTGCTAATAATTAACAAAATATATATATAGAATACCATATGCTATATAGTAAGATATGCATCAATGATATATCAATAGAATGGAAACTAAAGGTTGGCTACTGGTCATTTTCACACTTGGGTAGTGGTTAGCAAAATAAAATAAGAGCAGCAATCACAAGGATTATTTTATTCCATTTCATTGATGCTTGTACACCCTATTATCACTGTTTTTTTTCTTCTGTATTTGTTGTTATCGCAGGGAATTAGATGTTGTTTTCATAGGGATCAGAGAGAAGGATCAAAATGAATACTATCCTGAATCTCATAACCCAAGATCTTAAAAATGAATTGAGAAAAAATAAAAATAAAAGAAGAACAAATCTAAGATCAAGATGGATAGTTAGATGGTGTAGTATAAAGGTAGCACCAGAAACTGTAAGTACAAAATGTGTAAATATATCAGTGATGCACGTGTGTGTATTTGCCCATGGTGGGGAGCCCAGACGATCAAGAAAAGCCGGGACCATGAAGCCACATTAGTTGCTAGGGAATTAAGATTTGGTAAAAATTAATGTTGCCCTTCTTGCCAACATGCCTGCAGCCTCCCAAAATTCGAGTAGTTTGAACTTTGATGCTAGCTAGAAACCAATCACAAGAAAACAGTGCTAGGAAAGAAAACAAAGAAAGAAGAGAGGATCGAAGAATTAAAACTACTAATTAATAACCTATAGAAATCAGTGCAGTCATCATATTGTTCAGGTGATATAATGGTCAATCTTGTCAACAACTGTGCTGTGATATTTAGTACGCAGAGGGAGGGAGGCGAGATAATAATGATCTTAATAAGCAAACAAGATTCTATGGAATTCTTTCTCGCAGTAAATTCTTTACATATAGTGGAGTTTTAACAGGTCAAAACAAGAAAGAACCTGAAACAGAAACAGAATATCGCAGTAGTAATTAAGGCATCTAGGTCAGTTTCCTAGATTGCATAATATAAGAGTAGATGATCCAAGAGAGTTAAACTAGGTTTAGTTCAAGAAAAACAAGGGTTTTAGGCCTCCTCTTCATTCTTGCTGAACTCTACTTTTTCTTTAATAATAATAATAATAAGGCCAAGAAAAAGAATAATCACAGTCACGCTAAAGATTTATACTTCTCAACTACCCCATCTTCCTATGTTCTAGCAAATTTTCAAATAATTGAATTATTGATCAGTCACTTAGCAATAATATCACGGGTACTACAAAGAAGAGACAGACTACTATAGTTACCATTGAAGAAGAAGAAGCTGGGGATATGATTTTTTTAAAACTAGATTTCTGGTTAAATTTTGTTCAATGGTTCGATCCGATTATAAAGTGAATCGACAGAGATCACATATATCTCTTAATAATCACAATTAAGACAGGAGATTAAAATTAACAAAAATTTAAACACTATACGGTTGTTGTAGCAGCAGCACTACTATCAGCATCACCACTCCCCCCTCCGCCACCACTAGTAGAGCCACCACCAGCTGCTTCCACCGACACATTCACCGTAGTAACAGCAACATTAGACCTTTTTCGCTTCTTCTTCTCGTAGGGAATCCCTCTAGCTTTGGCTTGACCTTCTCGAACTTCCCTCAAGTAAATCCTGACAGCTCTAGCTCCAAAAGGGTTCGATTCTGGCCGTCCACCGTTTTCTTCATAAGCAGCTCTAAGCCGTCCGATTAGCGCATCAAGACTACCCCAGGCCTGCTTAAGTGGACAAGAGCAAGGTGCTGGCGGGTTCGGGTGCCCAAAATAAGGACAGCCCGTTATGTGGACTTTGGTCTTACCAAATTGATCCAAGTATTTCAAGAACTCGATCACATGTGCACCACTGCAACGAGCTAGAGTTAATGGTGGCTTGTGGTTCTTTAAGTACTGTAAGAAAGTGTTCCAGTCTCTCCTCTTCTGCGACTCGTATCTACTTGGTGGTGCTGGCGGTGATGATCCCTCTGGTTGCTGTTGTTGTGGCAGTGATGCTGATGCTGAAGATGATCCCGCTGATGGACCCGGTTCTCCACTATTCGGGTCGGGTGCAGAAGCTGCTCCAGATGTTGAGTCCATGAGAGTGATGATTGAGGGTGATTAATTTTTGCCAATTTCTTGACCAAGTAACCTTGAAAGCTTTTCGGACTAATAAGAGTGCAGTAGTGATATCAGCACAAGTAGCTGTTACGTTTCTTGTGATAGAAAAGAAAGATGGCGCCGCTGAGCTCTGGTTTTTGTATGAGTTTGTGAAGATGTTTTCAGGGGAAAGAGATCGTGTTATGAGTTTCTTTATTGGTGAGAAGGAGAGGGTTTTCAGGAAGAAGAAAGACGAGAAAGGGAGGGGGAGAGAGAGAGAGAGAGAGTGTTTGTTTAGTTGATGGGACGTGAAAAGAGATGAATGAATGAATGAATGAATGAATAGGACTCTTCTTACTTCCTGAGAGAGAGAGAGAGAGAAACATATGCAAGAGCAAGAGAAAAAAAAAAAAAAAACGAGATAGGCAGAGAGGGTTATGGTGGTCGTCAAGATGATTTTATTCACATGGTGGCCCCTGGTGGACAAGACAATGTTTACTATTCACCACGGCGGCCCCTCCCTCCACTCTCCTTTCTTTCTTTCCCCCTCTATTCCAAATTTCCAATTCTTATATACAAATTACTGTGTTATATAGAAAAAACATCCACGTGCTTATCAGGTGCGTCCACACAGCAAAGTGAAGGGGTCTAAACAAAGAGCAGAGCGCGTGGTGTCCACGGGTGCAGTAAGGTGAGTTGATTTGGTGGTCGAAAGGTAGTGGTGGATTAATGGGGGTCTTCTTAAGGTCAAACAAAAATTTGGTAATGGTGGAGCGAACACTACTACTGCATAGGATTCTGTATACTGTTTTGTTTTCTCTGCCTCAAAATGGAAATTTTTGCTTTGATTTGATATCCACAACTTATTCTCTACACATCAACTACTCCTTAATAATTAATTAGCCTCTGCCAATCAAGTCAATGGTGTCGCTACTCACTGATTCTGATAAAACTGCTTTTAAAATGTTAATTAACCTCCCAAAACACTGCTTCTGCCTCCTCTTTCTCGCCTGCACGGTTGCGTCCCTGCACATTTCAATCGCCATGGCAAATTGTCTTTTTTCCAGGTGATTGCTCTTGTTAAACACTCTTAATGTACAGTGCTATTTATTTAAATATATTCTTATTATTGTGCTTGTGTATTTTAGAGAGAGAAGCGGTGATTTTATTGACATTAAACTGATAGAAAACCAATTACTCTCTCTCTGTCTTTATTGTAAGAAAATTGAACCACAAAACTCTTCACAACGTTAGTAAATCATACATGGCCTTCCGAGCAAGACCAAGTCCTTTCACCGAAGGTAAATAGACTCTCCTAGTTAGAGATTCCTTTAAAAAAAAAGTCACTAGCTCGCAGAAGCGTTCTTTTGCTGCATGGATCAATGGAAGAACAGGTCGCCCTATCAGATTCCATTTATAAAAGTTTTTAACCGTTCAGCATTGTCAATGAATGTCAATTGCTTTACATAACAAAATAAAATCTCAAAACTTTTATTTAAAGGATCTAATCTCTTGAATCTAATCCATATACCCACGAATCAGATTCAAAAAAAAAAAAAACAAGCCATGATGGCATAAAATAAAATAAAATAATAGAAAATCTTGTTCATGTAAAAAATTAAAAATAGATCAATAAAAAGAGGTTCTCACGACTAAAAATAGAAAGAATCATAGTATTTAATTATTTAAAAATGGTCTGGCTAGCAGATATACTTGTTAAGAGCCATTTAATAATCCAAATCAATCATCTCTTTTCTTTATGGTTCTGGAATTTATTGTGAACACTTAAAAGCACCATCATAAAAAAAAAAAAAAACACACTTGCTTAATATCTATAATCTATATATCATTTATTTGATCTTATTCTCTCTCTTTTTTTTATCCTAATCCAGCAATAGATTAATTATAATAAATGCATTTAGATGATGTTTAATGCATGTCTTAGGGCTTAATTTTGTTATTTAAGTATTGAAGAATTCATGTCCCAGTTTCAAAACTATATATTATGATTGATCTTTGATAATAATATATATATAATCAACAACATTCACTAACTTTTGATGAGATTTTTTATAAATGTTGCACTTTCTTAAATTGCCCATATATATATATATATATATATATATTGGCAATTATAAATACATCATAAAATATATTTACAATACATTTTTTTATGGGATATTGAGAAAATGCTATTTAAAATAAATGTTGCTGTACCAGCAATAGGTGTTAAACTATGTTTTTGAGCTATAGAAATGCTCAATTTAACAAATCATCTTAAACATTCTTTAAATTTACTCAAGATCAACTCTCTTTCTTTCTTTTATTGGTGGAATAAAGAGAGAGTGAATAGAAAAAGGGAGTGAGGTTTAAAAATATTTTAGATGGATTCACAAAGGCATATATGATCAAGCATAAGCCAAACTTTTGAATGGTTGTGTTGATAATTTTTATTCTTTTTCTTATTAATCAACTAAATTGTGTAAGAGTTTATGATTAGTTCCGTACATTACCCTTTTATACATGAGAATTTGTTTAAATAAATTTTGAATGTATATTTATGAGAAATTCGACAAAATATCTGAACACATGAAACATTCAAATAAAAATATTTGAATTTGGAAGTTTTAAATAAGAACAATGAAAAGGTAGCCAAAATCATTTACAAGTTGTTTGAAATCAATTCTTTATTACAATTGAATTCAATTATAGTGTTTGATTCGAATTCAGTTGATAAATAAGTTAAGTTCTTATGTTTGGAAGAAATAAAATTCAATTCATTTTGTTTTTTATATTAATTATTCTTATTATCTTTATCTTATTTCTTCAAAAATCTTTACAAAAAGAGATAAGAATATGAAAATTTTGATTTTAACATTAAACTTTTCCTCTTTTAAATTATAAATCAAACAAGTTGGCCTCTGGTTTACTTCTTTTATTGTATTTTTAGAGATTGAATTTCGTTAAGAATTCAGTTGTTGATACCCAAAAGAGTTTCAAACATTAGATTCCATTAAAACTTTTAAATTGAATTCAATTCAGAAATTTCCAAACATGCTATTAAAATGATGTGTTGTGAAGAAATTGTGACAAGCTTCTTCTTCTACATGTTAGGATATCCTCTTTCAAGCAAGATCATCAAATCCTTTTTTTTTAATAGAATTCTAAGTAAACTATGTATTTACAATAAATTTCTTTTTCTATGGTCTCATGATAGCATGAAAGCCAAATTTATTTAATTTAAAGATCAAGCGTCCAACAATGATGAATAGGAAAAATCAATCAAACTATAAATACTCATTGTAACATAAATAAAAACCAATTATAAAAACTCGACAATAAAACAATGTTATGCTTGGAGAGATATCTAGATTTTGAACACAACACTAGAAAGATCATTTGAATATTGAGGCGTCTAAGTTATAATTAGTGACATCTTATTAGTTACTTCATAGGGTCCACTTAAAGAGACAAATACAAGAAAAAAGAGAATAAAATTCGTACTCTGCCAAAGTGATAAGAATATCTCTACTTAGAATTTTTCTCTCTTACTTTATACTTCTCTTTCTTCAAAGTGAGCTTAAAAGATTAATAACTAATAGAATGTTGCTAGTTACATCTTAAGCACCAGAAAATTTTTTATTTTTACCTCTCAAAATTTCATAAAAGCACTATTGTAACTAGTCAAATTTTACATGATTGTACACAATGTTTTGTAATGTTCATGGGTGAACCTTTATGGACTAGGCTTACTTGATTAAACTATACAATTCCTTCTTGATCACCTGCGATAAAAAAGAAAAAGTTGGATTAGGGTTGTGAAAGTAAAGTGGTGCCTCTAATATTTAAGTTAACAGTGATGTAATGTATAATGAAAGATTATGAGATTTGTTACAAGATAAATTTCTCAAAATGTCGAAAACATTGTAACTATAAAGAAACATTAATTCTAACATATTTAATTTTTATTTTTTTATTTATTTTTTCCCAAAATGCCAGTGGAAACTTTTAAATAGGAAAATTATAAAACCCCATTGTAAAAAGGAAAACCTAACAAAATAAAAATAAAATACTAAGAATATTGAATATCCTAGTAAATCTCTTTTATACTTAAATAAAACTAACAAATCCTAACAAAATTTTCTAATAAAAAACTATTACAATGAAAATAATTTATCCTAAAATAATGGATTTGTGTCATGTGTCAATCCCTCTACTTGTAAAAAATCCATCCTCGAGTTAACAAATAGAGTTTGAACACTTTCATTTAAAATAAATATTTTTTAAATATAGCATTATGGCTAGCCTATTCAAAAAGTAGCGTATCTTCGATCTATTGACTAAAAAGTCTTTATCATCGTTGATGCTTTGTAATTTGTATCTTTCATTATTAAAATTATTTATTTTTCATCTCTTTCTAGCAAGGAGTTGCTCCCTCGTATCATTCACCTTGTTGCCTAAGCCATGATTGTCTCTTTTTTTATAGAAATATCTTCATTTTCCTTTACCTTTCTATAGGTGTCATCATAATTTAAATTGTTTTTTTTTAAAGCATCATCCTTGTTTTTCTTTAACTCATATTGATCATGATCAACATTGTGTAAACATTCATATTTATACAAGTCTTGTTGAGATGAGGATGTTTTGGAGAGCTCGTGTTTTAAAGATTTTAAATCCCATTATATGGAGAACTTTTGAGTTATATTGTGTATTAATTAAAGCTTCATCTTTTCTATATTGACTTTGGCTTTAAGTTAACTACTTTTGAATTGTTGACTGTATCGACTAGTTCCTTATAAGATAATATAAGAACTTTTTTATTCTCATAGTCTAAGGGATCGAATATATCTCTCTCCATAATTATCTCATACAAAACCAACTTTCAACATCCATTTTATTTTTTTCTAACAAAATATCTTCATCTTGTTTCCACCATGAGAAAGTTGTCATCTTCAATCAAATCTCCACCAACCGCCTTGTGTTCTTTTCAGATAATCTCAAATATCTCACCACTATATTACAATTAGTAAGTATTCATAAATTTCTCGATATTCAAATTTCCATTTAAATTTACAAAATTAACCTTCAAATAAAATTATTTCATACCACGAGAACATCTTTTAAGCGTAGTCCTATCATAATCGGCAAAACTCCTATAACCTCTCTCAATTTCATCCTCATCAAACTCCAATATATAAACAGGTTATGGTTGTTTATATAGGATTGTAAGAAAATATATGGTGCTTAGTCCATTGTGATGTATATTTATGAGCATGTTCTTCTTCGTATCACAGTTTTGGTATGCATTTTTCCCTAGCAATGGTCGATATAGTCGTTCTGTTATGTCTGTTACAAAATGCTCTACTCGATCCAACCTCTATGACAGGGTTTTTTGTATTGTATCCTGAGTCCTAATAATGCCCTAGATGGCCTCAACTCTTGTTTCATAGGGTGGGATGATATTGCCAACATATTTGTCTATCAAATAGGTTAATATACTCTAATACTAATTGATGATTTGTAATGAGCAAAGACCTTCAAGTACCAAAAATACCATAATTATATAGAAACATTGTAAAATTTTGAGTTTTTATTTATCAAAATATTCTTATCAAATGACCATTACAAACTATTTTAATAGAAAAACTAAAAAAATCATGATTTAAATAGAAAAACATAACATAATACAAATAGAATCCTGATAATATTGAATATTCTAATAAATCTATCTCTTAATCAAATAAAACTAACAGATCCTAGAAGATGCTAATAATTAAATAAACATTACAATGAAAATATAATTTGTGTCTCGTGGCCTCGTGTAAAATAATAATATAAATGGAAATGTATGTGTATGGTGTATGTATAAGTTATAACCCTATGATAATGTTATTCTTTTCCTTTTATATACTAGTCTAATAGTCTTAATTTCTCCTACTTGTTCCCTGTATCTTTGTTTTGGCATCTTTATCTAAGGACCAATTTATTTACTGGAAAGTAGTTTTCTTTTAGAAAATGATTTTCATGAAATGTGAATTCATTAAAAGTGAATAATTTTTTTATGTTTGGTAGTACCATGAAAAATAAGTTTGGAAAACACTTTCAAGTGTATGAGTATGTTGTGGTAAATGAGTTGAAAAATAACTTATTAATATTTTATTTTTTTATCAAGTTTATTAAAAGAATAGAGACCAAATCTGACAGAAATAGCAATTTAAAGAATATAAACCAAATCTGTCAGGTAATAAAAATTAAAAGAGCATGAAAATGAAAAAAAATTCATAAATTATTTCAAATAAAATAAATAAATAAATAAATAAATATGAACCATATCTTATAGATAAAAAAAAATTCAACTAAGAAAATAATAAGAGAAAAATAAATAGCAATAAAAAATAAAGACTAAAGTTAATATAAAAATCAAATTAAAAAGGATAAAATTAAAAGAAATCAAAATAAAATATATATAATAAAAAATTATTAATTAAATTTTAATATAATTAATTAATAACCAGAGTTTTTTATTCACGACTCTTTAAAAGTATTTTTAAAAAGAATGATTATTATAATTTAAAAAATAACGTTTGCAATTTCAGCAACTCCGTTCTTTTCGTCTTTCTCCCTTAATAATGAATGTTTAAAAGCACCATTGTTTAATGATTGCAGTATTCTGTTCATGGAGATAGACAAATACCCTGCCCCACGAAATCGATTAAACGAAGACATGGAAGGGGGAGGGCCTGGGCGTACCATATCTGTAATGCCTTGCTTTGTCTAATATAAATATATGCCGTGGTACTGATAGACATGACCTCTTGAAATGACCAAGTGTCTTCAGAAACCGAGGATTTATTATCTCCTAATAATCTCTGCCCCATCAACATATATAGAAACCCCACCGTGCTCTATTCCTTCTAGTTCTAGCTACATGGTTTAATTTCCTTGATTATTCTTTTTCTTCACGTTTCTCGTTTGTGGCCGTCACGGTGAAGATAGCTGCTATAGGGGAAGGGGGTGCCCATGTATTTGCGTGGGGTTCTTCCCATGCGTGCTTAGCACCTACTTTCTCTGCTCTAGATGTTTTTGCTGAAAATATCCCAAGTTACTTGACCAGCAATCCGTTGTTTTCCTTCAAGTACTGTTTCTTCTTTCTTTTTCTTTTTTTCCTCCTTTTTTCGTTGGTTCGGACACTGATTGAGCAGGGTGGGGGTCCAAAAACATGAGAAGCAATAGCCTACGAAGCAATTACGCATAAGTGGTCATAGATCTGCTGTGGAGTGCATGCTCCCTTAACAGTTTTACCGACGGAATTTTTCTGTCGGCATAAGATATATATTTCATCGGTAATTAATTTGCCAACAGAATCATTGATGAAAATGCTCCGTCGATAAATCCGTCGGAAATAAAAAAAATAAAATTACCCGCTTGATTTCGTCGGAATATCCCTTGGTAATAATTTTTTTATTACCAACGGATATACCGACGGAATTACCGATGGAAATTCCATCGGCAATTCCGTCAGTAATTATTTAAAAATATTTTAAAAAAATTCATTTTATAAAATTATAAAATAATTAAATTAACATAAATCAACACTATATAATATATACTCAAAATGCTTGAAAAAAAAAATAAGAAAATCAACTCAAACAAATTTGCAACAAATAAATAAAACGAAAAAATAAATTCAACTAAAAAAATTCATATGAAAAAAATGAAGTTGCAATTGCTAAGAATTTAAAAATCTTATAAATAAATCAACTAAAAATTGATTTCATGTGAAAAAACAAATCTCACAACAACATTTATACAATTATTAAGAACAAAACAATTAAAAATAAAATAAAAAACAAATATAGTGAAAAAAGAAGAAAAATCTTACCTTAATGTAGTTGCAAGTGAAGCTAGGGAGAGAAAAAAATTTCGTAAAGCATATTAATTAAAAAAAACTAATAGGATAAAAGAAGAAAGAAGAAGAAGACATACCCGAGCATGGAGGAAAAGAGAAGGAGATGAGAAGAGAAAAGAAGAGAAAGAAATAGATATTGATGTTTTTTACATATAGTGAAGAAGATGTAGTAGAAGAAGAAGAAATAAGTCTATCTCTTGTGAAATAAAGGGACTCAGGCTTTTTATTGGGGCGCGTTAGCGACTGATTTACAGACGGATAATTGAATATTAATTTTTTTAATTATTCCATCGGTAATATTTAATTTAAATTTTCAATTTCGTAAAAAGTTTTCAGAAACCGCCAATAATTACCGACGATTTTTCAGTCCGTTGGTGATTCCATCTGTAATATTTAAATGAAAATTTTAAATCAATTGAATTTTTTCAGAAAATCGCCAAATAACACCGACAACTTTTCATTCCGTCAGTGATTTTGTTCGTAAAGAACAACAATTAACAGTGCAATTGGAAAGTGAACAGTTCTGGAGCTCTCTGGAAAATACCGACGGATTTTATCCGTCGATGATTCCCTTTATAATTGACATGATGAACAGTGTAAACAAGTTTACCGACAGATTTACCATCGATAATTCCGTTGGTAAATCCTGACATGTCATTATTTTTTTTACTTTGTTTTAATTTTTTTTCCCATCATAATTCTCTCAGTATTTACCGATGAAATATTTTGGTCAGTAAAATCTCTCAAAAATTTATCAATAAAAATATTCTCTTAATATTTTTATTTGTATTTATTAGTTTTTTAAGTAGCGGACATGCAGCCGCTGGTCCAGACATCAGTTGTATAGCTTCAATTGCTTTGCTAGGAAAATGAAAGTCAATTGCGTTACATAAACATTACACGTATCATGGTCCTTATATGCTTCCGCGTTATGTCAGAAAAATATTACAGTATGGGTCCACATGCAGTACGTAGTTTTTAACGAGACCCGCGCCTGATATTCAAGGTAGATAAACTCTAAAGTCTAAACAGACTTATAGCCACTTCCATGCTTGAAACGAGATCTAGAGACCCAGCTAATAGATTATAAGAAGAAAAAGGATTCTTGATCAGTATCTGAAACACGTGAGATATAAACATGATATCATCGGTTATTATGAGCCAATCTTGCGGGTCGTTTATTTGCAAGACGTCGGTATAGGATTTCAGTGAGGACGACATCGTTCTTCAAGGAAATTTAATATGCTTATTCAGGCCTAAGCCCAGCAAAGTCCAAGTCTCAAAAGGGATCGAAAGGGCCTCGTAAAACCTCCTTTTCTTTTCTTCCCTGAACGAAGAACCTAATTAAACTCAAGATAAAGGGAAAATATCATTAAAAATAATGATTACAGGGGAAGAATAAATCAGCGTAGGCTCCTCGTAGCTAGGTTGTCCGAGTTATTTATTTTACATAAAGGAGATAAGAATATAAATATATACAGGCAGATCCCACAACCAAAAGGAAGAAATCTAGCATTTTCCGCATCCATTTATGTGGGCAAAAACCTTCCACAATGCCAGATCGATCACAGCATCTAACGCATATATACAGACGAAGTCATCTCACAATATTAGTAGGAGACAAATTGACTCATTACTGCTTAGGATCCTTAAACATGTTTCACAAGTTGAGATAACGGTCATTATAATATGATTCTGAGGTGTGATTCCATTTTCAATCAACTTGATTCAATACTTGTATAGTAGGTGGGTCAGTGCATGATTCCCGTGATACGTTGCCCGGAATAAAATCGCTCATAATTTCATGCTCTCCGTGATTATATTCCAAATTTTGGTTTGATAGTGATATCTCTATGTTAGCCTTTTGTTCGTATTTTTATTTGGTTAGGATCTAGCTCAGCTCGAAGGCTGGGCTGGTCTCTGTAGGTAGGGGCATGATGGTGTCACGTAACTTTTTATTTTTTCTTTTGACATCGTAGAAACCTCCGTTAATAAAAAGATGGAAAATTCAAAAAAATAAATAACTTGTGAGCTAGCCCTCACAGCACCGTCAATGCTAAGTCACTATCTAAAAATTATTTTAATATTTAGGCTCTATTTAAAATGGTAGTGTTTTATATATATAAAAAAATTATTTAAAATTAATTTTTTTTAATTTTTGAATAATTTAATTTAACATACTGATATCAAAAATAATTTTTTAAAAATAAAACTTTCACATTCAAGAGGGAGTCCGAACAATCAACGAGACATAATTGTACAACCTCTCTTACAATAATAATAATAAAAACTACAAAATAATGCTGATCGAAGACTCCATCGTAATTAAAGAAAAGCATATTATTTTGTGGTTTATAATGAACCAGTGCGGGGTTGGACCGATTGAAACTGTAGGTTACGTTCAAAGTTCGGTATTTAGTTTTAACAGGGCTAGCATGGGATGAGTAGTTTTATTTAAAAATAAATAATTTTTTTTGAAAAATAGTAAAATAATATAACTGTTAATCATTTTATTTTTCAAATGAAGAAAATATAATTAATATGGTATTTGATTGAAAAAATAGATACATTATTTATAAATATCTATAGCTCAATATAACCCAACTTTCTTTCGTTTTATTTCATTTTGTCGTGTTAAAAGCTTCAAGCTCTTTTAATTTATTTATTTTAATTTTTGTTTTTATCCCATTAATTAAATTATACGTCAAATATCCGAGGCTTCTATCTCTATCTTCACTGCTCCAAATGTTAAGAAGTTCGATCCCCACATTCAACACTTTGAATATGACAGACAATTTGTTTGTTGTATAAACTATATAAACACCACCGTAAAAATGTTGCAAAGGCAAGACAAATCGATAACTTTTGTTTTTTTGGAAAAAATTGTGAATTTTTTATTTTTCAGAAGAAAGAAAAAAGAAAAGAAAGAAGAGGCCGGTGACAGA
>Ga0325401_1001088_pt1 | contig 22140 bp, 6 predicted proteins | sample PopdelMetagenome_FD_205666 | JGI IMG/M metagenome (GOLD analysis project Ga0325401, IMG submission 205666) | Populus deltoides microbial communities from Bellville, Georgia, United States - Xylem-PdKOR-R2 | ecosystem: Host-associated > Plants > Phyllosphere > Stem > Wood/Secondary xylem | place... | reverse complement strand
ACCACACTTCCGGGCACGGCGGATCGGATTAGGAGGACAGCTCTTAGAAGAAGGAGATCGAAAAGGGCTATGGCCATGGTGTAGAGGTAAGAGAGGAGCTGGAAGAGAGATGCCATGGTTGCTCATGGAGAACGAAAGAAGGGCTTAAAATCAAAGTTCATAGGACACAATTACTTTAATAGTCAATGTGGGTTCAAGCACGTTATGCCATGGTTGCTCATGAAGAACGAAAGAAGGGCTTAAAATCAAAGTTCATACGACACAATTACTTTACCAGTCAATGTGGGTTCAAGCACGTACAATTGCTTCTTGTTTTCAATATTTATTAAAATTAAGAAATTGATGTTTGGTATGTAACACAACTCAAGTAACGACAGGCGAGGAAGCCCGTCACGATATTACAAAGAACATCTGACCGGAGGTGACTTCTATGGTCAAGGCGAAGCCGCTGGGTAATCTTACAATCCATTAATGAGTACCCCACTTAACTTTTTTGGAATTTAATTATTGTTCATAATAATTTTGGAATTTAATTATTGTTCACGAAAATTAAATCCACAGAAAATATATGTTGTGTTTATTCTGGATTACAGGATTATGTAGAGGTTGGTCGTAAGAACCGTAATTTTTTTTTTAATTAGTGAGCAAATATAACTTGTCATCTCTACCTGTATGGACTCCTCTTTCTTCCATTTTATCCTGTTTCCACAATTATTATTATTATTATTATTATTTTCAGATGTTCTTTTTGAAATACTTTACATGTTCACACGTTATTTCTTCTCTGTTTCACATGAACATAAGCATTGCTAGTTGCACCTAAAGTTTAGGATATTATTAGTTTGACTGACGTTACATAAGTCAGATATTTTTTTTAACAAAAAAAAAAAAATTGAATATCTAAGCTTGTCAGACATTTTATTTACATAAAAAAATTATAAAATATAAATTAAAAAAAATTATGCATGCATCTAATTAAATAAATAAAAAACTATTTATATTAATAAATAGAAAAAAATCATTAATGATAATTAAAGATGAAAATGAAAGAATTAAAAGATAAATATAAATCAAAATATTTGACCTTGTAGAACGAGTCATTTACCTAGTTGTGTCTAATGACTATGTTCAGAAAAATTAATTTTTTATTTAATCAAATGATAATAGAAATAGACAAATACATGAGACTGATTGAATAAAATCAAAGAGAAAAAATATATTTTACAAGGTTATATATATTAGAAATATTATCTAAAAAAATTTATTTTAAAAAAATTATAGATGAATTAGAATAATATCTTTTAAAAAATAAATATATACAAAATAATTTAAAAACCATTATCTAAAAGAGGCTAAATAAACAAAAAAAAAAAAGAAAAAAGAAAAGAGAGAGAATGACTATATATTAATTTAAGTATGATTAAAAAATTATTTAAAAAAATATATATTAAATAAAAGATATCAATTAAAAAATACTATTTTCAAATCAGTAAAACAAATCTTATAAAAAACAAATAAAAAAATTAATGTGGCTCAATCTCCAATTAAATAAATTTCAAAAGATCAAACTAAAAAATATTATTTTAAAAAAAAATTAGATAAATTTGGATGAAATATTTTAAATTTATATTAATTTTTCAAATTTATAATTCCTAAAATTTTAAACCCTGAGATTAAAAAAAAAAAAAACTAAAACCCAATCTGAAGTTAGGACAAGCAAGGAAGTTCATCAAGATACTACAATGCACACATCTGGTCTGAGGTAACCTCTATGGTCAAGACGAAGCCGCTGGGTATCTAGAACCCATTAATGAACCTAATTAGCTTTTTTTTTTTTAATTAGATTAATTATTGTATATAAAGTTTTTGCTTTAAATACCTAAATTAACTCTTTTAGTTTTAGCGAGGTTGCTTAATTTTGTATATCAAATTTGTATACATGCAGACAGAAAATTAAATCTTCAAACTAATTAGCCTCGTGAACGAGAGAGTGCAATACCTAGGGAGCATAGCTTGAAATTCAAATAATTTATTTAGAGTATGTCTGAGTGAGTGGTATTGCTTGTTTTTTATAGTATTTTTTATTTAGAAATATATTAAAATAATTATTTTTATTTTTTAAAAGTTATTTTTGAAATCAACATATTAAAATGATTTAAAACAAAAAAAATAAAAAATAAAAATTTAATTTTTTTTAAAATACAAAAATAAACAGGTAAGAAGTGACCCTACTGCAATACAATTGACATTCAGTGGCAACTGTTAAAGACTTTAGTGGCATTTGTAAATGTCACTGAGAATTTTGTAAGCTTTTATGCAAATGCCTTAAAATAAATATTGACAAAGCAAAATATTTGATTGAACGGTGAAATTAAAAATAAAATACCTTTAAAGATACCACTTTTTACCATAACTAAAAATGCCATTATAGCCAAACTCCTAAATACCGTTAGAACCATACCAATATATTTAAATTTTCCATTTACATTACTAGCTATGAATTAATTTCATTTAAATAAAAGCAATTTAAATTATAATTAATGCACTTTCATTATCCAATGCGTAAAATACTAACATATATACAAGAAAGCAACTTCACGTATACATCACTTCCAAAGTAAATTCCAAATAGTTCAAATGTCTAATATATAGTCGTAGAATACATATGAGAAAATAAAAGGCCTATCAAATAGTATTATAAATTCTAATATTTTAGTTTTTAGAATTAGATGAAATTAAAAATTATACTAAATAAATAAACAATGGATTTTTTCCATTTTTTGTTTTTAATTTAATTTATTTTTTATTTTCAGATTTGATCCAAGTTTAGAGCTTAGAATGAATGAGGATCAAAATCGAAATATAAATAAATTTTATATTTGTTTGAATGGTGAAATTAAAAATAAAAATAAATTTAGAGTATGAGGACAAAACAAATTCAAACAAATAAGAATTAAAATTGACATAAATAATAAAAATAATTTTTTGATTGAAGGGTGAAATTAAAAAGAATAATAACTTTTACAAAAGAGCTAAGAAAAAAAAATTAAAAATCAAAACAAAGAGGATCAAATTGAAAAACATAATACCATCAATTTGGGTTGACACGTGTCGTTGGGGGATTAATATCAATCCAATCTATCATTGTCTCAATAAGTTTTTTTTAAATTGCCATGAATGTTTTTAAAAAGTTAGGTCATGTTTTTACAAGTCACCAAGATTGCAATTGGATTAATAAAATCAATCAATTTAATTCGGGTTATTCAAGTGCAGTTTAGTTGGAAACTCAAGTTAGACAAAGAGTTAAGTCATGAGATCTCAAGATTAACTCATTAAACCAGATTTAATAACACGATCAAAAAATTCTTCGCGCTATTAACATTTGTTTTGACATTTAAAAGAATTTATTTGATTCGTGGCGGAATGCGGGCTAATAGACTAGTTAACTATAAACTAAAAGATGAGGAGGCTTTATTATGTTCTTCCTCAAAAATCACTATTCATTAGAATAGTGCTTAGTTTTTTTTCTTCTTTGATTCCCTTTCAATTAATGTTTTTGTTTTAGTTTTATCCTTTTCTTTTAATATTAGATTTGTGATTTATTGAGTTTCATCCTCACAAATCACACTCTCATGACACGAATTGCGGTTATAATTCGGGTCGTGAGTTTTGCGGGTTAATCAGGTTTACTTGGTTTTTTATAATTATTATTATTTTTAAATTTTATCTTTCAACATTGGATTGATTGAGAATTGAATTTTATATATTTTTTATTTTTTTTCTATGGATTTATCTTGGTCTTCTTATTCAGGTTGACTCGAGTCATTGTTTTTGTCCTTCTTTTTACTTGATCTTATTTTCAATTTAATCCTTCAACATTGAGTTGATTGACAATTAAGCTTCATATTTTTTTTATTTACTTTCTATTAGGTTATCATGGTCTTATAACTCGAGTCGCAGGTTAAACTAGTTGACTTTTTTTTTCCTTTTTTTAGTTTATTTTTTTTTCCAATCTCATCCTTTAATATTGGATTGACATAAAATTATGCTTCGTAATATTTTCTAGTTTGGGTTAAAGGAAGTTATCTTGAGCTCATAACTCGCGTCATAACTTTGTTTGGTTGACTTGGATGGTTTTTTGTGTTATTATTTATTATTATTTTTTTAAATTACATACTTCAACATTGAATTGATTGTGATTTAAGTTTCATAATTTGTTTTGATTTGCTTTTTATGAGATTATTCTAGTCTCATGATCCATGTTTGGAAGGTTAACCTTGGTCTACTAAGGTTATTTTTTTAGTTGAAGTTTTTTTTTTCAATTTCATTCTTTAATATTGGGTTGATTGAGAATTGGGTTGAATAAGTTTTTTATTTATTTTTTATAAGGTTATCGGGGTCTCATAACTTAGGTAACAGATTTGGTAGATTAACCTGAGTTGATCCAAATCGATTTAATATGTTGTCGTTTCAATACTTAAAAAAACCAACGTCATCTTTATTTTTTTAGTTAAACTATATTTTTATCGGTCATCCAGATTATTTTTGAATTTGCCAAGTCGACTAGGTCACTTCAAGCCAATTCCTATATAGTTTTAACTTTTTCTCTATTGAAAATATATTAACAACACTTGAATATTTTTTTTATATTAAAAAAATTAATTTGTTAGAAATATTTTATTTATTAGGTCACTTCAGTATGCTATTTTTTTATTGGTCATCCGGGTTGTGATTTAAGCTTTGTAATGCGAAACATATATAATTAACGCTCGCTATTTTTAATAAAATTAATTTACAAATTATTATAATTTACAAATATAATAAATCTTATATTTTTATAAGAGAGCGGAATATAACTCTCGATATATCTTTTTAGTAAATTTAATTTACAGCTTATACTTATCGCTAGCTGTTTTTTTTTCCTTTTTCTTTTTCCACTTCCATAGAACAGAGAAGGAAGTTTTACCTCATGTCAGGAAAAAAACAGAAAAGAAAAGGAAAACATGGAAACTTACTCAATATCGTATCAAAATCACTGTATAAAAACTTGCATTAGCGAAGATAAATTATACCCAAAATAGATAGCAATCCACTACAAAATTTGTAATACATAATTACAATAATTTCTCTGTCACAAGTGAGGTATCTATGACTATACATCAACGGCTGTCTATGTAAAGAAAAGAATTATCCATGTTAGAATATGTTTTTCAAACTACTGCCATACAACGCAGATAACAAGAAAATGGTATCATCATAGCTCCCACCGTTCAGTATATTATCTCGCAGCTGATGATAATTGACCACAATCTCATCTGGCAAAACCGTAATCCTGCAAAGTGGGCATGTAGCCATGGATTGGTGTAACCATTCGTCTAAACATTCATTGTGAAACGTGTGGTGGCATTTCAATTTCCTAACCCTTTCGCCTTCCGTAAATTCCGATAAGCATACTGCACATTCTCTTGATCGCGGCCGGGTGATTTTTTCACAGTAATGAAGTGTTGGATTTGTTTTTTCAATGATGTTGAGATATTGTGTGGAAATTATGCGAAAGAGTTTATCAGGATTCGCTACCTCACTTCCGGGGACGAAGCACCGGATTAGAAATAGGGCTTTGAGGAGTAAGAGATTGAAGAAGGATACGGAAATGGTGTAGAGGTGAGGGAAGACATTCAAGAGAGCTGCCATGGCCGGCTAGCTGCTCCTCATTAATTTGAAAGTACAAAATGGGATGGCTGATAAAGATTATATACTAGTAGTGCTAGTGCTAAACGTCATGCATACCGGTCCAGGTTCAGGTTATTCCAGGTATCGACTAGTCAACATACAAAACAGTATGTGATTCAAGTCAGCCAGCGAACTAGTCCACGAACATGAGATCGGATTAATCTAATGTTCCCGTTAACTTTAATAATCGGCATACCGAATTATCGAGAGAAGCCTTTTGAATTATAGAGAATCAATAATACAAGTTGACAATTGTTTAAAGCCCACCATGCAAGTATCAAATTTGCAATTCCCAACCACTACCTAGTACCTTAATTGAAAGAAACCGCATCACAACATGGACTTGATTTTCAAGACGTAATGGCAGTTTTTTTTACCACCTTAGAGGATTTTTTGGCACTTATTTGATAAACCCTTTTGCTAATTAGCCATCAAGAATTGAATTAGTAATGTAAATACTCGAATTACATATTCATTTTGCAGGACTCCCAGCAAAGAACAAGGGGTTTGAGCGAAGAGAGTGTGCTACAGTGTCATCGGCCCAAGCAAGATAGGACAGTCCTGAGTTGAATCCCAAGACCCTAATAATTGTTTTTCATGGACAGGACATTATTACCGGCATGTGACCTCCATTATTGACGGTTCCTATTAGTTCATATAGAGACAACCAGGCAGAATCTTTCCAATTTCAATAGAATGATTCGAATCCACGCACTTCAACAACTGCTAAAATATCATTTTGGAGAACTAATAGCTAGCTGCTCTACGTCGTTTTAAAAATGTTAATAATATGTATGTACTCCCAGGGTTGAATTTCCTGAGTGTTGGGATATTCCCATCAAAGCAGCGGCGGCAGCAACAATAATAATTTATTCCTTCCTCATTAATTAATGCAGCTGTATGGAAGTTGTTGAGGAAAAGACAACAACAACAAGAAGAGGAAGAAGTATTAATAAGCTAGCTTAAATGGCAAGGATCTCTGTGTGGCCAATGCGGCATTGGTTTGGTTCGTCGCGCACACACACATATAATAACTTGTTGAAAGTTGAAGTTTCAACAAGTTGTTTGATAATATTATTAGGATATTATCAATTTTATATTAAAACTATTTTTATATCAATTATTTTGATTTTTCGCTTTCACTTAACAAAAACTGTTGAGTTTTCTACATGATAATGTTTTTTCTTAATTTAAAATACAATATGATTTTGAAAAAAAAAAATATAGATGAAAAGCCTTAGAAAAAAGATGGAAGTTCTTAATTGAAAATTTCTGAGAAATTAAGGGTAAATTAAATTGAAAAAAAAAAACAAGTGTGTGTATATATAATTGATACTAAATATATTCTTAAGGTTTTATCCTTAAAAGTATCGTATAAAAAACAAGTGTGTGTGTGTGTAATTGCTTCTTAGATGCCTCGTAATATTTATATTTTTTCTCGAGGATTTCGTGAAGGAGTTGTCTTGAACCATGAGTTTCTCGGAAACTACGATACTATTAACATTTTATGCACATGATATTCATGTTAATAGAAGAATTTTATAGCAAAACATTAAGGAAGGTGGAAATTATGATGACGTTAAAACATAAAAAACAAAGAATAGTTCGTATGCAACTCGGCAAGTCAAATATAGTTTCCTGGTTGGGATGAAAGGTTTTGCTTTTTATGTGATTTTAAGTTCGAGCCCTGCGATTTTAAGTTCGAGTCTTGTGGTTGTTAATATAATATATAGTCACTGGAGATTTTCACGGTCATTAAATTCAGGACCCGTAGAATTAGTCGACATATATGCAACCTGTCCCGAACATTCACGTTAATCAAAATAAAAAAACATAGTTTCGGGGTTTATCTTGACATGGTGTTTCTTAATCACTACAATTATTTTTAAGTTTTTTATGAAGCAATATTTTTTAGCACTTTATAAAAGACCAAGTCCTGTTTAGAAGTTTTAAACATTGTTTCCGGTTCATCTCGACATGGTATTTCTTTATCGCTACAATTATTTTTAAGTTTTTTATGGATCAATACTTTTTGGCACTTTATAAAGACCAAGTCCTATTTAGAAGTTTTAAAAACACTATGATAACTCATTGATATTTTGATGAAGTTTCTATATATATCCAACATTTCTAAGCTTAGAAGAATATCAAGATTAAATGATATGGATCTAGCCTGCTTTCAGTCGACCTAATATTATCAGCTACAAGTCAAGTTCAAGTAGGCACAAATCTACTGAACTACTGAACCCAACATCTCTAAGCTGGGTTCTATACTGAGCTTTATAGGAAGCGAGTTTGACAAGCTGTTAGACTTAATTTTCTTGGACTTAACTACATGCCTAACCTACATGGACATAAGTTTTAAAATAAATATTTATTTTTTTATTTATTATAATCACTTATTTAAAAATTACTGATATTCCACTAAAAAAATTATTTTATATGTTATAGACTTCTTAATTACACCAGCTACAAGTTTGATAAGTAACGGATAGTATATACTTGAGCTGACATCTTATTTCATTCGTGTTCAGACCAGTTTGGAACTGATCACAACTAGTTAGATCGGTATGGAAGCGCATCCTAGAAAAACCACGTACCTCCTCAATTATATATTTTCCTAATTAATAAATGACGTGCATGCTTCATTATTTCTCTCTTTAAAAGCAAAGCCACTTCTTATAATTCGGCCCCGTCTGTTGCTTTGTCCTATTAAGTGACCAATATAAAATACATGTCAATGGAAATTAAGTTCTGCACCTCATGTTGCCGCCACGCTTCACCAGCCTGGATCGATGCATCGCCTTCCCCAATAACAACATGCTCATATGTGCATGCATTTCCTTTATTTATTTTGAGTGGTTAAGGTGTTCTTTTTATAACAAAAAAAAAAAAATTCTTTACCTAGATTTTGAGTTTTCAAATTAAAATGTATTTAAGAAAGTCATCAGCGCTTAAAAATATGGTTACTAATTAATGGGTTTGTTCTAATTCTTCTTCTTCTTCTTCTTCTTGTTTTTTTTTTTTTGTTAAAAGAAATCTTAGACTACACAATATAGGAAATAGCTCTTCTCCATTATATAATTTATAATAAAGAAGAACAACGATTTTTTTTTATTAACATGGATGTTTAGGTCAGTTTGCGCGTACCTTAACTAATTCCACGGGTCCTGAAGTTAATGACCATGTAAGCCTCCAGTGACCCTGAGATTTGTGAAACTCGAACATGTAATATTTAGAGAACAAACCTAAAGTCTAACCAGTTGAGCTACACCTATCATGTTAGAAAAGCAATCACTTGAATTCGAACCTTGTTTCACTAAAAGGGAAACGACTAGATATACAATCAGTACTGGACTGGATCGGCTTGTATATTAATAAAAAATTTTAGAGCAGGTGTTATTTAAGAAATTATATAATTGTATGGGTGGTTAAAAATGATGTCAGCTACAAAATTTTAAAACATAAAAAAAGTTATATTAATCAACTAATTAAATTAGAGCACTTTAAACACAGTTGAGATTTCTCTCAAGTACTACATGTCATTTTCAATTGATTTGCTTAATTATTTCGTAAATTAAATCAACTAACAGATAAAAAAGAATATAACATAGCGGGAAAGAGAAGGTTATATGGTCAAAGAAACAAGAGTTTAACTAGCTCAAAACTCTTATTTGTTAGCTGACTAATTAATTTAATTTAGTTTCAGTGTCTATGAAGTTTGTAAATTGAGTTAAGTTATTTTTAATTTTTTTTATTTAAAAGAAGATATAATTAAATATGATTGGTTAGAAGTAAGTTTTGATATAATCAAACCGGCAGTCATGAAATAGACACAAGCTCTTGATTTAATAAGAAATTAAAATCTTAATTTCTAATTTATTGATTCTAACTTACCAACTCCCTTTTTGTTTAATTTTGCTTTAGTGATTTTTTTTTACTAATAATGTAACTCATTTTTGTTATAAATTATTTATAAAAAGATAAATTTTAAAATTATGAATTAAAATAAAAAGGTACTTTTCATATGCCATACAAAATAACAAAAACAACTAAAACAAAAGGCAAAATCTGTATAGCTCTTTTATATTTTTTTACTCATCACTATATATTATACTGACTATATATTTTGTCTTTTTCAAAAAATACTTGTTTTTAAATTAGAAGTAATTTTATATTCTTACACGATGTGTTAGTAATTATTGATTTGTTTAGAGCATTTTAGTCTATTTAATATTTTTTTTAATAGTAAAATAATAAAAATACAATGTAGGATAAAAAAAATTAACACAGCAAGCGCAAGGATATTTCAGTATTTTTAATAGTGAATTTACATACATACACACGCATACATACATATACATACATACATATACATACATACATACAAACATATATATATATATATATATATATATTGAATGAAATAAATTTAAGTAATTATGGTAAGAGGTGCTAGGGTATTTTAGTCGGAAAAAAATAGCCAATTAAGGAAAAATCTTCAGCAACCCACTATTCCCTTCATCATTCTCAGCCTTTCTTTGCCAATTTCAGCTAAAGAAACAACCATGTCTCCATCTTTCATCTATTCATATTTCTCTCCCTTCACTGCCAATCATCATAGCATTATCAACCACCACAAAACACATTTTTCTCCTCGCAACTCTCCCACAACAAAGCACAACCCAAACCAGTTACCACCGCCTTCTACCGATCAGCTCCACCAAAACCCATCCAAAAATGGCATCGCTATCAACAAACAATGATGATAGTAGTAGCAGTAGAAAAAACACGTGAAGAGAGAAAGAAAACAAAAAAACCAGAACTTTCCTTGGCCCGATTTCCCTTCTCAAGTGGCGGTGGACTTCATCACCGGAGTAGGGAGGAAGAAACGAAGAAGGCATTCCTGAGCTGAAAAGAGACGCGCCCCAGTAGTGGTAGAGTGTACACCCGCACGTCGAAAATAGTGACAGCACGTTAAGCCACGCAACTTCATTGTTCCAGTCCAATTCCAACAGTCTTCGGCCTAAGTTAGCAGCTCTCGAAGGCCATATTTGTAAACCAATGCATTGATTTGTCTATTTTGAATGATTTGAAATATGTTGTTGATTTTTATGTGTTGTTTAACATTTGAAGGGTTGGGAACTGTGTTTTTGCATGGAAAAGCGGGGGTAAGAAGCCGTCGAGGATTTTATCCTTCAAGCTATGATAATGTTGGGATTAATAATTGTGTTGGGAGGATGAGTTTGAATTATCCAAGGTATAATTTTTTAACTTTAATGGAAGAATTCTACTTGTGAATGTGTACATTTGGTTTATTGTAAAATTTGTGCTTTTATTTTATTTCAACGATATGATTATATGTTATTTTTTTAATTTTCCACATGTGGTTGTTTGTTGATTTTTTTGTTTTATCAAATAATCAATATGAGAATGGTACAATTCTCTTAAAGATCTCAAGTTAAAACCTTTTTATTTTTAAAAAATTATAAATAAAAAGTTTTGTTCCTGTTTTATCAAGTAATCAACCCGAGGATAGTATATTCCTCATCAAAATCCTGCCCTTGAGAAGTTAGAAATCTGTCATTTTTAAAAATATAAATAAAGGATTTTATTTTTGTTTTTTTATCATAGAGTTAATCTAAGAATGATCCATTCCTTATAATCTTGTTCTCCTCGAGAAGTTAAAACTTTATTGTTTACACATAAAAATCAAAAGTTTGTTTTGAAAAGATAATTGATATGATTTTGTTAAAAAATAATATAAATTATATCTTAAAACTTCACTTAATAGTTTAAACTATTAGGTTAAATTAGTTTTTTAACAGACCTTATAGATATTTTTCTAATATATGTATGAGCATATTATTTATCATGTGTGAAATGCTTGCAATTCATTTTCCGATATGCTTCTCCTTATCATTACAAATAAGATTGGGCTAGGTCAACATGCCACCACAAAAACTCGTTGTGCGTGAATAGTGGTCTTTGAATACATTTTAGACCAAAGAAATGGGTCAAAGCCCAACTTATCATCCATTATTCTTTCTAGGTCCAATGTCTATAATTTAAAAATGAGGATTAAGCTTTATTGTTGGGTTTTAATCTCAAATCACTGTTTTAGATCTTTATAGTCTTTTACCTTTAATAACAAATACACATAATTGTTTAGACAATTTCTTAGCATGAAAGCACATCAGGTATCATTTATTTTTTTAAAAAAATGCATTAGCTTATCTTAGTTAAGATATTTTAGAGTAATTTTCATCTTTTTTTTAATATAACCAACTCCTTACCTATAATCTTTTAATATTGTTTAGTGTTTTTAATTACTGTAAAACTCACTATCAACTTTTTTTTTATTTTACCAAATCAATCATAATCATCTTGCCGAAATGTCCCTTATGACACCTGTAGTTATTGTTTCTTCTTAGATGATTCTTTCAGTTCTTGTATATATCTTCACAAAGTACCTACCCATTGTTTACTTTCAAGGTTTAGCATCCAAACTAAACTCATAAGGACTTTATTGTCCTGAGTTTGAAGGAGATATTAAATTATATTTAGTTTTCATATTTAATATTGTTTATTATAGATGATTCATGATCATTAAATCTATATATTTACCTTCCTTGTAAATCTAAGTTTGATAGCTATATACGATCAAGTCTTGTACCGTTATTTTGATATGCACAATACAAAATAAATATTTTGTCACTATCCAAAGCTATTTTCAAAAGGCCATACTAAAAAACCTCGGTGACTGCAAAGTTCTTGTTTTTATGATTTTTAAAAACACACAGCTCTAAACTCTTCAAGAAACCATTACAAATCCAGAATTTACTGTTATCTGACAGTTTTGGAATTTTGATAATAGTTGATGTTTCTTCTGTTTGTTGTTTGCTTATTCTTTGCACATAATTCTATTTGTAGGCAAAATAATGTTATGCTAAGTTGTTCATGTGATCAATGATGATCTCAGTTATCAAGTTCTTGTTGTTAGGATAATAAGATTTACACAGAAAAAAAAATAGAGAGAGATGAAGAAAAGCAGAGAAGGATTCTATTAAACAAAGAGAAAGAAGAAATTCTGTTTTGATTCTCTGTTTTATTAATTGAATGTTGTTCCCTTATTTGACATCAATTTATATATTGTTACAGTAAGAAGCTTATTCACCTTATCTATTTTTCACTAAATAATACTAACTAATTCTCTTAACTGACAAACAAGAATAACAACATTCTAATCATTTCATTCTCTCTAATCTTTTAATATATGACATGACTAGAGCCTTTGAAATCTTTACACTCGTATCTCTCATGGATAAAACCTTCAAATTTTAGAGGGTGTTTGTTTTTGTAGTTGCTTTTGCTTTTGAAGCAAATCACAGAAAAAAACTGTTTGATAAATTATAAAACATAATTTACTATTTGTGGAACCTAGTTTAATTTGCATTTAAAATGCAGGTTAACCGAAATCAACTTCAAGCTGCTTATCTTCTTATGCTGTATGTGGAGATTCACTCTTGCAAAGTGAACAGTGGAGAATGTCTCCACTATTTATGATTGGATCGGGTCAGGCCCAAACCTAAATACATTGGATTAGGTCTGATCCAGTAAAAAAAATCTATTTTTTTTTTATTTTTAATTGTGTTTTATTTGAAAAATTAGTGTTTAATAGTATTCAATGATACTATATAAATTAGAAGGAGATCGCATGATGGCGTAGCATTTACAAAATTTAATCATAATCCCAATTTTGTTCATGATGATATTTTACCTGATTTTGTTGTATGCTCAAAAAACAATGAAAACTGTAGTCCTTGTCGGATGAATTTCGTACGTGATAGAATTATAGATAGTTTAATGGAAGAATAAAAAATATTTTATATAAAGTATTATTTATTTCATGATGTAATAGCAATAGTTAAATTTATAATATTTAAATTAAAAATCATCAATATTAATATATATCTTTTTAGTTATTTTATAACCTTAATTTGAAAAATATTCTTAACCAAACACATTAAATTATTTTTTGTTCAACCTCAATTTTGACCACGGTTTTAACCAAACATATATAAATACTAAACCAACCTCAATAAAAAATGTTTTTTTATAAAATAATATTTTTCAAACCATAACTATAAAAACTACCACAATACTAAACATTATGTAAAAGTGCGGGAGTGAAGAACATTCAAGTCATCAAGATGATTCTTCATTCCAATATAGAATTTTTAGCTAAGTGGGTGACATTTGTAAGCAGTAGATGACAATGAAAGAAGAGGAAAACAAACAATTTGTTTAATAATCATGTTTATCTTTCACATGTTGGATTTCTAGCTGACTTCGTCACAAGAAATAATATAGCTTTCAAAGCTCATTCACAAGTGATGTCTTCTCAAAGAAAAAAGTAGCAAGTGATAATTGATTATTAAATACAGAATATCAAATTAACCAACGACTTTAGGTTTAGCGTTTCAACACATGACTTTCAATTTATGCAAATGAAATTTTGATAGGTGTAATTAAACGAACTTGAAACATATTTAACGTTTATGTACTATTGAAAGTTTCAAGCAAACGTTATGAACGTTGTTATACGTGTTCATCCACCCCTCTTCTAGTCTTCGCCATCAAATAAGACAGCCGGTCATTTTTTTAGAGTGCCTCACACCCCCATCAGATTTCTTGAAGTATGTATTATTTCTTTATTTCCAATCAAGCAAGATCATGCAACGAGACATTGCATTCTAGTATAGCTTCTTCGATTCAATTCATCGTATAAATGGTGTATTAATCTGCTGCTCCTGTAACTCATAGCATTCTTGTTTGTCTGGGCTCCAAAAGGCCTAGAATAAGCAAGGGAAAGCCACTGAGATTGTGGAGGATACACTTAATGTTGCCACCAACTTCAGGCGTCTCTGGTTGCCTTAACCATCCATAAATTTGATCACTAATTAAACACATCTACCAAGGTACATATTAAAAACGCTTATCTCTTAATCAGTTTTACCTCTCTTTCCATGCAACTTTAAAGACTCTTTGCTATATAAACAACATTATGGCTTAGGATTTAAGGCAAACAACCTCCTCTCTCATCCTCTCTCTTCTTATTTCTTTAATAGCTCTATTACCATATGTCATTTTCTTTTCAGGCAAAACTCTTTAATTCTCATATTAGATTAATTATCGGAGGGTCACCATCTCAGTTAAGGTACATCGAAAAATCTAGTTATCACCATCACTCAGCCGTGTAAGAAAAAACAACCTCATTCTTAAAGGTTTTCACGACCATATATCCGATATGGTATTAAAAGACTCAAAATTCATCAGGTTTAAATAAAGGGTATAATTTGTTAAACAGGTTATGCTACCCACAGGTGTTTCGGGTTCGGCTATGCCAAATAAGTTGGTACCCAATCTGTCGCCATCGTATTGCTGCAGATTGGAAGAAAATTCAAAAGATAAGCCAATATTAGAGTAATTTTTATAAGGATATTACTGCTACGTATAGAAAGTTTTGAGGTAGATGGCATACATGGAGCTTCATCTAAATTGCACCAGAAAATTGCAACCCATTTATATTGAAGGGATAGATATGCTCGGAATTTTCCAAGACCCACTCAAAGAAATGTTTCTACAGTTAGAAGAAGACAAATAACTATTATCATACACACAAACAACAACAAAAATAATGTGGGTCCGCATCAAAAAACCAAGCTTTCTCCTTCTTCTTTCCCATAAGATTATTCTAAAAAGTTTTGCAGCATAGGACATTTGAAAAGAGCTTCATTTGATTTCCACAATAAATTTAATTACCTGTATAAGCATACAGTAGCAAATTAAAATTATAGGAGAAAATCTAAAGAAACTCATCCACTAAAGTTCATATTGAAATGCATCTATAAGGTGGTTTATAAAATATAAGAACAAGTAATTTGTTCAACACGAATTACAGACTAAAATATTCTTTGCAGACCATTACCAGGTAGTGCAGATAGCAAAAAGGGCGCCATCTCCTCGTCACTCCCATCATACCCTATCTGATTTTGCATCCGATCATACTTGGCTACAATCTCATCTGGCAAAACCTTAGCCCTGCAAAGTGGGCATGTAGCCAAAGATTGCTGTAACCATTTGTCTAAGCAATCCTTGTGGAATGTATGTTTGCAATTCAATTTCCTCACACTTTCGCCTTCCGAAAATTTAGACAAACAGACAGCACATTCCATCGAACCTTGTTGCCTCGTCAATTTTTCACTGTAAGAAATAGTTGGATTTTTTTCTTCCATGTGTTTAAGATACTGAGTGGTGCTAATTATTGGTTTATTGGACTTCAAGGTACTTCCGATGACCGACTGGAATAGAATTACAATTTCAACGAGTAGAAGACTGAGGAAGACTATGGACATGGAATAGAGGTGGGAGAAGAATTCAGAGAGAGAGGCCATGGCTGGTGCTAATGAAGAAGTTCAGATGTGAAACTTTACAGTACGATAATACTATACAGTGTTCTTTAGGCTTTATAGTGAATGTGGCTAGGTGCAGTTCCCTAGGCTTTGCTACATTTAATGTTCACCCAAAGTTGTGGAGAATGCACGTGACCGACCTTAAGTGGTGAAATGTGGAATTCAGGAAATATATTAAAATTAAAATGGTAGAATTTTCCTGGTTCAGTTAAAAAAAATATAGAGTCCTGGAATTCTAATTAAGATTCTAAATTAATATTGAAGTTGTCTGAATTGATGTAAAATTCAAATAAGTGGAAGAAATCAAGATAGTTAAAAATGCTTAAGTATTTCAATACATTTAAGATACTTTTCAAAATATATTTGAATAAAAAAAATTAAAATAATGATTTTCAAAGTGTTTTCAAGAAATTATCAAAATGTTTAAGGGTATTTTAACTTATTAGCACCATTTAAAAACTATTGATTAAATAATTAAAAAATTAGTAAAATAACATAATTTGAAATATATTGTGGTTCTCAAATGTAATATTTAGAGATATTTGTGTTTAGAAACTGTGACATTTACCAAACACCAAGATAACTCTAAATACAATCTTTAAAAAATACCCTAATCCTAATTCAAGCTCCTATCTCTAACCCTAATCTCATAACCCCTAACCCTAATCCAAACTCAAAACATTAATAATAACCTAAAACCTAAACTAACCCTAACTCTAATCTAAACCCAAACAATAAACATTAGACATTTTTTTCCCATTAGATTATGCTTTCTAAAGTGTTTTTTTAAATTATTTTTCACTTGAAAAACATCAAATTAATGTTTTTTAGATGATTTTGCTGTGTTGATATCAAAAAATAAATAAAAACATCATTTTAACGCATTTTCAATTAAAAAACACTTTTAAAAAACAAATTGTACTGCAATATCAAATTCACATTAACCCTAAAATCCAAACTCCAAGCTCTTAATAAAAACTAACTATAAATTCTAAACCCAAACACTAACTATTAAAAACTAACCCTAAACTTTAAAATCTAAACCCCAAACCTCAAAATAAATTCTTTAAATTTTTTAGGTGATTACGCACATACTTTAATATGGTAAGGACAATAAAGTTGGTGTGGTGTGAGTTGTCACATTCACTTCATTCTTTAAGAGAAAAATAAATAAATGGAAGTCTAAAATAAAATATCTAATTAAGAATTATCAAATCTCTTGTTGATGTACAATTAAAACTTGCTATCCAATTAGAAATGAAATTTAAGCAGTTTATAATCAAAATTTCTTTTTGATTTAGGGTGAATTGCATAAAAATTACAATTTTTTTCCCATTTTAAACTAATATTTATTTTATTTTCTTTCTTTGGTTTTTAGGCACATTCATGTAAATTATTCTATTGTTACTTATATAATGGTAATTGGTTTTGGTAATAACACAACAAATCAATGTTGACTTCGTTCACCTATAAATGCTTTAATTTAAATGCTAAAAATCATAAACATAAAAATTAAGAACAAATAAAAATTAATAATTTCTCAAACAGTTAAACCTTCAACAATACTAATATTCCAACAAAACTCAACCCTATTGTCTTTGTTCGCATGTCCATGTGTAAAATTTTGATTTGAGATTCTACTACTCTAAATTCATATATTTAAATATCAACCTGACCAAGCTAAAACAATTATAAAAAAAATTATACAAGTATACTAAAATACATGTAAAATAAAATACAAACTCATTAACAAAATAATGCAACATAATACACTGACAATATATAAATAAGTCTATTTGTGCCTATATCGACTAGTGAATGAAACTTCATCAATAGCACGACTTTCTCGTGTCTGGGTAACCTTATCCATGGCCATAACATCATCATGACTTAACATCTATCTAAAGTTTTGAAGTGCATTTTGGCAAATGATAAACCAATAAGATGCATAATAATATATTGGGTCATCATAATCGAGATCACAAAGATCAGTGTTGGCTTCTCAACTTTCCCATAATAACAAGCCAATCTAAATTAAAAAAAAATACATATATTAATCCATAAATAAAACACATTATTTATCATATAATAATTTTTGAAAAAATAACAAATACTTGTGGCATTTTGAATCTACTATGCATGTGGTTTATACTCGATGTCCTTTCGTGAAGGAATATACAACAAATCTTGTGTTATGATTTAATGTGTTATACCTAATACCAAATCAAACAATCCTCCTTTATAATCACAGAATGCACCTCAATAAAGATTCCATCCATTAGTGTATCCCACTATGATATATAAGTATGATGGTGGCTTAACCAATCATAATCATTGTTTTTTCCAAGATGACTAACAATGTGTAGTGCATTACTTTTTGTATAATATGGTGATACATGTGTGAGGACCTTATAGCTTTTATATCTTAAAGGAATCCGACTTTTTATAGCATCCTCTATGTAAGTACCATTGACTTTGAGGTGCTTTAATACATTGTAATTGCACAAAGATTGTTGTTAAATGTTAAACTTGATATTCAAGTGAAAATGCAATAAACCACCGTGTAATTACATTCACTAAATCATTCTTAGCGTTGAAAATTTGTTTAACCACCAAATAAGCACCATTGATTAAATGTCTATAACTAAGTGTCCGAATATTAAAAGACATGTCATTAACTCTAGTATCATCCTCAAATTCATAAATAAGAAGTCCTTTTATATCATCATCATCATCATTATCATCATCATTATTTAATGTCTCAACCAAACCTAAAATACCATCTTCTTTATTATTACTAGGCTTGGAGAAGTTATACCTATGTTGCTCAGCATATGGTTCTCAAACATATTTTAATCACCTATCTATAGCATATCATGCATCAATAAAAAGTTTAATCCACTTTTTATTGTCCTAAACGGATTATAAGATTGTGATTCTTTTCTACCTGTTTGAGTAGATATGGAGATGAAGATAAGAGTTAAATCACACTCTATATTAGAGGAGGAGCTGATTTATTTAGGTTGACTACCAACATATAACTCCATCATGTTCAATCCACATCAGATGAACAATTCAATAATAGTCCAAAAACTCACATCATATAAAATTGGTACGGGATAATATAAATGTTCCCTAACATGACACTTTCAAGTGATATCAACTTCAACATCATTATAATTCCACTCAACTACTTAACATATAACTTTTTTTTAATATCTTCTAGGGACATGCCTAAATTAGCATTCAACAACACATTGCTTCTGCCATTGTAAGTTATATTATTGTTCACATCGGGAATAACAATACAACCATAATGATATAACATAAACATGTTATAAGACATTCTACAAATAAAAATCCATTTTGATTATTTGGACATAATTTAAATAAAATTGCATGAAATCAATCATAATTGCATCAATTGATCTAATGTCTTCCTAATTGATGTTAAAATAAGATACTCAATTACGAAAATTAATTTAAAAATTCAACGCAATGCTTAATTGATCTAATTTCTACCTATTTGATGTTATTTTCATGCTAAATTGTATGATATCAATCATAATTGCATCCATTCTTAGCTAATTTATCACAATTAAAACAAACCCAAATACGATAATTAATTTTAAAATTCAATGCAAAGCCTAATTAGTCTAATTTATACTTTGTTGATGCTATTATCATGCTATGACATGAAATCAATCATAATTGCATCAATATGGAGCTACTTTATCACAATTAAACCAAGATACCCAATTACGATAATCAATTTTAAAATTCAATGTAATACCTAATTGATCAATTTTTATCTAATTGACGTTATTTTCATGCGTAATTGCATGATATGAATCATAATTGCACCAATTCGTAGCTAATTTATTACAATTAGAACAAGATATTCAATTACAGTAATTAATTTCAAAATTCAACACAAAGCGTAACTAAACTAATTTCTACCTAATTAATGTTACTTTCATGCTCAATTCCATGAAATTTATTATAATTGTATCAATTCAAAGCTAATTTATCACAATTAAAACAAGATACCCAATTACAATAATTTGTCCCAAAATTCAACGCAAAACCGAATTGATATTATTTGCATTATCAATTACATGCAATCATACCTAATTATATTAACTAAATCTTAATTTAGCTTTAAAAAACCCTAATATATCAAACTCAACCCTAAACTATAATCCAATCAAAACTCAAACAATCACAAATTAACAATGAAACCATAAAATTATAAGTAATACAGAATGTTTACCTTAATTTAACTATTAGTGAAAATAGTGGAAAAGAGGTTTGAGGTGTGATTATTTTGGAGGGAAATAAGAAGATATGCAAATTTTTATATGGTAAGATGTCGTAGTTTTGAAACATGATAGTTTAAGTTACCATGTTTTTCAAGCTCGACGTACGCCAAGCTATTTTGTTAAAAAAAAAAAGAGAGAGATTGTGTTATTTTTTTTAAAAAAAAATAGTTAATAGTGTTTTTTTTATATAAAAAAAAAAGTCACTCGAAGAAAGTGGTAGAGATGCTAATAAAGCACTTTGGCATTAGCATTATTTTTTGGATAATAATTTTGGTCCAAATACGTTATTGTCAAAGTGATGATAAAGGTCAATTTAAGGGGCCGAGTCACGTTACGACTGCTCTATCTTCACTCCCCCCTCGATCGATTTGGACTTTCTGTCATAAAAATCAACACATCTAGATGCACCTCGTGAAAAGTACTGGATCAGGTAAAACGCATGAAAAATTATGTTTGATGATTCTAGAACTCGTCATGGTTTTTAAAGTTACCGCTTCAAAGCAACTAATTAGCAAAAACTAAAGGAGGGGTGTCTATTGGGTCAAGATTTTTTATATTTATATTTTATTTATTATCTAATAGGTAGAACAATAAATAATAATTGGATAATAGATATGTATATAAATACCCGAAGCTTAAGGAATAACATATAAATATTTAAAATTTCTACCTCTATATATATATATATAAAGTTAGGTTTGGGTCGGGTTTTAGATCAGGTTTGACAATATTCATACATTATTTATTACCTATCGAATAAGATAATTATCCAAAACAAACTCATTTATTTGGTTCGGATTAGATCAGTATTCATTAAATTCAAATAAAATTATATGGTGAATTCATTAAAGCATGATTTATTAGAAAAGTACTTTGGTTTTTTATTTTTTATTTTTTATTTTTATCTTTTAATATTGGATTTATTGAAGATTAAGTTTCATAATTTATTTTGATTTGTTTTCTACTAGGTCATTCTAGTTTTATAACTCGAGTCACGTGTTTGACGGGTTAACTTGGATTGATTTAGGTTTTTTTATTCTTTTCTTTTTAATTGATTTATTTTTCAATTTTACCATTCAATATTGAGGTAGATAGGAATTATGCTTCATAATTTAATTGAATTGCTTCATATGATGTTATCTCGATCTCATGACCTTAATAATTTGATTGACAAGTTAATTTAGGTTGACTCGAGTTGTTTTTTGTCCCTTTTTTTAATTGGAATTTTTCTAATTTTATCTTTCAACATTAGGTTGATTGGAAACCATGTTTTATGATTTGTTTTAATTTACTTTTATATGGTTATCACGGTCTCATAATCTAGAATATGGATTTAACAGGTTAACTCAGGTTGATCTAGGTGTTCAATATATTGTCGTTTTAATTTTTAAAAAAATAATAGTCTTGAATTTTTTTTTAGCAAAGCTATATTTTTACCAGTCACCCAGATTGTTTATAGACTTACCATATAGAATGGGTTACATCTAATCAAGCCCAACATATTTTAAAAAACATTTACTACTACAAAATATTTCAGCTATATATGTCTAAATATTTTTTTTATATTTAAAAAATAATTGTATCGTAAGCCAATAATCTCTATTACTTAATTG
>Ga0325401_1001084_pt1 | contig 22179 bp, 22 predicted proteins | sample PopdelMetagenome_FD_205666 | JGI IMG/M metagenome (GOLD analysis project Ga0325401, IMG submission 205666) | Populus deltoides microbial communities from Bellville, Georgia, United States - Xylem-PdKOR-R2 | ecosystem: Host-associated > Plants > Phyllosphere > Stem > Wood/Secondary xylem | place... | reverse complement strand
GTAGTGAAGGCAGTGACTAACCCTCGGCTAACCGGGATTTCGGATGTCCAGAGCCAATTCGTAGACCTTGCCACCCGCTACGCTCTCATTGGCGACATCGTTATTTTTGCGGTGGACCGTGACGCGATGGATGGCGGAGGAAGCAGAGGTGACCGTCAGGCTGCCCTAGCGGCGAAAGTTGCTTTACTTCCGCCCGATGTTGCAGCGAAGACGGTGGTCGTACTGGCAATTGAAGAATTAGAAGTATGGGCTATCTGGGGAGCTAAGTCGGTTTTTAAAGAATCATGGGCTGATATACGGAGGGAGCGGGATCCGAAAGAGCTTTACTTCGATGCTCTTCTCAGCGCAGCGGACCGTCAGCAGCCAGGGGCTGGACGGGCCAGGTTGATTAGGGAGAGCTTGAACAAAGGATGGAGCTCCCTGGTTGCTGGTTGCCCTGAGCTGAAGCAACTAGAGTTAGATGTTGCTGCAATTGTGTAGCAGTGGAGCGGCTACGCGCCCAGTGACCAGACCGGCCAACGCCTGAGGCGGAGTGACGGGGCCTTGGCCGATCGTGCCTAGGCAAGAGTTGGGTTGGCGGGGTTGAGGTGTAGATGGGCTCAACGCACGTCGAACAGCGGAGCTTGGTTTTGTGCGACTCGGCTGCCTTGCCCGGTCGGCCGCGATACCGCGGTGACGACGTTAACTGTCTGCTGCCCTAGCTGATGCAGGCGTTCCTCGGCCATCTCTACGTCGAGCAAGGCGGCGTCGGCACGGTTGTGGGCCTCGACGACCGCGCGTTCGGTGCGAGCCTGGGTGAGCATTCGTTCGGCCCACCGAAGCTTCGCGTCGGCTGCCTCCACAACGAGTCGTTGCTGCTCGATCGCCCATTGCAGCCGCCGCACGGTCACCCCGCCTCTGGACATATCTCACGATAACGGCAGACCGGACGCGTAGTCCATTCGATGCTCACCGTACTTCGGCCTGCAGAATGCTCGGCTGATTAGAATCGACGTGACACCGACGGCAAATGAGATGGGAACTTCCGTGGCTCGCAGGATGCAGATCATGCTCGAGGACGACCTGACCGGTGAAGCGCTGGAGGACGGGGCCGGTGACACCGTCACTTTCGCCCTCGACGGCACCTCGTATGAGATCGACCTGTCCGATGACAACGCGGCCCAGATGCGGGAGGCGCTGTCGAAGTACACCGCGGCCGCGCGGAAGGTCAGCACGTCCGGGCGTCGCCCGGCCAGCAGTGGGGGGGCGCCCAAGCGGGCCAGCGGTGGCGGGCGCACCGACCTGGCGGCCATCCGGGAATGGGCGAAGGCCAACGGGCACGAGGTGTCCGAGCGGGGCCGGATCGCTGGCGCTGTCGTGGAGGCCTACGACGCCGCGCAGTGACGGTGGCCGGCCCACCGTGATGAGTCCGCAGCTTGTTCAGGCTGCTGTTGCGATGCGCGCCGAGGGCAAGACGACTTGGCACATCGCTGCAGTGTTGGGTGTGGGGGAGAGCGTCGTGCGCCGGGCGTTGACGATGGCCGCGTCGTGACGGGCTGGGGTTCGGGCTACTCGGGCCCAGGCAGTGTTGGGGACGAGACGTTCCCAGCCGTCGATGCGAATGGTTGCCAGGTGCGGTCTGATTCTGAGCGCGCCGATGCGTGGGTGGCGCAGGTCGCATCGTTGGTTCGGCAGATGGAGGGGCTGCGGGTGGCCCCCGGTTCCGGGCTGCAGAACGTATGCAGGTCGCGGTGCTGGCGTTGCTGGCTCAGGTCGCCCCGCCGGAGACGGAGTGGATCTGCCTCGAGGGTTTGGGTTATCACCCGCAAGGTCCTGATCGTCGGCCCTACGTACACGACGAGATCACCCGGGTGGGGAATTTTCAGGGCTCGACGCTGCAGCATCGTGCAGTCATCAGCAGTGGGTTCTCCAGCATGCTGGTGCCGGTCGACAGGTCCGGTTACTACCCCTGGTTCATCCCGGCCAACGGGTACTCGTCAACTCACCATGGTCAATCTTGCGCGATCGGTTTGTCCGTCGCAGCCCTGCAGGGCGCTGGCGGCCGGGGGAACTGTGGATCAGGCCCACGTCATAGCCGAGTCGGAGAAGGCGCCGGCCTATGATCCCGATGCCGAGCCGGACCCGAGTCTGTGGACTGTCATTGAAGGCGACACTGACGTCCACCCGGGGTAGCGAACGTTGGGGTCGGCTGCGGCTTTCGACGGCGCGAGGCTGTGCGACCGCTCTTGCCAGGTGGCGGTCGGTGGCCCGGTGTGGTGGGGGCGGGCGGTGTAGTTCCGCCTGCCCGCTCCAGCGCCGGTGAGGCGTCCGGGAGGCTCGCCGTCCAGGGCGCAGAACAAACGATCTTGGGGCGATGAGAGGGAGCGAAGCGACCGCGTCCCAAGATGGTTTGTGTCCCTGGATGGGGAGTCGGACGCCGGGAAGCTGAGGGCCGACGACAGAGATGGTGCCGGCGGAGCCGATTCCTGATTCTCAGGCGTAGCCGGGCCGTTAGGCCGTCTTGTGCGACAGCCGAGCCATCGTCTGGGGGCGCGGCTAGTTCTGCTATTGGTCGGTGTCTGCGTTGCGCTGGGTGCCGTCGGGTGTGGAGGTCCCACTGCCCCGGGCGCCGCGAGGTGCCCGGGGTCGGCCGGGTGCTCGGCGGCTGGGTGCGTCGAACCCAACGGCCTTGAGCTCGTCGGCAGTCCAGCCGGCCTTCTCAGCGTCGCGGTAGGCAAGCGCGGCGGCCTGCTCGGCGTCCGTGACGGCTGCCCGCACTGAGGTCAGGTTTGCGTAGGCCTCCGCCAATGGCCGGACGGCGTCCACGCGAGCGTCGAGGAGCTTGCGGGCCTTGTCCATGGCTGCTTGCGCGGTGATCTCTGTCATGGGCTAAAGCGTAATGCCCGACTTGTCCGCGCTGCCTCGTGGAAACAACTCAACATCAGCCGATGGAGCAAGCTATGCGTTTAGGTGCCCTAAACGCGGTTCGCGCGTGACACGCGGCCTGAGATCGGCCATGCTGGCCGGGCGCCACGTGGTGGGGGCGCTGCGCTGGCAGGAGCGACAAGACGACGTGCGGAGGTGACGGGGATGGTCAGCAGCACCGATGCCGGGGGCGACGGTGGGCAGCCGCGGCCGGCGTTCCGTCGTCGACGCCGCGCGAACGTCGAGGGCGGTCGGACGGGGAACCACCGAGTGAAGACGTCTCCCGCGGAGGAGGCATTGCTGGTTCAGCTCGCCCTGGCCCAGGGCGTCACGATTCCGCGTTTGCTGGTGGAGTCGGCGTTGGCCGGTGACCGGGAGACCGCCGCTGCACGCCGTGATGCGATCGCTGAGTTGTTCGCGATCCGGCGTCTGTTGGCGGCGGTGTCGAACAACGTCAACCAGGTCGCTCGCCACGCCAACGCCAGTGAGGACTTCCCCGAGGAGGCGTCGGTGGTGCTGGCCGCTGTGCGCCGGCTAGTGCCCCGGGTGGATGCAGCGGTCGACGTGCTGGCCGAGCCGGTGCGCGCCCGGGAGATCCTTGAGGCCGGGCGGCGCCGCGCTGCAGCACCGGCCGCGCCCGAGGAGCCGGCGACAGACTGGTCCGCCGAGCTGGCCGAGGACAGCACGGACGACGCGTCGGGCCCGGTGATGGAGCCGTGATGCCCAACGTCACCAAGGGCGCCAACATGCGTGGCTTGATGGCCTACCTCGTTGGCCCGGGCAAGGCCAACGAGCACACCGACCCGCACCTGGTCGCCGGCGACTCGGCGATCATGGCCTGGTTCGACGACGACCAGCTGTCCCCGTCGGCGGCACTGGCGGTCGGGCGGACGCTGGACCACCCGCGCACCGGCATCGACGTGTCCATGCCGGTGCACGTCTGGCACTGCTCGCTGTCGCTACGCGCCGAGGAGGGGCAGCTCGGCGACCAGAAGTGGGCAGCGATCGCTCAGGACTTCGTCGACGGCATGGGGTTCACCGACACCCCCGGCAGCCCGGGGGAGGGCAAGGCTCCCTGCCGGTGGGTCGCGGTGCACCACGGTGCGTCCAAGGCCGGCAACGACCACATCCACATCGTGGTGTCCCTGGTGCGCGAGGACGGCACCAAGGCCGCGATCGGCAACGACCACTGGAACGCCCAGAAGCTCACCGCCGAGCTCGAGCGCCGACATGGCTTGGAGGTCGTTGAGTCCCGCGGGCAGCAGCGCGGCGAGCGCGGGGTCAAGCCCGGGGAGCTGCAGCGCGCCGAGCGCACCGGCGCCGCCGAGCCCGCCCGCCGCCTACTGGAGCGGCAGGTCCGCGCCGCCGCGACCGCCTCGGTCGACGAGGCCGAGTTCGTCCGTCGGCTGCGCGCCGACGGCGTGCTGGTACGCGCCCGCATGGCCGCCGGCACCAGCGACGTCGTCGTCGGGTTCTCCGTCGCGGTCAAGCCCACCGCGGCCGACCGCGCCGCCGGACAGACGCCGGTGTGGTTCGGCGGCGGCCGGCTCGGCCAGGACCTCACGCTGCCTCGGCTGCGGGAGGCCTGGCCGGACACCCCGCAGGCCGCCAGTGCGGCGGCCGCCGAGTGGGTGGCCGCCAAGCGCGGACGACGGGCCGTCGCACCCGGGCGCGAGCTAGCCGCACCGACACCCGAGCAGTGGGCGCAGGCCACCGAGGCCGTGCGTGCGCTGCGCGAGCACCTGCGCACCGTCGCCCCCGGCGACACCGACACTTGGACCCGGGTGTCGGCCGACACCGCCGGCGCGTTCGCCGCCTGGTCACGCCGAACTGAGGCCACCCCAGGACCGCTCGCGGCCACAGCCCGCGTGCTGGGAGCTTCGGCCCAGGTTCGACGACCAGCTCGACGACCGTCAGGTCCCAGCGCGCGCGGCGCAGCGCTGCTGCTGGCTTCCATCGGGCACGGCGGCGGGGGGCCGGTGGCCACTGCGGCATTGCTGCGGCAGCTGGCCAACACCACCAAGGCCATCCACGACGCCCACATCGCCGCTGGCGACCACCGACGAGCCGCCGAAATCGAGGCCGTCGTCCGTGGCCAGCTCGAGCAGGTGCGGCGGACACTGCCGGAGCCGACCACCAGCGGTCCTCAGGCGGCCGTGGCCGCTCCGATGGCACCTGGACGCCCTGTCGGGCCGGCCCTGCCCTCGCCGACTCCAGGGCGCCGTCCTGGGCAGGTCTCGACCACCGCGCCAGGTCGACCAGGCGGTCGAGACGACGGCCCCAGCCGGTGACCCTCACCCTTCGTACTAGCACCTCGAGGAGGACCGCATGACCGAGGATCAGGACAACGCCGGCGAGGTCGTCGCCGGCGCCGTTCGGGTGGCGCTGACCGCCGCCGGCCAGCTGGCCGAGCAGGCGGCGCGGCGTCGGGAGGCCGGCCTGCGTGAGGCCGAGCGTGAGTCGGCCGCGCGGGTGGCGACGCTGCAGTCGCAGCTAGCTGCAGAACGGGAGCTAGCCCTGCGGTCGGTGCGCGACGTCGTCGAGCGTGGGGACACTGCGACCATCGAGGAGGTCGTACACGCCTGGGAACAGACACGCAGCTGGGACGACCTCACCATGGCGACTGAGCAGGCCCGCCTGGAAGACCGCATCCGTGAGCGGTTCGGCATCGACACCCCGAGCGAGGTCGTAGGCCGGGTCGCAGGCGATCAGGTCACCGCCACCACGTTGGTAGCTCGTGACGTCGACCTGCAGGCAGACGACGTTCACCACCGCGACCCGGCGCAGGACCGAGTTGCGGGAGTGCAGGCCGCTCTCGTCAACGCAGGCATCGACGAGGAGGCCGCTACTGCTAGGGCGCTGGCTGCCGAGTCACACCCCACCCACCCCAGCGAGGCTGCCCTCGAGCCGCAGGCCTCGCCGACGAGGCGCCCTCGGGGGGCGCGCCGAAGTCGAGTGGTCGAGGTCCAGAGCCCAGGCAGGTAGTTCAAGGTCGTGATGAGGCCGAGGCTGGTTCGACGTATTGCACTTTCTGTCGGACTCTTCCTGTAGTCATACGGTCAGGCGTGCGCGTTCCGGAACAGCTGGGGCCGTTGCCTCGACGAGGGGACAGGGCTGTGCTGCTAGAGGACGTGCGCATCCGGGACTACCGCAGTGTCGAGGACTCCGGAGCCGTTCCGATCGACGGCGATGTCACCTGCTTCGTCGGCAAGAACGAGAGCGGCAAGACCGCATTTCTCCAGGCGGTGCACCTGCTGAACCCCCTCAACCCAATCAAAGGCAAGACGAAGTACGACGAGGTCATGGACTACCCGAGCAGGAAGTCCTCCGCCTACAAGAAGACACGCGAGACCAATCCCGCGACCGTCGTCACCGCCGTCTTCGCCCTCGAAGAGGAGGAGCTTGCCGTCGTTCGGAGAGAGTTCGGCCCCAACTGCCTCACGCGGACAACCGTGACGGTCGAGGTTGGCTACGGCGGGGGCAAAATGTTCGATGCCGGCGTCGATGTCGCCGCTGCGCTCAAGCACCTCACCGCTGACCTCGAAGTCCCGAGCGCCGAGTTGAAGCCGATCAAGGATGCAACGACCGTTGCGGCGTTGAAGGCTGCGCTGGAGGCTGTCGCGGAGCCCACCGCCGCCGTCACCGCCCTGCTCGCGCGCATCGCCGGCTGGCGCATGGAATCGCTTCCCCACCATCTTCTTGACACCTACTGGGACCAGTGGCTCCCGGTGTTCTTTTACTTCGACGACTACAGCACCATGCGCGGCCGCGTCTCTCTGCCTTACATCAAAGCCAGAGAGGCTGCGGGGACGTTGGAAGAGTCTGAGAAGACCTTCCTCGCGCTACTGGCTACCGTCGACGCGGACCTGGTCGACTTCGAAACAGCAAACTTCGAACGCCTCACCCGCGAACTCGAGGGCGCAGCGAACGGCATTACCGACAAGGTGTTCGAGTACTGGACCCAGAACAACGAGCTCCGCCTCGAAATCAGGGTCTCGTCTGCAGACCCCGACGACGAACCCCCACTCGACCAGGGTCCGATCGTCAACATCCGCATCTACAACCCTCGCCACCGCGTCAGCGTCCCTTTCGACGAGCGCTCCCGTGGCTTTGTCTGGTTCTTCTCGTTCTTCGCCTACTTCTCCGACATCGAGCAGCAGGACGGACGCCGCACCATCCTTCTGCTGGACGAACCCGGTCTCGCTCTCCACGCCACTGCGCAGGGCGACTTCCTCCGCTTCATCGATGACGAACTCGCCCAGACCCACCAGGTGATCTACACCACCCACTCGCCGTTCCTTGTCAAGCCCGACCGCTTCGACCGCGTCCGCACCGTCCAGGACGTTGACGGCAAGGGCACCCAGGTCAGCTCCGACGTGTTCCGCACCGACAGCGAGACCGTCTTCCCGCTCCAGACAGCGCTGGGCTACGAGCTCGCCCAGACGCTGTTCGTCGGACCGGACTGCCTGCTGGTCGAAGGCCCATCCGACCTGCTCTACCTCCAGATCCTCTCCCAGGCGGCGGAAGCCGCCGGGCTCACTGGCTTGGACCCCCGGTGGGTCGTGACCCCCGTCGGCGGTGCCGACAAACTTGGCACCTTTGTCAGTCTCCTCGGAGCAAACCAGCTCAACGTTGCCGCCCTCATCGACAGCAACCCCAAGGACAAGCAGCGCATCGCGGCACTGCAGGCCAACGGACACCTCAAGGGCCGCGCCCTCATCGAACTCAGTGAGATCACCGGTACCACCGAGGCCGACATCGAAGACCTCCTCGAACCCGCCTTCTATCTCGGCCTCGTCAACGACGCCTACGCCACCGACCTTCCCAAGGCCCTCAAGGCCGGCGACCTAAAGTCCAAGGCTCCCCGCATCACCGCCCGGATCGAGCAGCACTTCCGCGATAACGGCGTTGCGAACGGCAAGCTCAACCACTATCGCCCCGCCGCGCATCTGCTGCGGGAGCAGACCAACCTCGTCCCCAAGATCGACAAGGGCACGCTCGAACGCGCCAGCGCCCTCTTTGAACGACTTAACGGCCTCCTCGACTGACCGCACCTTCGTGACGAGCTAGAACAAGTCCGGCGGGGGTCCGCGTGGGGCGGCGGAGGTGAGTTGTCCTTGCGGTGCCCGCGTTCGGGTGTGCAGCCGACGAAGGGCCCGGAGGGGTCGAGGAGGGTGGCCATGTTGGGGTAGGCGTGCATGGTGAATCAGACGCTGGTTTGGCTAGGCCAGCGGCTGCAGCTCGGGTTCCTCACCCGCGGAGCTCGTTGGTTCGACCGCTGCGGCGGGTTCGTCCCACTCGGAGCTGTCGGTGCCCATCGGGTGGTGTCGGGTTGGATCCTCTGCTCGCAAGCAGGTCCATCCTCCAGAACGGCCCCGTCAAAGCTGACTGGGCGTTCTTTGGATATGCCCAAGGCGGCTGGGTGGGCAACCTGAAACACCGCTACTACAGCAGACGGCGAGGAGTGCCGATCAGCCCAGGGCAGTGACAGCCGCTGCAGATCGGACCTCCGGAGGTTGCAACATGGCGAAAAAGCCGAACCCGCGCGCGCATTTCTTGCAGCCGCGACGCGCCTACGAGGTCGTGTCGGTTGCACAGCTGCCGGCAGCGGATAGCGATTTGCATCGTTGTCCGCTGTCCAGCTCGGACCGCCAGAATCTGGCCGTCCCTGGAATTGATGTCCCTTGCGCTTACCACGCCCCCGATTGGAAGGCCGCAACGGAGATTGCCCTTGCGATACTGGACGATCTCACCGTGACATGGACTGACAAAGCAGTTGCGGCGGCCGCGCAGCACCTTGCTGGAAATTATGCGTTGGGTGAGCAGGCCGCCTCTCTCCTGACCGATCCCGTATCACCGCCACGCGACCCACAGAATATGTACAGTAATGGTCGACACCGACTGTGTGCGCTTAGGTCGGCTGGCGTGCAGCGCATTCCCATCGTTTATGATCTGTGAGGTGTCAAACCGGTAGATCTTCCTCCGCACCCATCAACCTGATCTCCGGTTGTTGTCGATGCTGTCGCATCGCCCGGCGGGTGGAGCAGCGCTCCTCCTGATCAACCATCATTGGCTCGGAGCCAAACCCTCCAAATTAGCGGTGGCCGCGGCTATTAGCGCCACGCGTAGACCGCCTAGCTACTATTCGCTCGCAAAAAGCCCGGCAGGTGGATCGGAGTGGGGGAGGGCCGGCAAGTTGTCCCTTCGGTGTCCTCGCGCCCCCGTGCAGCCCGCGAACGGTCCAGCTGGGTCCAGGAGGACGGCCATGTTGGGGTCGGCGTGGGCGGTAAACCAGACGCTGATGCCGGTAGCGGGGTCGAGGCGTAGGTGTTCCCATGCCCGCCAGATGGCCTCCAGCCGGGTGATGGCTTCGGCATGGTTCCACCATTCGGGGCACCAGGTGGTGGCTCGGCCGTCGACCTGACGGCGGTACATCGGGGACAGCAGACCCTCGACCCAGGCGAGCAGGTTGGGGTAGGCCAGCGGCTGCAGCTCCGGCTCCTCAGCCACGGAAGTCGCTGGCCTGGCCGCTGCGGCGGGTTCGTCCCACTCGTAGCCGTCGGCGCTCATCGGGTGGTGTCGGTGCGGGTCCACTGCTCGCGCAGCTGTTCGGTGGTGGGCACGTCGTGCACGTCGAAGACGGCGGCCGGCAGCGGGGGCCGGTCGGCTCGGGCGGCGGGGTCGTGGGCGGCGATGGAGGCGGCCACGGTGGCGGCGTGGGGGCCGGTGTGCCAGGGCTCGGTGGCGATGAGGGTGGCGGGGTTGCCGGAGGAGAAGACGACGGCGCGGCCGCGGGGGAGGTCGGCGAGGTCGTCGACGTCGAGGACCTTCTCCCGGCTGTGGCCGCGGGAGGTGGTGCGCCCGCCCTTCGTGGTCGACGTGGAGACGGTGGGACGTTCCCAGGTGCCGGCGAGGGTGGACAGCTCGGTGAGGAAGTCGGCTTCGGCGACGCCGCCGCCGTACACGCGGATGTTGGACGCGGACCACAGCTTGCGCATGCCCTCACGGCCCCAGACGGCGACGCCTTGCGACCAGGACTGCAGGATCGTGAACACGGGGATACCGCGGGACCCGTAGTGGGAGTAGAGGTCGGGCAGGTTGTACCAGCGGCAGATGTTGGCGGCCTCGTCCAGCACGACGACCATCGGCACCGCGAGGCGACCGCCGGGCTGGTCACGGGCGATGGCTTCGGCGGCCTCGGTGAGAGCGTTGGTCAGCGCGGTGACCAACGGGCCGGTGGAGCCCTCCCCTTCCTTGGACAGCAGGTAAAGGGTGCCGCCGGAGGCGACGAAGTCGGCGACGTCGAGCTGCGGGCGCCGGTCGCCTGGGCCTCTAGGGCAGACCCAGGCGGTGGCGGCGCGGGACGTCAGGAAGGACACGGTTATCTCGGCGGTGCCGTAGATGCCATCACGCTGCTTGTACTGGAAGCGCAGCACCTGGCGGATGTTGGCGGCGTTGAGCTTGTAGCCGTGGGCCTCGAGCAGCAGGGCGGGGGTGTCGTCGGTGGAGTCGGTGAGCCACAGGTACACCTGCGCGAGGTCGCGGCCATCGCAAGCAGCGGCCAGCAGCAGGTTGGCCAGCAAGGAGATGCCGGCGGGGTCGAAGTAGGCATCGGCCTTCGCACCGGCGTCGCGAGCGGCTGTGTGCAGCAGGCGGGCGAGCTGGCGGGCCTTGGTCTCGTCGGTGACGTAGGTCAGCGGGTTCCACCACCAGTCCGGCGGGGTGTCGGCGATGCCCTGGGGGTCGAACACCCACACCGGGCCGTGGGCTGCGCGGGGGTCGCGGGTGGCGTCGAGCAGGTCGCGCTTGTTGGAGGTGGCGATGACCGGGCCGGGGGCGGCCAGGATGACCGGGATGGCCCTCGAGGTGGTCTTACCGGTGCGCGGGCCCCAGATGTCGATCGACACGTCCTCGTAGGAGGAGTACAGCCGCTGCCCGCCGGCGACCGCGCGCCCGATGGGCAGCCCGGGCCCGGTGGCGCCCAGCCGGGTCGAGGTGGCGGTGGCCTCGCGGTGCCCGAGGCGGGCGATGTCGCGGCCGCGGCCCATCCTGGCCGCAGCGCGGTCGACCCGGCTACGCCGCCGCCGACGTCGGGTCACCGCCCAGGTGACGCCGCCGGCCAGCAAGGCCAGCAGCACCAGGCCGGCGACGGCGACCGGCACCGTGGAGGGAGGCAGCTGCGCGCCCTGCCGCAGCGCCACCAACGCCTGGATGGGGTGCAACGGCAACGGTGCGACGCCGTCAAGCGCCGCGGCGACGCGCAGCACCCCGACGCCGGCGCCGACCACGACGATCCCGGCCAGCAGGGCGAGCAGGCCGGCCGCGCCGGCGCCGCGGGGCTTGTCGACCGCGCTCATCGCTGGAGGCCCATCGCGGTGTCGGTGGCGGCGGTCATGCGGTGGTCGCTGCCGGGTCGACCAGCTCGCCGGCGGCCGGGCCGGCGGCTGGGTTGGTCAGGCGGTCGACGGCGAGCTCGTCGTCGACGGGGGGCAGGTCGGAGACCTGGCCGATCCGGGAGACCGAGTGCCACAGCTTGTTGGTGTCGTGCAGGGACCGCTCGACCTCGCTCAAGCGCACCTGCACGGGGATGCCGGGCCGGCCACCGACCTTGATGAGGAACTTGCCCTGCCCGGGCGGGGCGGTCTCGGTGAGGGTGTCGGGGTCCCAGGCCGGCGGGTCGGTCCAGGAGGCCAGCATCGTCTCCTCGGCGCGGGAGACCCGCACCGCCGACCGCAGCAGCGGCATCTCTGCGGCGGGTAGGCCGCCGGCGATGACCATGCCGGCCCGTTCGACGAAGCCCTTGGCCTTCATCCGGTCCTCCTCGGTGGGGAGGGCCGCCAGGTCGCTCATGGTGTGGGAGACCATCGCCTGCCCGACGCCCTTGTTGCGGTTCAGGCGGGTGAGGGCGTCGACGCGGTCGACCATGCCCCGCCCGGCCCGCAGGGCCCGCCACAGCTCGTCGAGGACGATGAAGTACAGCCGCCGGGGCTCCAGGTGCGCGTCGGCGAGGGCGTTCGCGACGTTGGCGGTGCCGAACCCGTTGGACCAGCACGCCAGCAGAGCTGCGGCCTGCAGGTCCGTCTGGCCGTCGTCGATGGCCGACACGTCGAACACCACCGGGCGGTCCCGACGCATCGGCATGGTGGTGGGCTGGGCGAACATGGTGCCCAGCCGGCCGCCGGTGCACAGGGTGACTAGCGAGGCCTCCAGGTCCTCGGTGAGGTCGTCGTAGCGGTGCCGGTCGCCGCGGTCGATGGCCACCGCCCGCACGGCGTCGGGGGCTTCCCGGATGACCTGCAAAAGGTCGGGCAGGACCGGCACCCGGTCGGTGAGGCGCTCGTCGAGGACCGACAGCGCCCGGTCGACGATGGCCTCCTCCCGATCGGTCGGCGGGGAGCTGCGCAGGATCGTCAGCAGGGCGGCGACCATCGTGGTGCGACGGGCGTGCGCGTCGGCCAGCACCTCGGTGCGGGCCTTCCCCGACAGCCGCTTGGCCGCCGAGGTGGCCTCGCCGGGGTCCAGCACGTTGATCGACCCGCGGCCCGGGCCCAGGGGCAGGACCTGGCCGCCGACGGCGCGGATGAGGTCGACGTAGTCGGGCTTGAGGTCACCCAGCACCAACGGAAGCGTGCCGTAGCCGAGCAGGCCGAGGGCCTGGCGGCGGACCAGGGAGCTCTTGCCCAGGCCGGGCAGTCCGAGGACGAACTCCGAGGGGTTGCCGATGAGGTTGGCGCGCTGGAACCAGGACACGGGGTCGCAACACAAGGTGGCGCCGGAGATCATGTTCCGCCCGAGTGGGACCCCGACCATGGGGGAGCCGGTGCCGGCGGAGAAGGGCCACAGGCCGCAGACCTGCACCGTGGTGCCCCGGTACTCCTCAGGTGGGGAGAGGAAGTCGGCGGTGCCGCGCCCGCGGCCGCGGAACCCACGACCCCCCGGCCGCGGCGCCCGCACCGGGGCAGGCGCCGTCGAGCGGCCCCAGCGGCGTTTGGCGGGGCTTTGGGGGAGCTGACAGTCGACGACAGCGTCAAAGCCGGCGGTCACAGGGCGTTCCTCAGCTCGGTGGGCACCCGCAGGTGCCGGGGCACGACGATGCCCAGCGGCAGGGCCGCGGTGAAGGCGGAGTCCTGCGAGCCGTGCAGCACCCGCAGCCGGATCCGGGCGGTCGGGGCCAGGGAGTCGATGGCTGCGGTGGCCAGCGGCAGCTGCGCCTCGCTAGCGACGGTGGCGGTGACCAGCATCGAGAAGTTGGTGACCCCAGCTCCCTGGGCTTCCTCGAGCGCGGAGCGCTCGGCCTTGCGCAGGTCGGTGGCGGTGCGGGCGTTGCCGGGTCGGGCGGATTGGGCGCGGAAGGTGGCGGCGTTGACGTCGGCGACCACGGCGTCGGAGGCGGCACCGGCGGCCAGGGGCCGGTAGAGCAGGGCCACGCGTTTGCGGTCGATGTCGCGGTGCGGGGACAGCAGCGTGGCCAGCACGGAGTCCAGGACCTCACCGCGGGGGGCTTCGGTCATCCCCCAGGTCACGGAGACACCCGAGTCGTGCCGGTAGTGGTCCCAGGTGGCCTGGGCTGCGGTGGGGCCGACGTCGGCCCAGTCCACCGTGATCGGTTCACCGGCGGCGCGGGCGGCGTCGAAGGTGTGGGCTGCGGCCGGGTCGTAGGCGGTGCGCACGAGCTCGGCGAGCTCGCGGGCGGTGACCGGGCGGGCGGCGCCGGCGCCGGTGGCGTGCAGGCCCTCGGACAGCGCTGGCAGGCGGACGGCCAGGTCGCGCGCGGTGACCTCGGGGTCGCGGCGGACGCCGCGCACGGTGCCGGTGAAGGTGAGGGTGACGAAGGCGCGGACGGTGGCCGAGCCTGCGGGGTAGGACTCGACGACGTCGCGCAGCATCGCTTGGGCGACGGCTGGGGCGTCGGGGTCCAGGTTCATCTCGACCTCCCGGCGCAGCCGGGTGCCGAAGTCCGGGGCGGTCTCCACGGTGACCTGGGCGCCGACCAGGCCGGGCTCGTCACCGAGGCTGGCCAGCCAGCTGCCCCAGTGCGCCACCCAGGAGTCGATCTGCTCGGTGTCGACGAGGGAGGCGCCGTCGGGCTCGCAGGAGAACGTGACCGCGTAGTCGTTACGCGAGGGCAGTCGCAGCAGGGCGAAGCGGCGGCCGTAGGCGTCCTCGGCCTCGGACACCTCCGAGCCGGCAGCGAGCCCAGGCAGGGTGTGGCGGGTGGTGGGCACCCAGCCGACCGGCCCGGAGCGGTACAGGTGCCGCCCGACGGTGCGGGTGCGCCAGAACGCGCCGCGGCCGGCGACCCGCTGCAGGGTCGTGCGGTGGTGCCGGTCGCGCGTGTTCAGGCCGGCGAACACCAGGCCCAGGATCAGGCCGACGACGACGGCGGCGATGACCCCGCCGAAGAAGAGGGTGATGATCACCGCGAGGAAGCCGGCGAACAGCAGCACCGTGGACAGCAACCCCAGGTTGCCGATGCCCGGCGACGTGGGGCGCCGCCAGTTGCCGTAGGTGCGGTGAGTGGGTGCGCTGGCCTCAGCGGTTGCCACGAGGGCCTCCCCCGTCGTCGGTGTGGTGGTCGGCGCCGGCGTTGCGGGCGGCCCCGCCGGCAGCGGCGTGGGTGGCGGCCGCGGTGCGGGTGGCGACCGCGACCCCACCTCCGGCGGACCCGCCGCCTCCACCGCCGGGAGGCGGTGCCGAGGGGCTGGGGCCCGCAGAACCGCCGGACTGCCCGCCGCCGGTCGGTACGCCGCCGGCTGGCCCGCCGGTCCCTGGTGGACCGCTCTTGCCGCCGCTGCCGGCACCGGAGGGCCCGCCGGAGCCGGTTGCTCCGGTCGAGCCGCTGCCGGCCGCCCCGCCCGTACCGCTTGCTCCTGCAGCGCTGGCGCCCTTGGCTGCGCGTGTGGCGATGGCGCCGCTGGCGACCGCGCCGACCGCGGCCGCGCCACCGCCGCCACCAGCGGCAGCGGCGCCGACCAGCGGGGTGAGGAAGCGCATCAGCGCCGGCAGCGTGAGCAGCGCCAGGATCATCAGCACCAGCCCGGTCAGGGCGGTGGTAATCCGGTCGTCAGAGGTGTTCTCCCCGATCAACTGGAAGGCGGTCGCGTAGACCACCGCGGCGGCGGGCTTGTAGAGGATGAAGGCCAGCAGCCACGCGCAGGCCTTGGAGAACCAGGACCGGCCGGTCTGGGTGTTGGTGGCCGCCGCCGACAGCGGCAGCACCCCGGCCAGCAGGACCAGGAAGCCGTTGCGGATGACCAGCAGCGCAATCTGCACGATCGAGGCCAGCAGCGCGATCAAGCCGACAACGATCACGACGATGACGGCCAGGATGGCGACGTCTGCGTCGGTGAGGTTCAGCAGGCGCACCAGGTCGGCACCGAAGTCGTCGGTGGACCGGGCGATGATCCAGGACGCGGTGGAGTCCGCAGCGCCCACGAGCAGCGCGATGCCGGTCAGCCCAGCGCCCGAGACCAGGATCAGCTGCACCAGGGAGCGGGCCAGGTCCGCGCCAGGCTGCGCGCGTCGCTCCCACGCCATCTTGGCCGCGGCGACCAGCACCGACAGCACGGCGACGGCAAGGACGAACCAGCTCAGCGTGCCCTGCACGAACGTCACCGCCGAGGAGGTGGAGACGTCCGGCGATGGGGTGTTGATCCAGAAGGTGGCCAGCGTGGTGGTCAGGTCGCCGACGGCCTTCACGATCTTCTCCGCGAGGTCGACCACGGCATCATCAATGGCCTGGGAGGTCTTGCATCCGACGTCGACGAGGCCACAGTCCTCGCGGATCACTCCGGCGGAAGGCAGACCTCCGCCACCCTCGTCGGCCATTAGGCGCCCGCCCAGGGCACGTAACCAGCCAGGCTAGGAATAGCGGCTGCCGCACCGGTGATGCTGCCGTCGGGCGGAAGGTCGACCCTCCAGTCGTCGTTCTCCCACACGAGCGTGAGCGGGACGCCAGCCAGCCCGCCTGTGTTGCCGATTGCAAGGCTCACCGTCGTCGCGGTTGCTGTTGAGGACAAGTAGGAGAAGCCCGCGATCTGGAAGCCTGGTCCGTTGCCTAGGACGGCCGTGGGGTTGGTCCGGGCGAGCGAGAGCAGGGTGTCGCGTCCGGGTCCTTCGGCAGTCAGCTCATCGACGGCGGCCACCAGGGTCTCCGGGTTGTTGACGGCGGCGAGGAAGTTCGCGGCTGCGAACAGGGCACCGGTGGGCGTCTGGGCGTAGCAACTACGGACCCCAGTGGTGGGGTCGATGACTGCGGGGCCAGCCGCGTCCGAGCTGGGAGCGGCGACGGTGCCGACCAGGGTCCACTCCGTGTCGGGGGCGGCCACCGGAACGGTCTGGTCATCGGCCGTCAGCGCGCAGGCCTCATCCTCCGCGGGCTCGCCCTCTACCTGGCCGGTGCTCGAGGTTGTCGTCGCGGAAGTGGAGGGCGCGGTGATCGGCTGCTCGTCGTCCCCGCCGGTGAAGACTGAGAAGCCAGCCAGCACGACGATGATCAGGACGACGCCGGCCGAGATGAGGAAGCCGGGCCGGGTGAACGGGCTGCCATCGGACTCGGAGCCGCCGGGCTGGTCGCCGGCGCGCTGGTGCTCGCTCACACGAGCACCAGCCCGATGATGGCTGCGGCCGAAGACCCGAGGATGGCAGCGCCGAGCACCCAGCCGAGCTGGCCGACGGCTTCCCCGCCCTCGCCGCGGCGGAAGGCCAGCGAGAGCTTGATGGCCACGACGAGCACGCCGGCGACGCAGGCAGCGAACACGATCCAGGCGATCCAGCTGAGGACAGTGAGGATGGCTGTGGCGCCGGGGGGTTCGGTGCCCTGGCCGGGGTCGGGGATGGCGGCCAGCACGTCGGTGGTGCTGCTGGCCGCGGCGAGGGTCAGGGCGTGGAGCTCGGCAATCATCGGATCCTCACTGGGGGTTGGCGAAGGCGCGCAGGCCTTCGGCGAATGCGGCCACGGCACGGGGTAGGGCCGCGGTGTCGGTGGGGTCGGTGGACAGGCGCAGCTGGTCAAGCCAAGGGAGCAGCCACGCGTGCGGGGCGCCGCCGGCGATCAGGCGTGCCTGCTCGGCCAGCTGGGTCGGCAGTCGGCCCGGGGCATCGGGGATCAGCACGAGCCCGCGCAGCTGGTTGGTCGGCAGTCGGCCGGCGGCCCACTGGGTCAGAACCTCGCGAGCCGCAGCGAGCCCGCGGGCGTGCGTGCGGGCCACCAGGACGAGGTCGACGGGTCGACCGTCGGGCCGTGGCTGATTGCTCGGGGTCGACCAGGTTGCCGACACCGGCCACCGGCGGTCGGCAGCCCGCCCGCCGGTCCAGGAGGCGATGGTGGTCTCCCCCGCGCCTCCGTGGGCACCGACCACGAACAGGCCGCCGGCGGTGACGGGGTAGGTCGGCAAGATTGGCGTGTCCTGGGCGGTGATGCCCGGTTGTGGGCCCGTGGGGCCCGGCTGCAGCCGCGTGGTGGTGGTGCGGGCGCGGCGCAATCCGCGGCGGCGGGTGGTGACCGGGAAGGCGTCCAGCGCGGTGGTGGTGGGGGCGTTCATCAGGTGGGGGTGTCCAGTCCGGTCGGGGGCTGCAGGCAGCGGGTGCCGTGTCGGAGGTGTCGTCACAGGGGCACCCCTCGGCTGGTCATGAAGGGGGCGGGGTCGGTGAAGGCGCCGTCGACGAGCACCTCGAAGTGCAGGTGGCAGCCGGTGGAGTCGCCGTAGGAGCCGACGCGGGCGATCTGAGCGCCCACGGGGACCTGGTCACCGACGGAGACCAGGACGTCGGGTGGGTACATGTGGGCGTACCGGGTGACGGTGCCGCCGCCGTGGTCGATAGCGATGAGGTTGCCGTAGCCGCTGGACGAGCCAGCTCGTACGACGGTGCCGGCGGCTGCGGCGTAGATGGGTTGACCGCATGGTGGGGCGATGTCGGTGCCGTTGTGCATCCGGCCCCACCGCATGCCGAACCCTGAGGTCTCGGGGCCCAGCGCCGGCTTGGTCCACGATCCTGGGGGGAGGTTCAGGTTGCTGGTGGGCTGGGTTTGACAGCTCAGGCCGCCGGTGCCGGCGGAGTTGGCGGGGAGCACCTGTGCGCCGGCGAGAGCGTTGATGACGGCGATCGCTGCGTCCCAGTAGCGGGTGTAGTGGTCGGGGTTGGCGTTGCGTTGGGTGCGGTGGGCAGCGATGGTCGGCGGCAGGGTCTCCCAGCCGGGCACGGCCATGAGGGCCCGGAAGAAGTTGGTGGCGCTGATGGTGGGGTCCATCCGGTCGGCGTAGGAGCCCCAGGCGCCGTTGTCGCGCTGCTGGAACAACCCACGGCTGTCTGGGCCGGCGGCGTCGCCGTAGTCGATGACGGTTAGCGAGGACTCACCCATCGCCGTCATCACCCCGATGGTCTGGCCCCGCACCGACAGCCCGAGGGTCTGACCGGCGTTGATGATCAGGGCGGCGTTGACCAGCTGCTGGCCGCCGTAGCCGGCCACCGGCTCCGGCGGCACCGTGGCCGGATCGATCGTGAGGCTCCCGGTGGGTCCGCACCCGCTCGGGTTGGGTGGGAGCTGGCTCTGGTTGCTGCTGATCACGATGACGCCGAGCAGCAGGAGCAGGACCGTCGTCGGCAGCGCGCCGGCTGCGGCCAGGCGCCACATCGCGACCCGGTTCACCGGACACCGTCTGGCGGGGTGATGGTCTGGACCAGCCAGGGCGAGCCCTGGGCATCGCGGACCAGCAGCAGTTTGTAGTCCCCGACGTCGGTGGGCACGACGACGTTGGCGAGGTAGGCGCTGGTCGACCCGTCCCAGCGAGGGGCGCCGGTGACGGCCCGGGCGGGTACCTGCAGCGGGTCAGTGCCGTAGTACGCGCTGGCAGCGTCGGCGCTCAGGTGCGTTGACAGCTGGCTCCACCAGTCCCCGGCGAGCAGGTCGACGCGCACGAAGGACGTCATCGCGGCCGCTGCGACGGTCTCGGCCTCGAGCCGGCTGGCGATGTCGTCGGTGGGTGCCGGCTGCGGTGCCGGCAGGTCGGCACGGGTATCTCCAGGGCCCGTGGGGCTGGCGCCGGCCGGCCCACCCACCGGCACGGTCGAGGAGGGCGGGGTTGACGTCGAGGTGGCCTGAGGTGGTCCACTACAGGCGCCCAGCGCCCCCGTCGCGCAGAGGGCGATGGTGAAGGCGGCGGCCACTGACCGGATGGTCGCCATTACCCCTCCATCTATAACTGTCAGTTAGTGCGTTGCGCACCATGGTCTAACTACAGTCGGCGACCTGTCAACGGTGCTCCGGAACCGACGCCGGGGCCCTAGGCTGGCCGGATCTGGTTGAGCCCGGGAGCACCCGGGAGGCGAAGGGGCGCGGTAGGTGGACAGCGAGACGGCCGGCTCGGCCCCCCTCGACGGCCCCGCTGGCCCCGGTGGTCCAGGCAGGACCTTCGCCGAGCGCCTGGACCTGTTGTTCAAGGCGACCCACCCCGCAGGCAAGCCCGAGGCCGGCTACAACACTGTCGTCGAGGCGATGGCGAATGCCGGTGGGCCCTCGATCACCCCGACCTACCTCTACATGCTCCGCACCGGCCGACGCACCAACCCACGCGCCGACCTCATCCAGGCCCTGGCTCGGTACTTCAAGGTGCCCACCGGCTACTTCTTCGACGATGACGTCGCAGCCGAATTCGGAGACCAACTGCGCCTGCTGGCGGCCATCCGCGACTCCGGCGCGGCCGACCTGGCGCTGCGCGCGGAAGGCCTAAGCGCGAGCAGTCGCGCCGCGGTAGCTGCGATCCTGGACAAGCTGCGCGTGGCCGACGGCCTCCCCGCAGCCGGCGATGACACCTCCACCGATGGGACCGATTCCACCCGCTCACCTGGGTGAACGTCCCAATCCGGAGACGATCGACCTCGCTGTAGCAGCTAAAATCAGTCGTCGTGACCGAGCAACTGCCCCCTCCTCGTCCCCAGGAGACGGTGGCCGCTCGAGTGCAACGGACGATCACTCGCCACGGGCTGGACACCGCCGGCTCTCTCGCCGACGTCCTCGAACGCGCCGCACGTCACCGCGGCCGCCGCATCGAGCTCGAGCCCATGCCCGACGACACCCCCGCCGGACACGTCTTCGGGGTCTGCCTGCCCTACCCCGACCGAGACCTCATCCTGTTCCGCGCCGGCGCCGGCACCGACCACGAGCTGCACTCGATCCTGCACGAATGCGGCCACCTGCTGCTGGACCACGTAGCGACTGCCCGCGGGCAGAACACCGCCCTGGACGCAGACCTGCTGGCCGCGCTGCTGCCCGACCTGGACCCCGAGCTGGTGGCAACTGCCCTGGGCCGATCGGGCTACGAGCACACACAGGAGCAGGAGGCCGAGACCTTCGCGATGCTCGTGCGGGCGGCCATCGAGACCCAGCGCCGTCGACGGGGCGACGCAATCCTGGCCCGCTTCGACGATGCGCTCGGGTGACCCCACCGTGCTGACCTTCGTCGCGGCGATGTTCTGGCTGGCCGCCACCGTTCGTGCCTGGCGCTGGCGGAAATCCCCGGGCTCTCCAGCCCTGCGGGCAATCGCGATCGCGCTGCTGGCCATTGCCATCGCGCTGACCCTCGACATCCCCTATGTCCGCGACCTGTTCACCGGCGGCCAGGACGACCCCACTGCCTTCAACCCCGGCAACGTGGGCAAGCAGATCGCCATTGTCGTCGGCGCCTGGGCCTGCCAGTCCCTCCTGCTGCACCTCACCGAAGGTCCCGAGGCCACCGCCACCAGCGAGCACCGACGCGCCCAGGTGGCCCTGGTGGTGGGTGTCGTGTCCACCGCGGTCTACGTCATCCGCGGCCTGGCCAGCACGCAAGAGGTGGACCCACATACCGGGCTGGTCCTGCCGTGGGCCGCCGAAGCGCGCCTCATCGTCTTCGTCTACGCCGGCGTGGTTCTCTTCCAGGTCGCGCGACTGTGCTGGCAGCACCGCGGCCGCGGAAGCCTCGGACGCGGTGTCACCGTGATGGGTGCCGGGGCCGGCGTGCTGAGCGTCTCCGCGGCGATCCGATGTGTCGAACTGACCGCTGGGGCCTACGCCGACGTCAACGTGCGCGGGCTCTCGCGCGCAGGGGACGTGCTGCAGATGATCGGTCTGCTCCTCATCGCGGTAGGCACGCTGCTCCCTTGGCTCGGGTCCACGGCCCGGACCCGGCGAATGCAGAAGACGTTTGACGACCTCGAGTCCCTGTGGGATCTCGTCACCAGGAAAGTGCCCTCGGTCGTCTTCGCCGCCAGCGAGCGCGAGCACCAGACCGTCGACTGGCAGCTGAGCCGACGCGTCGTCGAGATCCAGGACGGGCTGGTCATCCTGGCCCCGCAGCTCCCCACCTCTTCCGGAGAGAAGAGCGCAGCGCAGTTCGCCCGCGCGCTGGGCGAACTGGCCCAAAAAGCCGGCCGAGTCGTGGTCGACCCCGGCCGGGCCATCGACGTCTCACCCCCGCCGGGGGTCAGCGAGATGGAGTGGCTTCGCTCCATCTCCTTCGAGCTTGCACGGATCCCCTCCCGCACCGAAGCGGAGCCAGCGACATGACCGGACCGCAGGGCGAGCGGTCCACCCTGACTCGGGCCGATCGAGTTGCCGCGGTGATCAACGAGGTCTCCTCGCCGATCCTGGCCAACCCCGCCGTGTCCATCGCTATCGGCGCTTCCACGGGCTCATGGCCATGGACGGTAGCTGCGACGGTCTTCACCGGCCTGCTTCCCGCGGGCGTCATCTTCGGCAGCCTGGCCGCCCGGCGTATCAGCGACCACCACGTCACCGATCGCGACGAACGACCGCTCGTCATGGCAGCGATCCTGTCCAGCCTGCTCATCGGCCTGGCGGTCACCGTCGTCGGCGGGGCGCCAGCCCCCGTCATCGGGGTCGTGGCAGCCATGCTGGCCACCCTCGCCATCCTGGCCGCCATCACCATCGTCGGCCGCTGGAAGGTCAGCGTGCACAGCGCCGTCTGGGCCGGCATCGCCGCCATGCTGACCATGACCTTCGGCTTGGCGGCCGCCCCCACGTTCCTGCTCGTGCCCATCGTCATGTGGGGCCGGGTGCGGGTGCGGGACCACACCCCGGGCCAGGTCATTGCTGGCGCGGTGGCCGGGTGCCTAGTGGCAGGCAGCGTGTTCGCAGCGGTTGCTATCTAGTGGCTTCTTTCCGTGGCTGACGGCAGACCGGGTGACGTGGCAGCTGCGGATCGCAATCGCCACCTAAATCGAGCGCACCTACCACCGCCGAGGGCGGCAAGCCGCCCTCGGCCGCCTCACACCCTT
>Ga0325401_1001077_pt1 | contig 22253 bp, 10 predicted proteins | sample PopdelMetagenome_FD_205666 | JGI IMG/M metagenome (GOLD analysis project Ga0325401, IMG submission 205666) | Populus deltoides microbial communities from Bellville, Georgia, United States - Xylem-PdKOR-R2 | ecosystem: Host-associated > Plants > Phyllosphere > Stem > Wood/Secondary xylem | place... | reverse complement strand
CGTTTTTGGCCGTATTATGGAGGTGGATTAGATCATGCTTCAAGTAACCTGTAAGAAAGATTTAGTCGGCGAAAAAGTATCATCCATTACGCAACCAGCTTGACTTCTCCGTTGCATTATAACAAGAGAATACAAGCAGCAATGGATACTTCATCTTGATTTGACTGCCAATTAAATATCGATAACGAAGCATCTTCCGTCGTCTATGTCGACACTGATCACTGATCCGTTTCTCTTTCCATCCTTTTCAAATGGATGCCAAAGATACGAGAGGGAGGACTTTTGACAGTCACAGAGGACCAGTTCTTGGTGTCAAGCACATGAACACCATCTTTCGCAGTTACATATATTTTCTGGGATTTCTTCTATATGCATGTGCTTACACTGTTTAATCGAGAAATCTGTGAAGGTTCTTTACTCAACTCTTCTAGAGAAGGGATCAACTCTTCTAGAAGTTGACACAGTCTTCCTTCTGCTTTCTGTACATATGAACATTTATCGCTATATATGTTCATATCCGCACTCTGTAGGTACGTGGGATGGGATGGTATGCGTTGGAGTAGAAGCTTTTTTACGTCGTAGAAAACAACATGCGGCGTCGCTAACATGTTTTGAAAACTATTATCTGTGAATTCAAGATTCAATGCCCCACGTTTAATAAAATAGATTGACTTCATATACGCTAGTAAATGTTACAAAAAAAACCAAGAAGAAGAAGACGAAGAAAAAGAAGATGTTAACAGTAACTAAATATTAAATTGTAAAGCTAAGAAATAAATATGTATTAAAATATTTTATCTTGTGTTATAAATTAAGATCTTTTAATTTATTTCACTTAATTACTTGGTATTAATTTTTTTTATAGAAATAATAATAATTTAAATTTTATCGTAACAAACTAACTTGCTGGTGTGCTAGTCAATTTTTTATTCACATCTTTAATTTCGCAAACAAATCTAATATTTTATTAATATTTTATTTTTTATTATTTATTTAATAAAATCCAAAAGCAATTATAAGACATACCCAAAAACAAATCTTGATGATTTAAATTAAGAATAAAAAAGATATACTCTAACTAAAACACTTCCATCTCATTAATGTGCAATGATTTTTGGAAAAAAAAATTTCTCTTAAACAATATTCTATTATTATTTCAAAATAAAGTTTTAATTAAAAAAATAGTAACATCTTGATAATTCTAATGCGACAATATTTAAAAATATAAGAATAATACAATGCTGAGAATTCATTGGCAATTTCGTTAGACGCAACCCAATAAATTAACTTTAAAACCTAATAATTTGACTCCTTATTACCTAGTTTAAATTTCAAATTAAATTATTTAAGAATTGATCTGATATGATGCAATTGACAAGTCTAAAAACAAGCCATGTAATTACTAAAAAAATTATTCCACTTCAAGAATTTCAAGTCAAAATTGGTTATATATATATATATATATATTAGGCTGTAAGAAAAGAATGATGGTTAATATTTTTAAAATGACAATATAATTTTATCCAAGAAAAAGTAATCATTCAATGATTACTTTTAAGAATTTAACAAAATAATATAACAATATCTAAGATCTATTAATTAATTTAAGAATTTAACAAAATAATATATGTATAGATTTTAAATTAATTAATTTAAAAAAAAATAAATTTTAATTTAAAAAAATACCAAACACATGGGTCTAGGTGGCATAACAAGCCAGCCCCATTAAAAATAAGATTTGATGTGTGCCTAGTAGCCCATGCGTGTACACCTAAATATTTTTTCTCTTTTTAAATTGGATGGATGACACTTGCTCCATCAATTTTTTTTTTTTTTTAAAAAGGGACAATGCATCATATGTTTATCAAGTTTTTTATAATAAGGAAATGACATGAAAACTAAGTTAGGGTTTTTTGGAACCATAATTCTTTTTAACCCATCTCACCTGAAAACATTTAAAAACACTCTTATAACAACAATAAAATGATACCTCAACTCAAATATTCTCTATATAAGTTTTTTTTGAAAAATAACTCTCAAGCTTGATTTTTTTTTTCAACGCCATTGAAGTCTAAAAAACATTTCCGCGACACTCCTCTCTTCAAGAATAATAACTCGCCAAAATTATAGTTTTGTGTTAATGAAATCTCGTCAACGGAACATTTCTCATCTTCTTTATTGTTTTCAAGTAATCCTCTCTTCCCCTTGTACACAAGGACTGATATGTAAAGAAAATGAAATTTTAAACTAAAGCGCATAATTGGAAAACTAAAAAGACCATAAATGAAATTGTAAAAATCTTAAATCATTGCTTTTAGAAAATATGCCGATAATATAGTAATTTATAAAAGGCTACAAGTTGGTTTTATTATCAAACTTGGTCCTAAAACTATATTTTTTTTAATCAACAAAACCAAATCTTGTTTTACCGAATTGAACATTAATCTAACACTGAAATATCATTTTGACACCAAGAAAATCTTATAGAAATTTATTTAAAATAAATTTTGAACCCAAAATACCATTTAATATAATTAATTTGTAAGGAAAAATCTAGATAACAAATGATGATTAAAATAAAAACTTAAATGCATTATTTCATAGTGAAATCACCTTGACTTTTAGTTTTTTTTTTGTAATTATTATTTATGGTATTTTTTATTGTGTGTGTATTAAAACCATATACAAGTATAAAGTTAATATCTTTTACATAGGTTATTTAAATAAAAACTAAAATGCATTATTCTATAGTCAAATCAGCGTTTAGTTTTTTTTTTTGTAATTATTATTTATGGTATTTTTTATTATATGTGTGTATTAAAACTATATACAAGTATAAAGTTAATATCTTTTAAATACTTTAACAAATAGGAAGATAAAGTCACAAAATTTCAATATTACAAAAATATCTAAAAGAGATGGTGATTAAATTGTTAATCATTTTATAAAATACTATTGATTTCTAAGGTTTTTTTTTTTATTTTGGTCCTTCAATTTATTTTTTTCCCTTCTATTATCAATTTTTGTTTTTAATATCACCCTTCACACTATGTTTATTGGGTATTGTCCGTAATGATATGTTTTTTATAAGGTTATTGTAATGTAAAACAACCTCGACAATGGATATTGATGTTCAATTTTACAAAAAAAAATTTGGTTTTATTCTTTGCAAATAAATAAAAATAAGAGGACCAAAATTGACAGTTTAAAACAAAAATTATTTTTTACAATGCTCATTCAAAACCTTTTTGAAAAGAAAAAAAATCCTTCTTCAATTCCTTTTGAAATTATATGTTTTGATCAAAAACTTTATTTGTCCATATTTTGATCCCTAAATTTGAGATATGAGTAGTGAGACTCATCAAAAATTAACAGAAAAGAACAAAAAATTTATGATTGTTTTGTCACAGTTGACCACATTCTTGTAACAAAAAAAATTGATTTCATCTTAACAGTTCTATTCTGAGGAGTTCTATTGAGATATTTTTAGCATTCATCTTTCTAGAAAAAATAGATCGAGTTTGAGAAAAAAAAATTTAATCTAGTATGATTTTGCAATTTTTTCCCAATTTATGGTTGTTTTGAATTGAAAAATTACTTTATTGATACTCTAATGGTGTTTGTTACATATTTTTAGATGAAAAAAATTGAATAGTAGTTGGTTCTCTCGACAACAAATGCACAATGTATTGTTCTTATATTATTTTAATACATTCGAGTCAAGATTATCTATATATAGTTTTTTTTTTAAACTAAATTTGCTTTTATGTTTTTGATGAGCAATTGTCTAAAAAAATATTATAGTGGAAAAATGGTAAAAAAAGGGAACACATTAATGAGATAACCATATGATAGATTTTTTTATCCTTATTTCGATTTATCTTGATTTTTAAATATTTATTCTGATCATTTTTTATTTTTATAGTATTAATAACCCATGACAAAAAAAAAAGATATTCTTTTTATTTAAAAAAAATATTAATATGAAAAGAAGGGTTTATACTAAAAAACAATCTTCTTTTTCAATGGAGATGAAATTTTTTTAATATAAATAATATTTTTGTATAATTAAAAAAAAAATTAAAAAGTTTTTTGTGTAACGCAATCAAATATCTTAATATAAATATTTAATATTGATAGCCTTTCAGGCTTATATAATTCTTTATTTTTTCTTATTAAACATATGCATCAACTTTTTATTTTGTAATTTTTTTTCCCTTGCAACGTTTTTTATTCTAATTTCTGAATTTTTTTTATTTCATTAATTTACATTGTGTTTACTAGAAATTGAACCTATAATTTATTTTGATTGGGTGGCTATAAGATCCTTATGGTGTCAAAAAACACCTTGATATTAAGTTAATGTTTGATTTGATAAAATAAATTTTAATTTTATTGCTCAGAATAAATTAAGATTGAAGGGACCAAATTTAACACTTATATAAAAAATCAGCGTCTTTTTATTCTTTTTTTATGATACAAAATGAGTGAATTTTAAGATTTTGGCCCACAAAGTTTTTTTTGTTTTATATTATTAGTTCTTTCAGTTTGAAAATTTTATTTTATTTATATTTTCTCTATGACATTGGGTGATGAGAGTGAATTGCTAAAAAAATTGAAGAAAAAGAAAATTATTAGCTGTCCATGTTTTGACAACTAAAAGAATTTGATCTGGGTGTCAATGAGTCTCATTTTAAAAGAGAAGTTCATTTTAGTTGTTTTTGACCCTTTACCTTGTTAGAAAACATATACACTTTTTTATATATGTACTTCTTTTTTTTAGGTTCTTTAATGATGATTTTTGTTTTGAATTTTATTTTGCAGCTTTCTACACTTATTTATTTTTATTATTGTATAATTAAATTAAAAAAAAAATAGATCCTAGAAGACAAATGTATTAAACCTAATTAAGTTTATAATCTGGATATTGTGATTTTGGTATGTTAGCCTAGATTAACTTGAGTTAGATTTAGGATGTCATCATCACAAAATTTTTTTAAAAAAAATTAGAATGATGCCTTCTTGATTATTTTTTTTTATAAAGTGAAATCATATTTTAACTTGTTTACATTTGAACTCATTACGTCGACATGGTCTCATCGAAGTAACTTTTGATTGATTTAGTTTTAAATGATTGGCCCATGAGGTATTCAGGTTGACTTATTATACAAGTCAAGTTTAATAATATTTCTAAAAGTTCTTCATGGCACGCGCACGATTAAAGTGTTATTCTTATATTTTCTTAGTACATTGAAATCAAAATTATTAGAATTTTGCTTTTTCTTTAATTAAAATATGATTTTTTATAATTATGATAAGATGTTATTTGAATATTCTTGTAGAAAATGCCCAAAATAAGAGCACATAAAAGGGCTTTAAATTGGGGAGACACATTTGAAGTACTTTTTTTTATTAAGCACATGCATTAAATTTTGAGTTTATAATTAAAAAGATTTTTTATACTAAAAAAACATGCTACAACACATTTATATTTTTTTTGATATTATTAAAAAGAAATTAATCTGACAGGCAGTGGAGTTCCTATGAACTAGCTAGTCCACTTTTTTATTGGAATATTAACAATATTTTACTTCGTGGTGGAATTTTTACATGATTCTCAATAAATTATTGTGCATACTTTTCTATAGATTTGTGATTAATAAATAAAAGAAATTTTCAATTACTCGGGAAAATGTATATTAATTTAAGTAGAATAAATATTTTTGTAGCATACTACGCACTAACTTTTAAAGTATGTTTTAATAAAATATTAAAGATAGTGGAAGGATTAAAGGTAAGGACTAAAGGGAAGTGACCATTTTTTATTTGACCCTTTTATCCCATTATGGAGGGATAAGGGTTTTGTTTTTGTTCATTAATAAAAGATAATTAAACATTTTATGTATTGATAATTGGTTTTGTGTTATTGAGACATGATTAATTAATCATTAATTATAGAGGATGATAATTTAATTTCAATTTAATTGATACTGTCTGACTTAAAGAAATAAGTATTTTTTAAACTTGATAAATAATAAATAGAGTATAAATATCATTGAAACCCGACAGGCAACTTTCTTAAATTTAACTTAAAATATATATTTATATTATATAATTATATTTGTAAAATATATAGATTTTTTTAATATATTTCCTCATTATTATCCTATCTAGAAATTGACAACGATGAAAAAAGATTACAGTAGTAGTATAAGATAAAATGGTAAAGGAGAGTTGTTAGTTAAGTTTTAAAAATATATTAAATAAGGATATTTATTTTAAAAATATTTAAAAATATAATCATTGATTATTGATTTTTAAAGTATTTTGGATTTGAAAATATATTAAAATAATATTTTTATTATTATTTAAAAAATTATTTTTTACATCAACACATTAAAATAATATAAAAATATAAATTTAAAAAATTAATTTTTTTTGAAAAAACTTTTAAAATACATGAATAAAGTGCTGTTTTAACTTATAGAGACGTGTCTTTTCGTAGCAAGGACTTTGGTGAGGGGACCGTGTTTTTTTTATATATATATATGCGGTTTGAATATAGTACCGTTTCATTATTGTATAATATCTTTTTCAAACCAAACCTAATATATTATTTTAGTTCATTGATTGATTCAATGAGCATATATAAGACTATATATTAATTAGGAGAGGTACGTATTCCATCATCATCCTTATGTTAATGGAAATTAATATCAAATATATATTTAAAAACTAAAAAACCCTAGAAAAAAATATAAAAAAATGATAAACATATGATGGCAGTGAAATAAGTTTTGTAGGACTCATCAAATCTTTTGAATTTTCTTTAGGTTGCTATGTGATTTTCATATTTTAAAGGGTTATTTCAATTTTCATATTTTACTTATATTTCTATATTTTTTCTTTAATTAGTAATGCCTGATTTTTTAGAGTTCAAATATAAAAAGAATTTTAAAAAATACAATTTTTGTAAGACTAAATTTCTAAATTATTACATTTTAGTGTTCTTCCTTCCATCAATACAATGAACACACACACACACATATGTGTGTGTGTGTGTGTTCATTGTATTGATGGAAGGAAGAACACTAAAATGTAATAATTTAGAAATTTAGTCTTATATATATATATATAATGACATTGGTTTTCTTTAGATTAGCTCTCGTTCAATTAATTAACTTTATTTTTAGATGAAAAATATCAACATAATTAACAAGATATTTTGATATTATTATTTTAATTTTTTTTTAAAAAAAGCAGTGCTCATGTCCAGACTGCATAATTGCTAACGTAAGTGCTCTCACTTTGGAGGCCATATATACAAGCAGGATCCACAAAGTTTAGATAGTGGTATAGCGCAGTTTTCCGAAGCAATGGCATCCACGAAGTCAGATAGCTTAGATGTTCATTCTGTAATTAGTGTTGTGGAGCTCGTCAAAGAGCCCATAATCTCAGTCCCCCAAGAATATGTTCACATGGATCAACAAAACCCAACCTTTTCTGTTCGCACTGATCATCCCATTCCAACTCTTCCCACCATTGATTTCAAGCTGTTGGTCTCGGTGGATACCACGGATTTGGAGCTAGAAAAGTTGCACTACTCTTGCAAAGAATGGGGTTTCTTTCAGGTTTTGTTCCCCGCTATCTCTTATGTTTCTTTCAACGTTTATAGATAGTTAACATAATTACGATCACTTGGCTGCTCATTTTGATGCGCGCGCGCGCACATATATATATATATATATATATATATATATATATATATATATATATATAAGAAAACAACAACAACACCAAACATACACTGACAGTCAAGAGATTATTTATACAGTTGGTGAACCATGGTGTTAGCTCGTCACTGCTGGAGCAGCTGAAACATGAGATTGAAGAATTTTATAATCTTCCATTGGAAGAGAAAAGGAAATACATGGTAAGGCCAGATGATTTTCAAGGGTATGGCAATACCAAATTAGATGAGAGACTTGACTGGGGTGATAGATTCTATATGATTACCAATCCTATTCATCACAGGAAGCCACATCTTTTCCCAGAGCTCCCACCATCATTCAGGTCCAGCTCCTTTCCCCTCTATCTCCCCTCCTTTCTCTTATGGAGTGTGTGTGTGTGTTCATATTTTTTCATTTCTGCATGCAGGAATCCCTTGGAATGTTATCTGCTGGAATTGCAAAGACTTGCCATGAAACTGCTTGGGTTTATAGCAGAAGCTCTGAAAGTGGACTTGAAGGAGATTGGGGAGATTTTTGATGATGGGTTACAATCAGTGAGAATGACATGCTATCCCCCATGCCCACAGCCAGAACTTGTTGTAGGCTTCAGACCTCACTCAGACGCCACTGGCATCACCATACTTAATCAAGTCAATGGTGTAGATGGTCTTCAGATAAAAAGAGATGGGGTTTGGATTCCGGTGAAATTCATCCCAGATGCTCTTGTAGTAAATGTGGGAGACATTCTTGAGGTTTGCAATGCTTATCTCCACCTCTCTCTCACCTAAAAAAATAATAAAATAAGACGAAATCGAGCACGTGATATATTGAGTCTTAGTCTTCTATTTATTTATTTTAAACCCTAGATATTTTCAAGATTTGTTTTTTCTCGGTTTTTGGTAGATTCTGAGCAACGGTGTCTTTAAAAGCATTGAGCACAGGGCCGCGGCAAATTCTAAGGAAGAAAGGCTCTCTATGGCTTTTTTTGTCAGCCCCAAATTCGAGGCAGAGGTTGGTCCTTTGACTAGTTTAATCAGCCCACAAAATCCACCATTATTTCGAAGAATAGGGATGGAAAAATATGTCAAAGACTTCTTCTCCCGCAAGCTCCATGGGAAATCATTCTTGGAGGACATGAAAATTGAAGGAGCTGTAGAGGCTACACTGCTTGATGGCAATTGACATCTCTCCACATGTCGAGAGACTGCTAGCTTGTACAATATGTTATGGTTATGTTATAGTGTATGTTGAAGCAATAAAGGACTGCCGAGCTATGTCCAGTGTAATAAATGTAAAGGGTGCTGTACGGGCGTCTCTCTGTCTTGTCATATTAAAGCTAATTCATGCATGAATATTAATATATATATTTTTTTATGAGAATAGAAAGCTTTTATTAAAAGCCCGTAGAGCCATAAAGTTAGTGACTCTAAAGTCTAAAGGCTAGAAAAAATTACAGCCAAGCCAATAGTTCTTTTTGTCTGACTAGCAATACAGCTGAAAGCACTCTGTCATCGCCATGGCCTGCTACAAGGGCTACACTGCAACCAGCTCACAGTTTTTTTTCATAGAATCTGATTCAATGATCCAACTGAATTGATTTGCGAAAGAGTACTTGGAAGTAGTGTCGAGAGCTCGCTTGATTGCTAACACTTCAACTTCGTTTGACTCATTAGTACATGTAGGAGCCCAGAAGCAGCAAAGAGAGGGATCCTCGTGCTCCTAAGAACACCTTCAATCACAGAGCTACCAGGTTTAATTTCCCCAACGAAGATCGATTAGTTTTTTTTTTTTTACAAACCCACAGAAATGCCCTTGTGTAAGAGCACATAGATTAACCATGTTTCATCCTATGAGCAGATTAGGTAATACATAGAAAGGTGTTTATTAACATTAACATTAAACTAAAATATGTGGTGTTTTCACTGTACAATTATTGTGTATTAGAGGTGAAAACATAATAGATTGTAAATGTAACTTTTTTTTTCATCTTGACAATTTTTTTTTAATTTTTTTTCATGATTTATTTTTTTAGAATTAAGTTTGGTGATTTGTTTCTATTTTCTTTCTATTTGATTATTGTTATATTAAAAAAATATACCGGTATTGAATTGATGCACAATTTTATTAAAAAAAACTTTTGATTTTTATTATTTAAACAAAATTAAAAATAAGACTAAAATTGAAAGTAAATATAAAATGCAGCCTTTGATGTCCAGATACCTTCATTCAGCACTTTTTTGAAAAACATATGCCTTGAGATATTTGTTAAATTTTAACTTGGTTCTTTTAGTTTAACAATCATACAAACTAGTCCAAAACTTCATTCTATTCATGTTTAGGTCCCACATTATGGTAACAAAAAAATCTGTTATTAGTGTCAATGAGTTTCATTCGATGAGAGAAGTTTTATTGAGATGTTGTTTTATCTTTAATCTTGCTAGAAAAAGTATATCAAGGTTAAGCGTAGAAGATTAGGTTCGGGCAACTACAACAATCGCAAACCAAGTCTCTTTTATGGATTTAGAAGACCTTCAAATGCTTAAGTTAGCACATGATGAAGGAAATGAGCCTTAAAAGGTTGTGTTGTATGTGTTTGTGAAGTAAAGCTTAGAGAGAGAAAAGATGAAGTTTTTATTTAGTTGATTGCTTACCTTGAGGTTCAAGGCTGTTTAAATAGCCTTGAAATCAGGTGAGTGTGTCCATACAAAAATGAGATGATCAAAGTCCTTTCCATTTACAATTTTAAACTACATGGAGACAAAGACCCAAAATGATAACCAACCATTACAAAAACTGTCATCGTTCTGGATTTTATGTATTGTGTATTGTTGATAACAATAATATGATTAATCTCTATAAGATACATTGTCAAGAGGCGTGCCTTCATTAAATGCATGTAAATTTTATCCCAAAGGTTGATTGTAAGTTGGCTAAATTTGACCATGGGGTGGTACATTCGGAAGTAGTAGTTGGATTGAAAGTACTTATCCCGTTCAGGGATGGTATGGATGGGATTTCAATGACTTAGCTATTAAAAAGTATTAGCTTATTGGGCTTTACAAACACCCTAGTTCTAGTTTGATGATAGATAGTTTTGGTTTGTTAAGCCATTAAAGCTTCAGAACCTCAAATTAATGATATAAAAACCAAAATAAGTAAATTGCACAGGCTGACCTATTTTAGGTGGGAATTGTGAGGGGAAAACCATTCTTAAAATAACCAAAGAGATGAACAAGAATATGGATGACCAACACTCAAACACCCTCATCCCATTTAAGAGGGGTATAAATACAAGGGGAGGAAAAATAGATGACTTTTCCTCTTTCTCAAAACTAGCAGCATCCTTAGCTACAACAGCCCTTTCCCTTTCCAAGAAAAACCTACCTAAATCAGCTTGCATGTCATCTTTCTTGAGTGTTTGAGTGAATTGAGAGTTATAGAAAGGAGTGATAACCGAAAATATGGAAGAAGAAGGAGCCAAGAGGGCTGGCTAGAATAGCAGAAGAAGAAGAAGAGAAAAACTAAGATGAAGAGAAAAGGAATATCATCAAAACCTTTCCTAAAGTTGATTAAAATTGAGTGGTAAGAGTAATATCACTTCCTTGCTTGTTACTTCAAGATTTCGGGACAAGGGAGGAGGGGAAAACTCAAATGAAAGTTTTAGGGTTCTTACACTTGTTAATTCAAAAAAATAAACAATTAAATGAGAATATTTAAGAAGAGTATGGATTCATAAAGGACACAAGTGCAGAATCTTTACTAAAAACATTAATGAATATGGATGATTATTATTGTATAAACCCTAAACGAGGGCTGGCCAGATTGAAAGGATAAAAAAAAAGTGAAATGAAGTGATGGAATGTGTAGATTGTAATCTTGTTAAGCCTTCAGAGATATGTTTTGAGTTGAAACAGAAATCATACTATTTTAATACTTTGATTTTGTTTATGTGATTGATGAACTTACATGATTATGAATCAGGTGAATGAATGTGATAGCATGTTCTTATGAACATAATTGTGATATAAATGATGAATTGTATGCGTAAATTAGGAAGAAAATGGACAGCAATGTCCGATCAAAAAGGGAAAAACCATGAAGAAAACTTTACATGATGAACATCCTTAGAGAAAAAAGGTATAGAATGGAAATGGAACTCTTATGTAATGTGGAATTGCTATTAATTCGTGTTGATGAATTGGGATAATACAATTAAGAACATGGAATGAATGATTGTTGAAAACACTATGTTCGGTTATGGAATAATGGTTAGGAGAACCTTTGGAAAATATACATCTTGAGACTTGATTGTGTATTGTTTGACAACCTTGTGATGAATTTGATGAGATTGTGGAATGTATATGGTTCTTGCTCTAAACTAAAGTGCCTATAACACATTTTACCATGCTACGATAAATGCTATAACACATTTTACCATGCTACGATAAATGGGGATTGATTGTATGCCAAAAAAGGAAGTAATAAGGGTTACGACCATTTTATAAAGTGGTGATGGTTAATAGGTTGTCTTCATTAATTTTGATGAATACAAACCATTGTCATGGGATAAGAACATTACTTATCACTTTTACTTCGTAAATTTGGATGTGGCTTGGTTACGGTTTATGTCCAAACTTGGTTGAAGTATGTTATAAGAGAGAAGTTTGGTATAGACCTTATGCGTAACCTAAGGAAACGTAGTGTCAGAAATGCCTTAGTTTTTGTTGATGATTTTTGGGTCAGCAATGGCTTAGTTGTCGCTAATGATTTTCTAGGTCAGTAGTGACTTAGTTTTCGTTGATGATTTTCTATGCCAAAAATAACTTAGTTTTTGTTGACGATTTTTTGTGTCTATAATGACTTAGTTTCACTGACGATTTTCCGTGTCAGCAATAACTTAGTTTTCACTAATGATTTTTCTGTATTGACAGTGACTTAGTTTTCGTTGATGATTTTCTCATACCAGAAATGATCTAGTTCTCGTTGATGATTCCGACATCAACTTGGCCTAACCCCACTATGAGACTCAAGAATTAAACCCTAGGATTTTCATGGGTAACTTACATTTAAAATTAAGAATGATGTTTGGATATGATGACTTTCATTGTATGATTATATGATATGAGGAACATTTAAATGTGAACATGTGTATTCTTAGAATATATATGGTATTAGTGTATGCAATTACTGAATGTGAATATCCTGATTGGTGATCATTTAATGTATCAGGTGGTGCAACCGGGATCGAACCTTCGACCTGACGAGGACACCCCACGGGAGGAGCAGGTAGGTGGCCTCTACCGTCTTCTATAATAATATTGGATCCTTGAAATGATTTCTTTATAAAATTGTTGCTATTTGGTTATGATTACTAAAAGTCGCTCATGAAATAGTTGATTAAATATTGTGATTAGCTGCGGCTAATGATATCAGTAATAGATGACCAGATTTGAATATTATGATTAGCTTCGGCTAATAGTATCCGTAATGGATGACCGAGTTTGACTATTGTGATTAGCCTCGGCTAATGGTGTCCGTAATGGATAACCAGGATTAAGTATTGTGATTAGTTATGACTAATAGTATCTGCAAGGGATGACCAAGGTTGAATAAAGTAATTAGCCTCGGCTAGTGATGCATTTATTGGATGATTAGGGTTAACTGACGGAATTACATTTGAGTAATGATACTTGAGTTACGGATCAAGAGAGACTGGGAGTTAACTTTTGTCTCAAAACTCAAATAGAGTGAATGGGACGTGCGAATAAGATTAACATAGTTGACAAAATTATAGGGATTGTATTATATATATGAAGTAACGAAAAGAATTTACTTACCTAAGTTAATAATAAAAATTTCAATAACATTGTTCTATTAATTATTGTTATGTTAGAGATTATTCTTATTTTTTATAATCGCTTTTGAACTGTAACAGGGACGTCACACAACCTAGATGCATAGGAACCCTATTCCATGGTTCCACATGTTTTGATATAAACTATGTAATCGTTATATTTAAGATGTTATGCATTTTGTATAAACAAATGTATTTGTCATGAATTTGTCAATCGATACTTTTGTAAAGACTTGTAATGAATAAAAACAGGAATGTGGACTTATAAGTAAGTAGATATAATGATAGGAATGTATTGTATTATATATTATCTTCTATTAAGATATTGAATTATGTGATTATATGAATATTGTGCTATATCAATTAATGATATTTATATGATAGATCCATTAATATCGTTATGAACAATATAGAGGTGTGTGATGATATAAAAAAAAATTACCATCCATTTTTATTTCATGTTGTTATAAATAAACATGGGATGATGAAATGATGTGAAATTTCAAGCCATTACAAATGACCCTAATTTTAGAAAAGTATTGGGCAATATAATATGCTCAAATATAAATTAATGCAAACTTTATTTGGGACTTGGAATGTCAAAGAAACTTTATGGTCCGTCATATTTTTGGACCCTTGTTTCTTATAAATAGTTTTTAAAGTACAGAAGATGTAGAGGTGGGGCCATCAATAATTAATAGCAACATCAATTTTTAACTGTGTATTTTTTAAATATTAAAAAATTAATTTTAAAATTAATTTTTAATTAAAAATATATTAAAATAATTTTTCTATATTTTTAACATTAATATATTCTAAAATAATAATAAAAAAATATATCAATTTCATATTTTTCCGCAAGATTGAACGTTATGAATACGGAAGTTGTCAGTGGGGCTACGTTGCATCTCGTCGCCTCATCGCATGATGAGAACAAAAGGGGGATTTGAATGGTAAACGGCAGCCTTCAATGAATTGAGACTCATTTAATTTGAAGTGACAAGTTCTTAATTCAAGATATAAATTTCAGGTTTAGTAAGTTTACTAAAGTTATTAATAATCTGTTATATATATATATATATATATATATTGAGATAATTTTCCTTACAAGGTGGCCTAGCTTGACCCCCCGCCCCCATTGATTGTGGAAAAAGAGTTTGCATTTTTCACAGGGAATTACCTCAACCACCCTCAATGATTTCACCACTACTAAATAGATGACATTCTAGCTTCATATACATTTTAATTTTTTATTATTTTTTATTAATATAAATATCCGTGCTAACTTGTGTATACCTTAACTAATCTTACGGGCCCTGAAGTTAACGACTATATAAATATCCAGTGATCATTATGTGAGCAACCACAGGACTCGAACCTGAGACCACAAATAGAATAAACTTTTTAATCCTAAACTCTTACCACTAAACCACATCCTAGATGATTTACATTTTAAATTTTATTAATTTTATTCTTTGATGCCAAAAATATCTTCCTTTTAAATTGATTGAACTATATATTGGAGTGCTCCTGTGACATGGGATACAATCACTGCTTCTACAAGTTTTGTTCAATTCCTTGATTTATAGTTTTGAGCTTCTCTTGACGTATAAAAACTATCTTAAATTAATTTGATGCTTATGAATTGGCCTTTGGACATCATTTCGGACAACCCATATCTTACAAAAACATCAAAGCATAATTAAGACATATCCTTTCTGTTTTCTTTCCTAGCTTGAAAGTTGGAATTTTAAACATATATATGTCTCTTTTCTTTTCTTGGGGTCACTATCAATGGCAGCAATTGTCTCTCATGTCCATGAAGCAATGTGTCATAGGATAAGAAGAACTGACACGTCTTAAAATATTGTGTGAGATGAGGGTGATAATAATGTATTTTTTATTTAAAAATATATTAAATTAATATTTTTTATTTTTTAAAATTTATTTTTAATATCAATCAATCAAAATAATTATAAAAAAAACATGATAATTTTGTAAATACTATCAAATAAAAAAACTTGAAATAACTTGAAATAGCATCCTATGGTTCAAGTAAAACCTTGGTTTCATGTTTGAACTCTATAGTTACTTATATGATAGCTATTGAAGATTTACATAATTATTAACTTTAAAGTTCATGAAATTAGTCGAGATATATACAAACTAACTGAACATCTATGTTAAATAAATAAATAAATAAACCTTCTGAAATCTTAGGGTCCAAAACCGCAGGTGAGAAACGTGTTCGTGTTCTTCTTTTCCTCTCTCTAGCCAGGGCACATCAACTTGTGCTTTTATAACTATATATTAAGGACGGGACGGGCTGCATTCTTAGATATCTAGGCAACAAGCGAAGGAAACAAATTGCAGAGAGAGGAGCTATGGAACCAGCAACACTTGGGAAGTCTCTCGCGGTGCCCTGCGTTCAGGAGCTGGCAAAGGAGTCACCGGCCACTGTCCCAACAAGATACTTGCGTCTTGATCAAGACCCTCCAATAATAAACAACAATGAGGTGGCTTCCTTGCCCCAAATCCCAGTAATTGACATGCGAAGATTAGTTTCTGAAGAACAAATGGATTTAGAGCTGGATAAAATGGACCGTGCATGCAAGGAATGGGGTTTCTTCCAGGTTATTAACTTTATTTGTGTTTGTTTCTGTAATTAACCAACATGTTAGCCACAACTCAAGATCATTAAGGTGTTCTTTCAAATCGATAGATGCTGCTCCCTTATGTTTCAGCTGATAAATCATGGAGTGGATGATTCATTGGTTAAAAAAGTGAAGGAAGGGATTCAAGAGCTGTTCAACCTACCAATGGAGGAGAAGAGCAAGTATTGGCAAAGACCAGAAGAAATGGAGGGATTTGGACAAGCTTTTGTTGTGTCTGAGGAGCAGAAGCTTGATTGGGGAGATATTTTCTACATGATCACTCTTCCAAAGCATGCGAGGAAACCCCATTTATTCCCCATGCTTCCTCAACCACTCAGGTCCTCTCTCTCTCTCTCTCCCCCTGGTTTTCATAATTCCTTGTCTAAGAGAAATTAAATAAAAAATAAAAAAGTAAACACAATTTCTCTCCTTTTTTTTTATTAAAAACCTATAAATTTACTAAAATCTTCTTATCATGTGAGTTCTATGTGATTCGAAGTGAGAATTAAAATTTCAGGAAATTGGATGGTTGTATTTGATTAACAGCTTTGTTAGATGAAATTGATGGACTAAATGATTGATTAAGGGATACTTGGGAATTTATCAATGTTGTTTTTTAAAAGTTTTTTTATTATTATTTTTAGAATTGATATATTAATAATTTAATTTAAAAAAAAATATTAGAATACATATTCAATTATTGAGTTTGTGCTCCTCGCTGCAGTCAATATTCAATTATTTAAATGACCTTTTTATTAAAAAACATACTTAATTAATACTTTTGACGTGGTTTTTGTTTTTTAATATAGAAATGATTAATTTTGTTTTGGATTTTAAAAAAAAAAATTAGTATGACTTTTTTTAATTAGTAAAATAACATAGTTTAGAAAAACAATGTCAAATAGCCTAATTTATATATTTCATGATTTGAAAACGCAACATTAAAACTTATTACTATTTAAAAATCTTTTATATATATATATATATATATATATATATATAAGAAATAAACTACACAAATTATGATGAGAAAAGAAAAAATAAAATAAAATAAGAGACATAAGATGAGTTAAGAAACTGATATGAATGCAAAAATGTTGAATGGTTTATCAAATTAGTATTTCACTACAAGATTTCATAATTTTACCGACGGATAAATTCTATTGGTATGTAATTAGAAATTCGTTGGTGATTTTTTTACCGACGGATTACGTCCATCGGCTTACCCTTCATCGGTGATTCCCCCTTCCATCGCTATATCAGTCGGAAAAACAAAAAAAAACCATTTGCCGATGGTTTTATAGACAAAATTTGCGCGCCAAAAAAAAGAAGATTCCCGCTTGAAATATACCGACGGATTTTCATTCAGTCGGTGATATTGTGATTGACCGACGAAAAATATCTGTCGGTGAGTGTATGAAATCTCAACCGAATATATCCGTCTGTAAATTTATCGGTACTTGTGGCAGCTACTATTAAATGCCAACGGATTAATTCCGTCGGTAAGTCTGTCGGTGAGTGTTTAAAATATCGACCGAATTCATCCGTCGGTAAAATCCTTAGTAATAGTTTTTTTCTTAATTTCTTTTTAAAAAATTATTTAGGATATATAATATAAAACTATATAAATTAATTGTAATACAAACCAATTATGCAAATAAAATTTATATTAAACATAAAAAAAAAACAAAGTTAAATAATATTTATTACAAATTGAATATGTTTCAAGAAAAATATTAAATGAAGTTTTAAAGGTAAATAATGTTGATTACAAATTAATATAAAGGTGGAGTTGGAGGAGGACATCCTGGAGGAGGCTGGTGGTTATACGACCAAAAAAGATTAGGCGCACATGTTCCACTATTTGCCATGTTCATAATCATTTCGCGAAGCTGTTCATAAGCCACCTTTTGTTGTTCATAAGCCACTTCATACTCTGTTTTTTGTTGTGCTTGAGACGCTTTGATTTGCTCAGACTCCGCTCTTTGTTCCGCTATTTGTTGTGCATGAGACGCTTTGAGTTGTGCGTACTCCGCTGATAGGTTATCGTATTTTTTGTTGAGCTGAGCCGTGTGTTGCTGCAAGGCCACGAACTCCTTAGATTGGGAGCTCGATATTGATTGGGAGCTCCCAACGGTTGAAACACTATGGGTCGACCGCAAGTTATCGGTCGTAGTGTTGGAGAGCCCGTAAACTCGATTTTTATCGGGTCCACCTGACAAGCCAACCTCCATCCACAAATCCGGATTGAATTCCGGATGGGTCAAAGTATTGTCCCCGTATCTCTCCCTTAACCGATTATTAGAGGTCTCCTGAAAATAAATAAATAAATAAATAAAGTAATCATCATATTCAATACTATAAACATAATAACTTACAAAATAAAATGGTTGAATAAACATACCATGAAATGTTGAGCATGGTTATCAACGAACTGTTGCATCCCCTTCTGGCGGTCTTGACTCCACACGTGCGTCTCCATAAACAACTCCATCGGGCTCGGCTCACGTCCAAGAGACGCAGCCTATAATGAAAAAAGATATATTAACAACAACTAAATTTAACGATATATTTCATTTAAATTAATCTTACCATCCGTTTTGCATGTGCAGCAAATGGAACGGAGCCGCCAGTGTGCGTTGTCACCCCGCCATGAATTGGCCGATTCCGGTTGCCTGCACCGGACTGTGAGCGTCGTGTGAACCACTCAGACGTCACGTGCTCAACATAGTGTGGCCATATATCTTCCGGGATCTATATCGGTTTGAAATCCCTCCAAACCGCAACATCGTTCCAGCCTTGGAAACCCTTATCCCTTGCGGTTTGTTTTGCCTTTTTTTGTGCTTCATACCAAAAATCACGCAACCAAAAATGACATTTCAAAACATAAATTTTTGTCTAAAAAAAATCTTGTATTGTTTTCGATCTTACCTAGTTGCCGCATGATTTTCCCACACCCTCCTTACAACAGTGTTATGCTCACTATCCCAGCAGAATTTGTGCTGTGTATAAATAAACAATTTTAAATAAAAATAATAATTTATTTACAATTATATTAATAATTTATTAGAAATAAGCTGAAAATTATAAATTAACACCAACCTGAAATCTGCCAAACCATGCATTGATTTGAGGCATCCATTCAGGATGCTTGGATATCTGACTCCATTGAAACAATGGAATCTCCATCGATGATTTAAACGCCGATGATATTACTCGGGCGGCCTTAATGTTTGTGAACCTGAAAATAAATGAAATAAATTAAATAGTGATTACTTCATAAATTATGTTGTAATTTTTTTAAAAAAATTAAATCTTAACAAACTTACATTGAAAGGTCGTCCTTCCACTTTGCCTCGTACTTGCGGGTAAATTGATTCCATTGTGAAGGCACCCCGCCTCTGCGCTGTGAAGTAGCGCTGAAAGAGGCAGCATCGGTTGACGGCGTAGGTGGTGTAGGTGCCTCTTCTTGAGAGGCACCTAAGGAAATATCATCATCGCTGTTAGACGAACTAGCTGCGACCGTACGTGAGCGACCAGCTCTGCTTTTCATTCTACGCATCTACACAATTTTATACAAATAATTATATAATTAAATTCAAATGTTAAAAAAAATTTCGACAGCACCTCCCCTTTACTGGATACTACCCAAATCCACAAACCTGCACATATTAACAAAAGCCACAACCAATTGACCCAATCTATACTAACTATTCCAACATATTCAATTACTAATCCTAAGGTAAATTCAACATTAAGAATTACAATTCAACAAATTATTCAATAATTATGCCAATGCAACAATAAAATATATTCAATAAATTAAAAAAAACTGTAGACTAACAATTAAAATTAATGGAAAAAATTAAACATAAATCATGCAATAAATAGAGTAAAATTAACAATTAATCCAAAATATTCAATTACTAATACTAAGGTAAATTCAACATTAACAATTACAATTCAAAAAATTATTCAATAATTATGCCAATACAACAAAACAATAAATTAAAAAAAACCTCTAGAATAACAATCAAAATAAATGGAAAAATTTAAACACAAATCATGCAATAATAGAGTAAAATTAATAATTATTCCAACATATTCAATTATTAATTCTATGGTAAATTCAACATTAACAATAAATATTAACAAATTAACTAATAATAATTATGTCAATACAACAATAAAAAATATTCAATAAATTCTAAAAAAAACTATAGACTTTATCTACATTATAAAAAATACACCAAAACAAATAACATAACAAAAAAAATAGCAAAAAAAAAACCCTTGTAGTAAAATGAAATAGAAGAAACACATACCTTTTAAACTGATAAAGATTTACAAAAAAAACTTGCTAGAGATGAGAGGTGAAAGCTTTGAAGAATAGAGAGGAAAAAATCGAAATCTTAAGGTGAGAAACGAAGGAGAAGAAAAAATGAACTGAACGGGCGGTCGCTGGAACTTATATGGCAGTTTTACCGACGGATTCCCCGACGGATATAAAATTAATTATTATTTTAATTTATTCCGTCGGTGAACTGTCAAAAATCCGTCGGTAACTTTTGAATTTCGCACCAAATGTTTCGATGACCCTCCATATTTTTCGTGGTCCGTCGGTAACTCCGTCGGCAATATGACGCGGTCAGAGGTGCATTTAATGCACAACCCTTTGAAATTCACGTTGTCCGTCAGTAATTGTGTCTGTAAAATTGAACCGCCGACAACGAACCGACGGATATAAATTCGTCGGTATAGCCGTCGTAATTTGATGGCATTTTAAGTAATTATTTTTGAACTCTCTGTGAAACGTCGATGGACTTAATTCCGTCGGTGAGGCCGTCGGTGATGTGGTGGCATTTTAAGTAATTATTTGCGAACTCTCTGCGAAACGTCGACGGACTTAAATCCGTCGGTGATGCGGTGGCATTTCAAGTAATTATTTTCGAACTCTTTGCGAAATGCCATCGGTGTGGCCGTCGGTGATGTGGCATTTCAAGTAATTATTTCATGTAACCAAATATATCATCCATGATCAATAATTATTTCATGTAATTGTTTCATAATTGTGGCATTTCAACTAATTATTTCAAGTAATAAATATTTTGTGTTTCAAAATATATCATCCATAATCTAAATTACATGAAAAAAAAGGTTTTACATAGGGCTTCATTTTGGTAGTTAGTCAGAATTTTCTTCTTCTTCGTCATCAATTGAATTGTCATCACCTTCATCGCAATCTTCAATATGAATATCATCTTCTTCATCGACATTTGCTTGTCCGCTAGAGCTCAAAACAAAATTCAACTCCTCTACATCAACATCAACAAGACTATCATCGAAAACACGAAAGTTTGAATTTTCTTCCAATTCAATCGAAAGAGCAACTCGATATGGTTCAACCACCTCACTAACTTGAAAGACTTCATCTCGCATACTTGTGTCTTTGTTCTCATCCTGAACAACCTCGACACGACCCCGGGGTTTTGTTTTTAAAACGAACAACCAATCCACTCTTAATCGATCCTTTCTAAATGAAGGGGTGTATGTGTAATAAACTTGTTGACATTGCTTTGCGAAAACAAAGACATCGTTTATGTTGCAGAGTCTAGCTTTTGAGTTGATTTCGACCAGACCATAGTGCGGATCAACTCTGATTCCTCTGTCAGTCGTGTCATACCAATAGCATTTGAATAAAAACACTATATTCTGCTCGGTATGATATTGCAGTTCGACGACCTCTTCTAATCTACCATAGTAGTCAACTTCTAACTCACTACTAGTGGATCCCTTAACACAAACACCGTTGTTGTATGTCTTTCTTCCTTGCCCGTATTCTTCAGTATGGAAAACATATCCATTGACAAACTACCCGTTGTAGCACTTACATTTTCTTTCAGGCCCCAAGCTTAGTGAAGACAATGACTTAGGTGCACTCCTTCCCATTTGATAAACCTTGTATGTAATGTACATCAATAAACAGTAAATGAACGAGAATCTCGTAATGACATG
>Ga0325401_1001076_pt1 | contig 22255 bp, 7 predicted proteins | sample PopdelMetagenome_FD_205666 | JGI IMG/M metagenome (GOLD analysis project Ga0325401, IMG submission 205666) | Populus deltoides microbial communities from Bellville, Georgia, United States - Xylem-PdKOR-R2 | ecosystem: Host-associated > Plants > Phyllosphere > Stem > Wood/Secondary xylem | place... | reverse complement strand
AATTTTACTTTTTAAAATTTGATTTGTGGTTAAAATAAATGTTATTAAACTTGCTTTGGCTTGATAAATTACCTTGGAATCTAAAAGATCTCACCTAAAACCAGGCTTAAGCTCAGTTAAAAAAAAATGAGTAGAAGTTCACTTAGTTAAATTGGTACTTACAAGTGAACTCGCAACCCAATTATTTTTGGCAAAATTCAATTTAATTATTGAAGTCCCTTTTTAAAAAAAAAAAAAAGCAATGGTGTTTATTTAAAAATAAATAATGAAATTATAAATTCACCTAAGTAAACTTTGGTTTAAACATGAATTACCAATGAAGAATCTTAAACTAATTAACTTGAAGTTAATTATTAGTACTCTCATTCAATTCTTGATTATAATTATGGCACATTTCACTGTTTTTATTGTATTAAAGAGCTCATTTGTTTTTTGAATTTTAAAAGTATTTTTTTAAAAAATAATATTTTTATATTTTTTTTCTTCAAATTAATTTTTTAATGTTTTTAGATTATTTTATGTGCTGATATAAAAAATAAATTAAAAAATTATTTTAATACATTTCTAAACAAAAATACTTTAAAAAGTAACCACTACGATACGAAATATACAAAGTATTTTGTCAAAAAACTTCACATGAAATCAAGACAACACACAAGCAATTCATTCTATCAATCTGGAATTGCATTACAAAAACGTGAAAAAATAAATGAATTCTGGAGTTAACTCAGAATCTAGTATTATAAGTAATTAATTATACATGCATCAGCTAGCGTTAATTTGATTCCAATAACACCTTAGAACCCAACCCCTGTGCTTCTTTTCCTGCGCCATCCTTCAGCACAGCTCGGGCTGGAAGCGCTTTCTTGAAGATGGATAAGAAACAGTTCACTTCAAGATCTAGCTAATTAATTATTTCTTGTTGACATGCTGATGTACAACGATGTGTGCAACATCCGGAATTTTGCATTGAAAAAAAAGGAAGAAATTATGTAGAGGTAAGCCGAGAGAGGAAACAATTACCGAAGGTAACCCCAACATATAATTACTCTGTTTTAGAAAAACTTGCCAACTCTTGGTGAAGCCGTCTTCTATGAAAGATTGCATGCATTCCGATGAAGTTGGACTGAGCTTTTCACGGCTGCAATCTTGTGCTACAAGCTCTAGGATGCTTTTTAAATTTTGCATGTGCTTTTTTAGGTCTATAATTCTATTGTAGTGTCCAAGTTGGCCGTAATAGAGACACAATCATTAGAAAAATGAGTGTATAGTACTTGAAGATAAAATGGTGAATCTTCCATTTGGCAAGGGTGATGTTTGTTTTTTGAAGATCATGCTGATATTGATCTCGTCTCGCATATTGATCTTTTTTTATATGGAGTTTGCGTGCAAGATTCAGAGTAAGATTAATAACACACGCCACTCATGTGGATATGAATTGCTAAGAAATGTTGTTTACAGCGAGAGAGACTCCTTTAGAGAGTTCAGTTTTTTTATAGATAGTGACACTAATAAAATCATGAAAATTTCAGGATTAAATTGAGCTTTTTGAGACTACGATCTTGTATTGGTGGACTATTGGTGGAGTGATGGGCTTGGCAACAAGTCTCATGGGTTGATGGATGACTTTCACAAACTTATATGTAAAACAAGTTTTTTATCAGAATGCCTCACTATATTAACGGTGGAGAAGTGGGTGAGGAGTAAGTTCTTTTTCAGGTGACATGTGGGGAAAAAGTAACCATGGACGGGAAATGAGGTGCCTTGCTCTGCATAGAGAATTTGGCGTGTGTTAGTGGATGATTTGTGACATTGTTAAAACTTCTTGTAATTAAAAATAAAATAAAATTGAGGTGCATGTTTAGAGGTTCAGGTTGGTACTGGGTTGAGACCCAAAAAAACATGGTGGAAAACCCATTTGGGCTTTGTTAGGGTGAGCCCGTTTATAGGATTTGTAAATATGTGTTGTTAACCCAAGTACTTTCAATTATATATTATCTTCTTGGTCATAAGTTTTTTTTTTTATGATGAGTATAAAAAATATTTATTTTTTATTTTTTATTGGTGAAGAAGTTTCTATTTTAAATTATTTAAAATAAAAATTTTAATAATCATATAAAATTTTAAATCCCAACATCACTAGCTTTCAGCCAGACCAAAGCAAGTGATGTTGGGAATGAAGTTGTTATCTAACAGGTTTTTATATGGTTTGCTATCAAAATTGAGATCAGATATTTTCATGTCTATTACTTAAGGCCAGTTATTCAACTCTCCTAACCACAATTTGGACAAGCACAGGTGGCTTGAATTTCAGCTCGAAACTCAATTTCAGACCCGGTGTTAACCGAGTCAGTTTTTTAATTTATATCTAGGAGTTTGTTTTAGTGTAAAAAAATACGTTGAATAATTTTGTATATTTTTTTATTATATTTTGATATTTAAGATTTGATGTTTATTATTATAATTTTTCTTTTTACTTTTCTCCTTGAATCTCTTATGAAAGTTTTATTATTTTTGATTTCACCATTCAATCCAAGTTTATAATATTAACAATAATTCATCTTTTGCATTGAATTGTTATTTTTTTTCTGTTTTATTTGTTGTTAATATTATATTTTATAATGATAATATTAAATTAATCAAGTTTATTAAATTCATTAGAGCCAATTATATATTATATATTTTTTAATTCAATATTTTTTAAAAAATATTTATCTCCTTTTAATATTTTTATTCTAAGAAAAAATATATCACAAGTCACCTAGCGTAATTAGTTTTAGAGGGTGCTCGACAGTGTGGTAGTGGTTGCTTTTCAAATAATTTTTTGTGCCGAAATGCATGTCAATAATTTTTTTTATTTTTTAAAAATTATTTTTGATATCAGCACATCAAAACGATCTAAAATATATAAACTATATTAAATTTTAACAAAATAAAAAAATTAATTTTTTTAAAAACATGATTTGCATCGCTTCCCAAATACGTTGCTGACTGTAAACATATCATCTTATCCCATCTTATGTCACATACTCATTTAAAGCTTGACACATGTAAGATTCACTCTGATGCCACCTGTGGTCAATTATTTTATATTTCAGTGCCTTGTCACATCAACAATGAAGTTACTGATTGAAGCATTGGTCCACCGCTTTAATTTCTTTCATAGCGAGACCTTCCCCCCATGCGCCCTTACTGATTGAAGCATTGGTCCACCGCTTTATCTTCCGGTGGCAAACCTGATCTTTCAACGTGTCTTTAAAGGAGCCACCATGTCCTATTTCTTATGGTGTTGCGCGTGACGACGTATAATTGTTAGATTGTTCTTTTTATTTTTGATATTTTAATTTTAATTCTTATTGTTTTGATTTTTTTATTTTGTTTTTATTCCTTATATAAACATTTTATTTATTTTCAATTTAATTCTTTAATTAAATTTTTTTATATATTTTTTTATTTCAGTTTTTATTCTATTAATTTTTAATTTTCTTATTTGATACTTTTATTTAAAATTTTAATCGCTTTCAATAAAGTTTGTCCGTGGTAAGACACACTCCGAAGCAACCTGTGGTTCAAACTTCAACAACAAAAATATGAGCTCTTTCTTTTCTGTTCATTGGTTGTCGTGCCAGACTGCAAAGCATCGTTTTCCTTATTGAAGCATTGGTCCACCACCTTTAATTTCTTTCATGGCAAGACTTTTCCCGCATGCACCCTCAGGTCAATGACGAAGAATTGTAGGGTTCTTGGTTATTTCTTCTGGTCGAGAAGTCTGTGCCGTGTGACAATCTATCACGGTATGAAAGATGTACGTATTATAGGGTAGAAATGGCAAAGGGAAGAGATGAAAGAAGAAGGATGAATGCCAACCTATTCATCTCGTTGTTGATCAACAAGGAAGGAATCTTGAGATTACTATCCTATCCATCAAAATCCTTCTATCCTCCTTGCAATTCCTTCCAAATTATGTGCTACATTGATTTTCTACGCAATTGAAGTAAGTTAGACTGGATTGCCTAAATATGATGAATAAAGCGTTGGATTTGCAAAATTATTTACAAAGTTTTATTATTTTTAGTTTTATCTTTCAATCTAGGTTTATAATGTTTTTTTTTGTATTTATAATTTTGATTTTGATTTTTTATTAATGTTTTTATTTTTTTCAATTTAACTCTCAAATTTAAAAATATTTTTGTTGCATTTTAATTTATTTTTTATTGCAATTTTAACACATTATTTTTATTGTATTTTCCTAATTTTTTTATTTTTGTATTGTTTTTCTGTGATTTTAACTCTCATGATTTTTTTATGCATAATGCTATCGTTCTTATAACCTAGGTCACTGTTTAAAAAATTAACAGTAATTGATTTTTTTATCTTATTTTTAAATTTTTTTCTTTCTACACAATTATTCTATTCTCATTTAATTTTTATTTTATTAACAAATAAGATCATTAATATGTTTTGAAAATATTATAAAGATATAGTTCCATAATATTAATAAACATTCATTTTTTGCATTGAATCATTATTTTTTTTCCTTGTTTTATTTGTTGTCAACATTATTAAATTAAATAATTTATTAAATTTATTAGAGCAAATTACCTATATATTATTTTTAAAAAATATTTATTTATTTTTAATATTTTTATGCTAAAAATAATTGACCTGTGCCTAACTGGTCTTTCCTATAAACATATCATGCTGTGCCATTTCATGTCACGCTTGACACATTGGTCAATTATTTTATATTTGAGTGTTTTGTGACATTAACAATGAAGTTACTGATTGAAACATTGGTCCACACTCTTAGTTTCTTTCATGGCGAAGACTTTCCCCCCATGATGAAGAATTGTAGGGTTCTTGGTTACTAGGCAAGATTTTTTGGTGGCCATATAATTTTTTATATGTTTTTTTATTTCATTTTTTATTCTATTAATTTTTTATTTTCTTATTTGATACTTTTATTTAAAATTTTAATCGCTTTCAATAAAGTTTGTCGGTGGTAAGACACACTCCGAAGCAACCTGTGGTTCAACTACCTAATTAATTTCTTTCATAGCAAGACTTTTCCTCCATGCGCCCTCTGGTCAAAGATGAAGAATTGTAGGGTTCTTGGTTATTTCTTCTGGTCGAGAAGTCTGTGCCGTGTAACAATCTATCACGGTATGAAAGATGTACGTATTATAATTTATAGGGCAGAAATGGCAAAGGGAAGAGATGAAAAAGAAGAAGGATGAATGCCAACCTATTCATCTTGTTGTTGATCAACAAGGAAGGAACTTGATAGAAATGGACCCTTGAGATTACTATCCTGTCCATCAAAATCCTTCTATCCTCCCTGCAATTCCTTCCAAATTATGTGTTACATTGATTTTCTTCGCAATTGAAGTAAGTTAGACTGGATTGCCTAAATATGATGAATTAATAAAGGGTTGGAGTTGCAAAATTATTTACACAGTGTAATTTGTTGATTTGATACATCTCAAACTGTGAATTGACACTGCATTAGTAACTAAGAACTTAGAAGGTGAATTGACAGAAAAGAAGAAGAAGAGGAAGAGGCTAGTACTAAACCAATAATTTTACACATAATCCATGAACCTAACTGGTCACAACATTTTCCTTCATTATTGCTCACTAATATGTAATTACTGAAAAGTGTAAATTTCTGATCACTCGATTTCTGAGATGGCTGCCAACTCTTGGTGAAGACGTCTCGCTGGCATGCGGCCTGCACTGGTTCTCTTAGGGACAGAGGAGCTAAAAGGATCAGGAGGCTTTGTTAAGTTTTCTCCTTCCCCTTCAAGCATTTGGACAACAGTTTTCATGGAAGGACGCTCTGCTGGGTTCCACTGAATGCACCATAGTCCCACAATTGCTAGTTTCTTTGCAATTTTAGCATCTTCTTCTCCATCGATATGAAACCGCAGGTCTTCTTCCTTTTCTAAGAGATTATAAATCCATTCCGGGAAGTATATCTGGTCGCCATTTTCTGCTGTATCATCGACGTTCTTCCTTCCTCCAACCATTTCCAACACTAACATCCCAAAGCTGTAAACATCTGATTTATAGGAAACATTCCCGAAGTTCCTCGAGAACACTTCTGGGGCAATGTAGCCAACAGTCCCCCTAGCAGTCGTCATGGAAATAGCACTTTTATCCTTGGAACACAACTTAGCCATCCCAAAATCGGCGATTTTGGGATTGAATTCGTTGTCAAGCAGGATATTCTGTGGTTTGATATCAAAATGGAGGATTCTTTGATCACACCCCTGGTGAAGATATTCAATCCCCTTGGCTATGCCTAGAGCAACACGATTCAACCTTTCCCAGCCAAGGAAATGGTTCCTTGAGTCTGCTGAGGATATGAACTTCTGTAATGAGTCATTTGGCAAGTACTCATAAACTAGAGCTCGTCTAAATCCATCAGCACAGAAACCGATCAAGCGAACAACATTGACATGGTGGATCCTTGCCATTGTTCCCACTTCATTGATGAATTCCTCCCCTTTTCCTATGGAATTATTGAGGAGCTTCACAGCTACAGCAATTTCATTGGTTAGCTTTCCTTTGAACACGGTTCCATAAGCTCCTTGGCCCAATTCATCACCGAATTGATTTGTGATCCTCTTGAGATCAGCATAGGAGTACCTAGTGGGATTCAGTGATCTGTAATCATCCAGAAACATTTCAACCCTGGCTTGGTATTCTCTTTGTGTTTTATCGTTGCTATAGGCGCGGTAGAGTGCAATAATCACTATTGCAAAAAGGAAGAATCCTAAAATCACACCTGCATATCAATCTGGATATCAACCTGCATATCAATTGGTGTTTATTTAAAAAAAATAATGAAATTATGAATTCACCTAAGTAAACTTTGGTTTAAACTTGAATTACTAATGAAGAATCTTGAACTAATTAACTTGAAGTTAATTATTAGTACTCTCATTCAATTCTTCATTATAATCATGGCACATTTAACTGTTTTTATTGTATTAAAGAGCTCATTTGTTTTTTGAATTTTAAAAGTATTTTTTTAAAAAATAATATTTTTTTTTCAAATTAATTTTTTAATGTTTTCAGATTATTTTATTATGTGCTGATATAAAAAATAAATTAAAAATTATTTTAATATATTTTTAAATAAAAATAATTTTAAAAATAACCTCCACGGTACCAAACATACAAAGTATTTTGTCAAAAAACTTCACATGAAATCAAGACAACACACAAGCAATTCATTCTATCAATCTGGATCCAATTGCATTACAAAAACGTGAAAAAATAAATAAATTCTGGAGTTAACTCAGAATCTAGTATTATAAGTAATTAATTATACATGCAGCAGCTAGCGTTAATTTGATTCCAATCACACCTTAGAACCCAACCCCTGTGCTTCTTTTCCTGCGCCATCCTTCAGCACAGCTCGGGCTGGAAGGACTTTCTTGAAGATGGATAAGAAACAGTTCACTTCAAGATCTAGCTAAATAATTATTTCTTGTTGACATGCTGATGTACAACGATGTGTGCAACATCCGGAATTTTGCACTGAAAAAAAAAGAAGAAATTATGTAGAGGTAAGCCGAGAGAGGAAACAATTACCGAAGGTAACCCCAACATATAATTACTCTGTTTTAGAAAAAGCTGCCAACTCTTGGTGAAGCCGTCTTCCATGAAAGATTGCATGCATTCCGATGAAGTTGGACTGAGCTTTTCACGTTTGCAATCTTGTGCTACAAGCTCTAGGATGCTTTTTAAATTTTGCATGTGCTTTTTTAGGTCTATAATTCTATTGTAGTGTCCAAGTTGGCCATAATAGAGACACAATCATTAGAGAAATGAGTGTATAGTACATGAAGACAAAATGGTGAATCTTCCATTTGGCAAGGGTGATGTTTGTTTTTTGAAGATCATGCTGATATTGATCTTCTTTTATAAGGAGTTTGCGTGCAAGATTCAGAGTAAGATTAATAACACACGCCACTCATATGGATATGAATTGCTAAGAAATGTTGTTTACAGCGAGAGAGACTCCTTTAGAGAGTTCAGTTTTATTTCTATAGACAGTGTTACTAGTAAAGTCATGAAAATTTCAGGATTAGATTGAGCTTTTTGAGACTACGATCTTGGATTGATGGAGTGATGGCCTTGGTCACAAGTCTCTTGGGTTGATGGATGACTTCCTAAAACTTGCATGTAAAACAAGTTTTTTTATCATAATAGAGGGTCCTTTTATTTTTAAGTTAGTAAACATAGGAAGAGTAATTTATAAGAAAGAGATGAAAACCAAAAATATATGGAGTTTATGAATCGGTGAAGCTGATAATGAATTTTAATTGTCTAAATATTTACTTTGTGACCCGAGATATTTAAAAACTCTGGTCACATAATCTTATCTCGTGGAGTGCAATGTAATGATGAAGAATATCTAAAAATTTAAGTCATTAATTATTGAGTCTTGTCATGTCATTGATGGAAAAGTTGCTCGTTATTAGTTGTGTTGCCTCAATTTATTAATGGTGGAGGTGAGGAGTAAGTTCTCATTCAGGTGACATATAGGGAATAAGTAACCATGGACGGGAAATGAGGTGCATTGCTCTACATAGAGAATTTGGCGGGTGTTAGTGGATGGTTTGTGACATTGTTAAAACTTCTTATAATTAAAAAATAAATAAATTGAGGTGCATGTTTAGAGGTTGTATTGTTGTCAAAATCGCGAGTTGACTCTTAAAATTTTATGATTTTACAAGTCAACATGTATATAACATGTGAAATCGGGTTAAAAACTCGAACACGGTCAAACTCGGTTAAATCGAGTAAAATCAGACCGATTTTACGAGTTTGACAAAAATAAAAAAATTATTGATAATTTTAACAATGCTGAAATAGAGTGTTATGCGACCGAAAATGATTTAGAGATTCAGGATGATGTCAATCTGGATAATTCAAGGAGTTAGGAGTTAAATATTGTTGAGAGTATTAGTATTGGTGTTGATATTAATAATGACACTAATGTTCACAATATCAATGCTGGTACTAGTAGTAGCAGTAATAATCCTTTAGATGATAATGATTTTGATGAATGTTTTAGGAATAACAAGAAAGATAAAAGCAATGAGACTGATTTTAGTTTACGTGACACACTAATAGATTGTTTGTTTTAGGTTTGTTAATTTTTAGTTAATGAAATTCTATGGACATAATTGTACTGTATTGTATTTTGAAGTTATTTAAATCATGTATAAATTTTTATTTGAACTATGTATTTTAAGGTGTTTGAACTTTTATATTGGTTGTTGCACTTTTATTTTAATTGTGTTATATTATTATTTACTATTTGATTGAAATTGTTAATATATGATTAGTTAAAATATTTTACTTATGAGTTTACGATTTGAGTTTATTATCCGAGTTTATATTATATATTTTGTATCGTGTTAAAAAAATATTTTTAACAACTTTGAGAGGTTAATATTGGGTTGAGACCCAAAAAAAACATGGTGGAAAACCGATTTGAGCTTTTTGACGTTGAGCTCGTTTATAGGATTTTTAAATATGTGTTGTTAACCCAAGTACTTTCAATTTTAATATATACAAGTTAGATTTATGAAATTATTATTTTATATTTATATAATGTTAGATCTTATCTTGTATTGGTGTAAATATTTTATATGACATATGATTGGTTAATTATTTATTTTATTCTTAAATATATTTGGATAAATGATTTAATAACTAAATAAATCTTAATTTAATTATATTATCTTCTTGGCCATGAGTTTTTTTTTATCATGAGTATAATTAATATTTTTTTTATCATTTTTTTTTAGTTTAACGTGGGTGTCCGGGCCAGCTTGTGCGCACCTCGACTAATCCCACGGGCCCTGAAGTTAACGACCATGTAAGCCTCCAGTGGCCATCATATGAGCAACCACACGGCTCGAACCTGAGACCACAGAAAGAGCAAACCTCTTGGTCCCAAGCTCTTGCCACTGGGCTACCACCTAGATGATTTTTTTTTTCCATTTTTGATTGGCGAAGAAGTTGCTATTTTAATACTCATATAAAATTTTCAATCCCAACATCACTAGCTTTAAGCCAGACCAAAGCTAGGGATGTTGGGATTGAAGTTGTTATGTAGCAGGTTTTTATATGGTTTGATATCAAAATTGAGATCAGATATTTTCATGTCTACTACTTAAGGCCAGTTATTCAACTCTCCTAACCACAACGTTATTTCTTCCCACCACAATCCCAAACAATTAGACAAGACTTTGAGAGGAAGAAAGGTTTTCTTTCTTTTTTTATGATAATACATATTTTTTAAAAAATATTTTTTTAGATGTTTGGGACATGCTCAAGTGGTTGGAATTTCAACTCCAAACTTCATCCCAAACCTGGTGTTAAACGAGTCAGTTTTTAAATTTATATCTAGAAGTTTGTTTTAGTGTAAAAAAACACGTTGAATAATTTTGTATATTTTTTTTTTATTATATTTTGATGTTTAAGATTTGATGCTTATTATTATGATTTTTTTTTTATATTTTTTTCTTAAATCTCTTAAGAAAATTTTATTGTTTTTTGTTTCACCTTTCAATTCAAGTTTATAATATTGACAATCGTTTATTTTTTACATTGAATCATTATTTTTTTTCTGTTTTATTTGTTGTCGATATCATATTTTCTAATGATAATATTAAATTAATTAAGTTTATTAAACTCGTTAGAGCCAATTATCTATAAATTATATATTTTTTATTTTTTAAAAAATATTTATCTCCTTTTAATATTTTTATTCTAAGAAAAAATATATAGCAAGTCACCTAACCTAACTAGTCTTAACTATGAACGTATCATCTTATCCCATCTCATGTCACATACTCATTTACACATGTAAGATTCACTCTGATGCAACCTCTGGTCATTTATTTTATATTTCAGTGCTTTGTGACATCAACAATGTCATGTTACTGATTGAAACATTGGTCCACTACCTTTAATTTCTTTCATGGCAAGACTTTCCCCCATGCGCCCTCAGGTCAATGATGAAGAATTGTAGGGTTCTTGGTTATTTCTTCTGGTCAAGAAGTCTGTGCCTTGTAACAATCTATCACGGTATGAAAGATGTACGTATTATAGGGTAGAAATTAATGGCAAAGGGAAGAGATGAAAGAAGAAGGATGAATGCCAACCTATTCATCTCGTTGTTGATCAACAAGGAAGGAACTTGATGGAAATGGACCCTTGAGATTACTATCCTATCCATCAAAATCCTTCTATCCTCCCTGCAATTCCTTCAAAATTATGTGTTACATTGATTTTCTTCGCAATTAAGTAAGTTAGACTAGATTGCCTAAATATGATGAATAAAGGTTGGATTTGCAAAATTATTTGCACAGTTTAAATTTAACATCTTAAACTCTAATCTTTCTACTCCTTTTTAGGTATATAAAAGTTTTTCAAAGACCAACCATATTCCTATCAGGTAAGAGATATTTATCTCTCACTAAATATTATCAAGATAATTACACGGCGGGCTCTCTTTTTTATAAAAGAACAAGATTTGTAGGTTATAAATACATATATTTTCAGAGTATCTTTTTAGAATATTTAGCCTTTATGATGTTAAAGGTTTACGATTTCCAATTTTCTACTGCATTTATATTTTCAGAGTATCTTTTTAGAATATTTTTATATTTTATTTCTCTCAAAAGATACTAACTTTATCATCGGAGGATCTTTAAGTCCCCCAATTAAAATTATTTTATTGCAGGTATCCAAGATCTTCTTGGTGAATTTAAAATATTTTAGATTAAAAAAAATCCAAATATTTTAACATATTAATAAACCACTATCCCTAACATCAAATACCTTTTTATTTTATATTATTGAATTTTTAAACTTCATCATCTTCATATTTCTTTCAAACGCTTGGCCCACTTGTTTCGCTGCCGGCAATACGTATCTTCTAGTCCAAGAACACTTGTGTACAGGCCTTTCTAGAAGAGCGTCCTCTCTCAACAAATGACTGGTGTGCTTGCTCTGTTCTTTGTCTAATCTTGGGTTCATTTCTTAGTCCATTTCTTAATTTGTGTTTGGTATGCATTATAGATACTTTTTTAAATAATTTTAATTGAAAACAAATCAAATGATATTTTTTAATTTTATTTTTAATATTAGTAAATCAAAATAATTGATAAATACTTAAATAATATCAATGAGATGCTTTTTTAAATAAAAACTAATTTTAGAAATATTTTAAAAGTCTTGAAAAACAAATGAAATCACGAAAACAAACACTCCCAGGGATTGTTTATTTTTGTGTTTTAAAAGTGTTTTTAATAAAATTTAATTTTTTTTATTTACTTAAAATTAAAACACGTCAATTAAAAGATATTAAATAATAAAAGAAAACATCCAAGTTTAACATCATAAAATAATAATAAATTAGTTCATTGTATAGAGAACAGTAAATTTGTCTTAATAAAAAATTAAATGAAATCAAAGATATGAAAGTGAAATAAAACAATAAGTGATGCCTAATCCTTTGATCTCCCAACAACAATCTTTTAGCAATATTTTGTTGAAAAATTGTACCTCTAATCTTACAGTCTCTTTTTTAGTTTTATTGTCTTCATTTGTATTCTATCATTTGAGTTTTCAGACTTGTAGGTAAACATAAATGCATCTAGTAACAATTTCTCTAAGTTTTTTTATATTGAATTTATGAAGAGAATTTCAAGAAGTTAATTACAAATTTATATAAACTCTTGTATTAAAACAATCAAATTATATTATGAAATTAATTTTATTATTAATACTGCCTGAACTCAGAATTTGTGATCTAAATGGTTAATTTTACCATGGTCTTGGGGAGTTTTTTTACCTTTTTTAATCTGAAAGATATTCATCTTGAAATTCCATTAGAAAAGAATATCACAAATGAAAGGCAAATATATTGTCCTTTTACAGAGAAAGGAAAGAGGCCTCTAGGTTCCAATCAAAGAGCAGTCAAGGAATTCCCAAGCAGGAGTATGTGATTAACATGTCAACCCTCTTTAGTGTTGTCAAATCCATGGTCTTGATGAAGACTTACCAAAAATAATTTTCAATTGTCGATGCTCCATAGAGTGCTTAAGGCACGAGCCACTCTCTCCCAGGGAAGCAATGATTTTTAGAAAGCTTTACAACTGGAAAAAACATTATCAGCACTGGCGTTGTAGACTGTCGACTGCCTAGGATAAATATGAAATGTTCAATTTAAGTTGATGCTGAAATTCTGAAATGTTAATTTCTATCACCCTCCCGATCACTCCTTACATAAATAGCATGACGTCATACCTACTATGAGGCAAAGGTTCCAATACCAAAATACAAAACAATCATGGAACATTGTCAACTGTGTTCAGCAAACTTACAGGATCTACTTCAATTTTCTTAAGAGGATGGGAAATAGCGATCGGGATCCTCGTTAGCTGCGGGCAATCACCCACAGTAATTTCTTTGAGAGAATCGCATATAAGTCTTCCAGAATAAATGCTTTTCAAATTTGGTAATTTCTTCAATACCAAAACCCTCAATTTATCAAATCTACGAAAAGGAGAGGAACTTCCCATTATCTCCTGCATGTTGTAACAATCTTCGACTACAATCACTTCCAATCGGGGTGTAGACAACAACCAAGGAGGGAGCAGCACCATCATCCCATGACATTTATGTATCACGATCTCTCTGAGATCGAAAAAGACACCAACAGCACCTAGCTTTGAAGGTGCTTCAAAAGGTACTTCAAAAAGGGCTTCTAAGATTATCAAACCATCAAGGTGTAGAATCTCAAGCTCTTCAAATACATATGATGGACGTAAGCTTCTCATGTTTTGACAACTCACAAAAACTACTTTTGTAATGAAGCACAGGGACAGAGACGTTGCATTGTCAATCATGAGGTCATAAAACCAAGCCTCTTTAGTTAACCCTGACTTCGATCTTGTATAATTTAGATCTTCAAGTGAAGAGAAAGAAGGTCGTCCTACAGTAACCTTGCATGCAATTTGTGAAAATCTCGGTCCAGATTGGAAAAATCCGAAATCGTCTAGATCACGGAAGTTGCATTCCAAAGTTTCCAAATGATATAATCTGGAAATTTCATCTCCTCTAATTGAGAGAACAACTTCAGATTTCTGATGAAGCTTGAGGAACTGTAATTTTGAGAGTTGGGGTAAAATACCCGACCGTAAAACACGCACCCCACTTCCATCAAGATTAATATACCTGAGATCCTTCAGCCTTTCCATTCCCTCGGGCAAATCTTCAAGTCCAGTGTAACTGAGATCCAACTTCTCCAATGCCGTAAGCTTTGCTAATGATGGTACGTAACTCAGCTTTGCACACCATCCCAGCAACAATGCAGTGAGACTCGTCAGATGACAAATAGATTCCGGCAACTTCTCTATATCTGTGTCGGAAAGATCAAGAACCTTGAGTCCGATGAGGTGCTGGAAAAAAGAATCCTCAACCAAATTCAATTTGTAGTTTCTGCATAACAATAATGTTGAGAGACGGGGGCACATTGGTGAAAAGTCTGTTGGAATATTCTCGATTCTATTTTCCATGAGTGAAACTCTTAACAGTTCCTCTCTCCACCATCTTACACCGGGTAATTCTGTTAGTTGTGCACCTGCTTGAACCATAGCCCTCCCACTTTCGTTCAATATTTTCCAAGCCGTTTCCCAAATCAAATCATGCATCTTGACATATCTGTAATCTTCATCGTCCCTGGAACCTTCTAATAAGCTGGCATCTTCAAGTTGATCAAGCATGGTATGGCCCCTACGAAATTGTGCACGCCTACTCCCCATTTCTTTGACTATACCCACGTCAATCAAATACTCTATCAAGTCCTCTCTCAAGATGATCTTGCCTTTTGGAAATAGTGTGATATGTAAGAAGCACTCTTGCAGTGCTGAATTGTTCAACTGGGCATAGCTAAATTCCAACACTCGAAATACATTGGTTTCCATATCACTTGGTCCAACTTCTGATCTTCTCAGTTTTAGCAATGCATCTCTCCACCGATATTCAGCAACCACTCCCTTCATGCTTTGAGCCATTGTCATGATTCCAAGAGGCAAACCAGCACACTCCTTCACAATAGACTCTGCAATCAGTTTCGTTTCAGGACAAAGTGTAACACCATGCCTTGATCTGTGTATGAACAGATCCCAAGCCTCACCCTTAGAAAGAGGCTCCACTTTGATTATCCTTTGGCAATCCATTTTTCGACATATCTCCAGTGATCTCGTTGTGAGAATCAGCTTCCACCCGTCTGTTCTAAGAGGTATTCCCACTTGATCAGGAAGAAAATGACCCCACAAATTATCAAGAATTAAAAAACCTTTTTTTTTCACATTCAACTCTGTCAAAAGCTCCCCAGTTCTCACCATCGCATCATTTTCATCCAAAGGTTTTAAATCCAAAACCTCAGCAATGCGACCCTGCAACGCATAAATGCTAAAATCTTGTGACATAGTAATCCAACGAACAGGATGAAACATGCCTAGTTTCTCGTGAAGCTGATTATAGATATGTGTAGCCAAAGCTGTCTTTCCCACCCCCCCCATCCCACAAATGCCAATGCATGAGACCTCATCATTCAACAACCAAGACCAGACATCCTTCATGTTTCTTTCCATAGCTTGGCCCGCTAGCTTTGTTGTCGGCAATACATATCTTCCAGTCCTACGTTTCTTATGTACAGGCCTTTTAGAAGACGGCTGTCTCTCAACAACAGACTGCATCAATTCTGGACTCGTGGTCAGTCTACCAATTCTTAACTCAAAATCCCTCATTGATGAGGACGAGATGTTATTCAAGTTCATTTCAAATGACTGATGTGCTTGCTCTGTTCTTTGTCTAGTCTCAGGTTCATCTGGCATAAGAACGACAGGAGCTCTAGGTTCCTCGACAAGCTCAGTCTCCCCCCCAATCAGAAAACCCTTCCGTCCTCGTTCATCCGAAAGAGGTTGTTCTTCTTGTTCCATTTCTAAGCCCCGCAAAGCAGTTGAAGCTGCATTAATTCCCTCGTTATTGCTTGAACTTGGCACACTCTTATCTACAGGCATTTTAGAACAGCTTCCTCTCTCAGTAACAGCCTGCATCAATTCCCGACTCTCTATACCACTGCTTAACTCAACATCCCTCGTCAATGAAGATGTGATGTTATTCATATCCGTTTCAAATGCTTGAACTGCTGGCTCTATTCCCAATCCAGTCTCAGGTGCATCAGGCATAAGCATGCTAGGAACCATGGTCTCCTCAGGAAGCACAATCTCTTCCCAAGTCAAGCTATCCATCCATGAAAAATCATCCAAAAGAGATTGTCCTTGTTGTTGCATTTCTAAATCTTGCGCAGGATCTGAATCTGCAGCAACTATTATATTATTGCTTGAACTTGGCATCCTCCCACGCATTCTGTCAGGAAGCTTATCAAACGCTGCTCGTTGAACATCTGGAGTTACGTTTTCACAAATTTTAACACCACCACCTCCAACTCTTGCCAGATGACATTTCATCCTTGTAGTGGAAGTACTTCCAGCCAATGTCTTCTCACAAAAAATGCACTTCAATAAACCACCATCCACTTTCTCAAAATAACGCCGAAATTGATCACTTCCTCCAGCCATTTTTTCTTCTGTGTCCCTACATACAGACATTACAAAGAACTTTCAGAATATTGAATTAAAATGGAACTTAAACTAATTGAAAAAAAGAAGAAGCTAAGTTTAAGATGAAAAGAAAAATTGATAACAGGTGTTTCACTGTCTAAACCAAAGTCAAGTTAAACCACTCCAAAGATCATAGTGTTCTTTTCTTTTTACTTTCCCAATAATTCTACAACTGGTCATATCAGTAATTTAATAACCAGTATGTTTCCTTTTGCTTAGAAGAATCAAACTACATGAGTTGTAAAAGAAATGGTATGAAATTAGAGCTAAAATTAATCAAACTTAATTACCTGACCAGCAGAAGCAGCAAGATGCTATCCAATGGTTTGATTAAATCAGAAAAAAGAAGATGGACAGGGAAGAGTAAGTGTGTTGGAGACGAGTGATAGAGCGTAACGGCTTGCGTGGTTGTGGATAAGGATAGATTCAGACAGTCAGAGAAGCAGATGACAGTGAAAAAAAGTAAAATAGACTTCTGTCGTTCATGGATGTCATATGGACATGTTGTTGGTCTTCCAGGAAGCGGATCCGGCGAGGGGTGCTCTAGTGAAGACGTGGGGGTAGGCGGTGGCTGATGATAGTCTCCTCGTGTGGTGGACAGCACGCCAACTTTGCAAACGATGAGAAAGATCACGATCCACCACAAAACAGCAGAAGAGAAAGCAGTAGGCCTAGAGAAGAAAAGGGAGCAGGGGCAGAGTTGACCGAGAGAGAGGCAGAGCTGACCTAGAGAGCGGTATCTTCACAAATGGAGAGGCTTGTGTAGAAAAAAGAGACAGAGGATGAGAGACAACTGAGAGGGAGACTACCCGTTTGTTTGCTGGTTTTGGATAGTAGTTTAAAAAAAAAAGAAGTTAATTTTCAGAAAATAAATTATTTATTATTAACATTAATTAACAAAAAAAAACTAAAACATGTTGCGAAAATACTGTTCATTTAGACTCAGGTAACTGTGGATTCAAGCAGTATTTCTCACAATAGTTAAGTCGTGTTTTCAATTTCAATTTCTCTTCTTTTCTAACTTTTCGCTGGTTGTAGCGTGAACTTACAAGCAAAGATTTTTTCTCTTCTTTTCAAGTCTAGAAACACGTATGGATAAACACCACAATTTTTCACCTGTTTCCCTTCCCCTCAAGGCAGAACAATTTTTGCATTTCTTTCCTCTCTTTTCTTATTATTATAAGTTGTTTTTTTCCATGGATCTACTTCTTTTGTTTGCAGTTCGCAAAGTTTTTAAGAGATGAGTTTTTGATTTTTGTCTGTTTTTTTTATTTTCATTTGTTCATGTTGATGGGTTTTTTGATTCTCTGTGCAGGTTTTTTGCATCTACACACTCTTTCGTGTTTTATCTTTCCGTACTTTTCTTTTCTTTTCTTTTTGGTTTTGGTTGTTTATTTGTTTCTTACTTGGAGATACTGATTTGTTTCCCTTTTTACTCTGTTACAGGTTGCTTTAACCTTCGCAACCATTGATTCACCTAGCCTTGAGTGGGGAATCCAGGTTACGAAACCAAGGTGGTTGTGAGGATATGTCTTGCTGATGGCATTGACATATTCCTAGTATTGTTGGTGATGCATGGTTCTTGCATGATAGATTAATTGTATGGGAATTCATTGGAACCTTCGTGATGTTCAAGTAATCAATTTTTAAGTGGTTTTCAGAACTTTTGGAAGAGGTTTTTATTTCAAAATGTCCCCCTTGCTATAGATAGATGATTTTGAGGCTAATTATTATTAGATTTTTAATTTATCAAGAGGCTGGTTTCTATAAGTGTTTTTCAATTTCTGGCTTTGGGAAAGTCAGTGATTAGGTGGGTAATTGGACGAGTCCGCGAGTTTAGGTTGGTTAGTTTGAATTGTTATGAGTTGTTTACGAAAGTTAATGCTAATTTAAAATGTAGAACTTTGGAAGAAATTCTGAGCTTTTTATTGGGACTTGATATGTTAGAAATGCTTAGAAATTGGATAAATCACTACCTGTTGTTTATGAAATTTGCTGGTGCTCTATGTAAAAAAAAAATAGCCAGATTTGTCTCCATTCCATGATAGTGTTCAGTGTGTTTGCTTTGTCCATCTTCATGCCAGATTTCAATGTTTAGTTCAAAAATCATATCAAGTTGGTCATGGCTATATTCACTGTACATAGAACAATTTCTGATTTGATTGTGATAATTGATGATGTTCCAGCGTATATCTTAAGGAAATAGTTTGAGAACTTATAAAATTAGATTGGGTTCAAAGTTGTTATAACATAGACAACATTTTAAGTTACAGTTGGTGGGGAAAGGAGATTGATTATGATCTGTATTGCACCTAAGAAAATGTCAGGAACTGCTGTTCCTACAATGAATAACAAAAACTGCAATGTTCTGGGCTAGCAGATTTCTTTCTTCTTAAATTTTGCCCTTAGTGCTTCACTCTATTGGATCAGTTGGTCACCTCTAATAACTTGCTGTATTGGGATACCAAACTTGCTGAAACGACATAAACCATGCTTTCAAACTCTGCTTTGATTTTTTCCAGTGGAGATGATTGCAAACAAAATCTGTGATTCATGGTGCACTAGGTCATCCAATCCTCTCTTTTTTTTTCTTTCTAAGAGTCATATTAAGAAAATGTGCAGTTAAGTGCACAATGCTTTATGCAGCATTTCACAGCTAAGATTTGATGCTTCTATATGTGCAATCCATTATATTTACCACATGTTCATCCTATTTTTCTATTTTTGCAATGTATAGGTGTTGAAACCTGGCTTTTATCATTATCGCCACTACATCAGCAAGTTTGTCCTTTCCTCGCACCATCTTTCTTTCTCTTCTTCTTCTTCTTGGCATAGGATTCAGTTCCTATAGATAAAGAGCAGACATGAAACATGTCTTTGGTACAAATACTGACAGATATGTATAAAGTCATGTTAGTCCCATGATGATGACAGACTTGGCTTGCGCAAAATTAACCACATGTTTTGAACAAAATTTTCATTTTGTGAGTTTTAAATGAATACTTTTGTTGTTTGCTACTTTGAACAGTGAGAATACATTTTTTTTCAGGATTATCAATGCATTCATAAAGGCTAATTATTGTGATTTTTTTTTTCAATTCCATTTATTCCTGAGATGTTTGTGTTGGCAGCTTCATCTACAAATATGAATTATAATCATCAACAAAGTTATCAGCTCATTCGAACCCAGCACCCCCCATATTCTAGCACTATAAATTATTGTTACTATTCGTTTTTTCAACAGATTTTCCCCCTGTGACTCATCCGATCAATTAAAAACATCTCCCTTACGTTCACATCTATACATCATGATATATTTCTCATATTCTGAGGACCTTTTGACTTCTGATATAATTCCTCTACTTTTTTTTTTTATAGGAGGGTTGGCTATTGCTTATAGAACTTCAAAATAAAATTTTTCATTATTATTAAGTTTTTTCACCTTTTATCGGTATACAACAATTCTAAAAAAAAAAACAATGAAAAATACAGTTTAATTAGTCTATCATGACACGATACAATCAATGACCCATGTTATTCAAACATGTTCTTCTCTCTTTACATTTTATGCAAATATTATTTTATTTGCTGAAATAAATTTTTTTTTTGTTGATTTTACTTTTTAAATATTGACCGATTAAAAATTTTGCTTTGTAAAGTTTTTTCTTTAAAATACTATGGATTGCTGCGGTGTTTTTCCACATAGTTTTTCTATTTTATATTTTTTTATTTTTTAAAATTATATTTGTTAATTTTTTAATATTGAGCTGATTGAAAATTTAGTTTTGTAATTTTTTTTTAAAATATTGTTAATTGCTATAGTGTTTCTTTGTATAGTTTTTTTTATAATTTTTTTTTAATATTTATATGTATGTGTTCCATAAGATGGGAAATTCAACATCGCCAAATTTAACATCGTCCCACCTGCACGAGTATGTCTGGCTTGCAATTAACAGTGCTTTCAAAATAATTAAGCTAATTATACAGCAATCAATCTAACTGGATTCAGAAAGCCTTTGATTTTTTTTTTCAAGTTGTGTATAATTCTTTCCAGTTTGATTGTCTCAATGAACCGATATTTGTACCGAGAGTCATTCGGGTTGTGCAAATTTTGGCTCGCACCTTTGATTAGGTCATTGCTAGCGCAAGGCTAAAGACTAAAAAGAGCATTTGTAGAGATGAAAATATTATAGTTAATTAAACACAAAGCCCACTACCAAAAAAAAAAAAAAGCATCGCCAATGAATTCTTTTTTTAGATATAAATGGGTTGAATTCAAGTTAATCCAAGTTAAATTAAATTATTTTTTTATAATTGTTTTTTTATAAGGTTATTTTGGTTTGTTAACTTGAGGCCTAGTTTTTGATGCCACATCATCGTCTTCTCTTCTGCAAGACTGGCTGATGCGATTGACGCTGCTGCCCCATGATGTGTTTCTCCCATTAATACAAACATGTTTGCAACTGTTTTTCTTGCCTTTAAAACTACCAGCGCTCATTTGACAATTTTCATTATTCCATTGTCTGTGCGAATCTTACAGCCAAGACTATCAAATTGTCCTACGGACAAAAGATTTTTCTTTAAGTCTTTCATATGACGCACTCCTGTAATAGTACGAATTAAGCCATCATACATCTTCAATTTGATGGTGTCAATGCCAGCAATCTCTAAAGCATGATTATCACCCATGAACACTGAGCCTCCAGAGGTGGGTTCATATGTATGAAACCAATCTCGATTAGGAGTCATATGCCATGTTGCTCCTGAATCCATTACCCAAACCTCTGTGAGCTCTTTTCTATCTGTAGAGACTGTTGCTGCTTCATTATATAAAACCTCTCCATCTTCTGAGGTGCTTGCAACACATCCTTGAGGTTTTGATGACTCTACAGTATTCTCTATACCCTTTTTAAACCAACAATCCTTTTTGAAGTGCCCTTTTCTGCCACAGTTGTAGCATTTCACAGCCTTCTTACTTCTTGATTTGGACCTCCCCTGCCTTTGACTCCCACTGGAGCCACGCTCCGTTGATCTTCTTCTTGACACCAACAATGCCTCTGCTTGGTTTGAACTATTTCTGTCTCCTTTATTTTTGCGCCTATTTTCTTCTTCTAAGATGACGGCTGCAACATCATCAAAGACTAAATAGTCTGTGAGGATATTATTGGTCAACTTGATAATGAGCTGATCATACAAATCTGGGAGACTTTGAAGTAGAAGCTCTGCACGTTCACTTTCCTCTATTTGTTGACCCAACGTAGTGAGTTGTGAAAATAGAGTTCTTATTGTGTTGATGTGGTCAGCCACCGCCGTGGTTTCTGCCATTCAAAGGGTATAAAGTCTCCGCTTTAAGAAAATCTTATTGTGCAAAGACTTGGACTCATATAGCTTTGTTAGAGTCTCCCATATCTCCTTAGCTGTTTTCTTCTCCGCCACACTTGATAATACTTCATCGGCTAATGCTAAATGTATGTTAGCAATAGTATTGCCATCCATTTCATTCTAAGATAACAGCTGCAACATCATCAAAG
>Ga0325401_1001074_pt1 | contig 22268 bp, 13 predicted proteins | sample PopdelMetagenome_FD_205666 | JGI IMG/M metagenome (GOLD analysis project Ga0325401, IMG submission 205666) | Populus deltoides microbial communities from Bellville, Georgia, United States - Xylem-PdKOR-R2 | ecosystem: Host-associated > Plants > Phyllosphere > Stem > Wood/Secondary xylem | place... | reverse complement strand
TGGACATTTTGGTGAGGAGATGCAAGCTGTATTTGCAAAATCCTGAGATGGAAAAGAATTTGAGACCCACCCCAAGAGCCTAAGTCAACCTCAGCAACTAAAGTTTGTCTGGTCCATATGACATGCTGTTTTTGTCCACTTTAAATGCATGTTCTTGATGGCAGCATATAAGAGATCATGGAAGAAAAAAACTATTTATCTTTTCCAAGAGGTGTGGATGTTAATAATAATAATAATAATAATAATAATAATAATATAGTAGTAATAGGAGGTTAGTTTTTTTTATCTATCAAATTTCTTTAATTGAATGAAACTTTTAACACCAAAAATAAATGATAATAATAATAATAATAATGCTTTTTTGTCATTGAAAAGTAATTAAATCAATGATTTTTTTTTGTTATTTTAATGTAATTTTTTCTTTTTTATTTATAATTCAAGAACTGAAATACAACAAAAATAAACTTTCAGGCTAGAATTAAAATTACAAAAAATATAGGAATTGTAGAGAAAGAAAAATGAAGTTATGATGATTAAAACTTTTATCATGAATTTTAGATCGGCTATTTTTTATTTTTTTGTTTTACACTTTGATCCTTTTTTTTCTTTCAATTCTTAATAATTTTTTACAAAATGGTCATTAATTTGGTCATTGAAGATTGCAATTGGAAAAAAATGAAATAAAATTGAGTATTGAAAAAAATGAGATTATTATTATTATTATATCGGTTTGGTGTTTTTTAGATTGTTAATTTTTTTATTTAAAAGATTTTTTTACTATTTTTTTTTATTTTAATGTCATCCATGTTCATTATGTTTTTGTTATCATCATATCCTATATATTTTTCATGTTCCCACAACATGATTTTTTTAAATGTGCGTATTGGTCTTTAATTATTTTTTTTAGAAATTCACTTTGGTCTTATATTTTAATGTTTTTATAAAACAAATCCATAATTGAAAGATTTTTTTCTCATCACTAGTTTGTATGCTTGCAATACGTTGTGGGGGAACTTAAATTCTTTTTAAACGTAAAAGTAATGTATAAGTCCTAGAAAATTCTTTAGCATTATCATCAATCCCGAAAATATTGCCGTCTTGAAATTTTTTCTTCGTTAAGGCAAAATCTCCTATTAACATATCTTTTGTTTATCTTAACCAATGCAATGTTTATAACTAGAATCATTGTTTTTATTAAAAAATATATTTTATGATTGTTAAAACAAGTTAACAAACAATATAGAAATAATTTCTTCATATTTTATGTGATTGAAAGCTAAAAAAATCAAATCATGTTCAAAACTATTTTTTAAAAAAATGTTAATAACAAAAAATCTATTCCAATGAATATATATTTTTTTTATTTTCTATGTGGTTTGAAGCGTGTATGTCCTTTTCTGGTGATGCTTTTCTCTTTTACTCGAATGTGATTTTTCATGGCTTGTTTTACTTTAAGGAGGTTTTTGTTAGGAAGAGTGTATAATCATTTCTATAATAAATAATTATAGATCCTCCACATTAAGCATTTTCTCATTGAGCCTCTAGTTATAGCCCCTAGTGTTTTGTCTCCATGTTACGTGATGAAAAAGAGCTTAATGATGCCTTTTTTAGCTGGTATACTGATGTTGAAATATGAGATAAGTTTGATACATAAAACATGAATGCCAAGAATAAAATCAAGCTCAAGGTTGTGATACCACACCCAAAAAGATCCATGAAATGTTGTAGGAAAAATTTTATCTTGACATCACATTTTGTGCTACCAATTCCAAAGTATTTCTCGCATTTTATATATACTCATTGGGATCTATAAGTTCATTAAAGTTATCTTAGTTGACATTTGCGGAGACTTATTTTTTAAAGAGGTGAGTATGTAGCACTTGTTGAAAAGTGTGAAATCTTTTGTTTAATGGTGTTTATTCTCATGAGCTCTTTCATATCTAGGTATTTTTTTGAATAGAGTAGGTGAAAGAGACTTATAATATTTGTGATTGGACCCTTATTTGAAATGATGATGTGAAATAACCAGGTGTAGCTTTTTTTGAGTGTATGATAGTTGATGTATCTTAATGGCATGTCATTTTGTCATGCCCCTTCAAAAGGAAATTGAAGTTGTTTATAAGTTCTTACTGGTGTTTGCCTTAAAGCCTAATGTTATGAAGATTGAAGGGTTAAAAAATGTTATTGGATGGCGCTAACAACATGATTAAATATTTTTCTTGAATTTTTTAATATAAGTGTTATTTTATTTACTTAGTTAATTTATTTATGTGTGTGGATTCAGTTTGTTTGATTAATATCTAGTAATATCATTTTATTTTCTTAAATCATTTTGTTTTGTAAAATTCTTATATTTGCTAGTTTGTTTTTAAATTGCCACTTTTAAAAGAAAAGAAATCACTAGAAAAAGTAAGCTACGTGTTATTTAAAATCAAGTATAGTAAAATCTATCAAGTATAGTTCTGAAAAAATGTTTTTTATTCATTCATCATTATTTTTTTATTCTTTAGTTAAATTCTATTAAATTTAAATTTTTTTAATATCAATTAGGATTTCTATTATATTATTATATAAGAAAAATTATAATAAACATACTAAGGTTTGTTCGCAGTTGTGTTTTCTCTCTCACATTTAAAAAATCACTATTTGTATACTATTATTAATATAGTTGATAATACTTTACATGCTAATTTATGAATGCATAATTTTGATGAAGTCGTGAAAAAACTTCAGACATAAATTAAGTTTTTCATGGATGCGTTCTAGGTTGATGGGAGTGATGAGTTTGAATGTAGATCTTTGTTTTCACCTTAGTTGTTTTTTAAAAAATGAATCAACTATTGAAACAGGGACCCTCTGATATTTAAGTTGGTGAAAAAAGATAAACATGAACTTACATGGCATAAAGCTTATATGGCGTATGACCTAGAATTTGTATTTTGCAAGCTAAAGATTCCATTTTTTACCTAATAATTAGGTGTATTTATATACATAGTCCTTGAGCATTTCTTGCGAACAAAAAGAATATTTTCTTAGAAAGTTGAGTCATATGTTATATACTATTCTTGTCATTGGTAGAGATATTAATGATGCTATTTATTATAATATTTTGTTATTTCACTAGTGGATATGTTGGCTAACCTAGCCATTGTAAGTATGAAGAGTAGGCACAAAAGAAATGCTAACATGCTAGGGGCGACTAGGAGATTGGTGTTGCAATTGGCTTAGAAATAGTGTGATACTATTTGCATAGTAAAATATGTACATGTTATATAATAATTTATGTATGCACAATCATAGAAATTGAAAAAAAATGAATTGACATGACGAATCCAAGAACTTTAATGAACGCTACCAATAATGGTTGCTATGATCCACACACGTCACCTAAATGCAAGTGAACCACTCGTCATTTTAGGAACCATATGTGGATCATGTAAACTATTATTGGTAGCATTCCTTGATGTTCATGGATTTGTCCTCGTTAAACTCAATCTATTGGTATCAAATTTATCTTCGGGGTCTCATTGTTTCTCGCCTTTCCTTTTATCTATCATCTTTGGAATTTGTGTAAGCCCATTTTGATATTTTTCTAAAAATACTTTTGTTTCTAAGTGTGGTTTTTTTTTTTAAATACTGCACTTAAAAACAATAATTTTTTCCTGATCATGTTATTTCTCAACCACTTTTTTTCACTTATGCTATCTTGTCAAAAATCTCTAACACCTTTGTTAAAAAGGAAAAACACCCAAGAAAAAAGAAGAAGAAAAATAAAATTAAGTTAGGGAAATTTTTGCCTTTTATCAAATTTGAATTCCGACATTTACCCTGTATGTAAACTGTAATTTATAAAAAGATGAAGTTAAAATATTATTGCGTTCAAATTAAGGTAATTTTCTTAGAAAACAACCTACCATTATATTAGTTGCTCATGCTTTACTACACCACGAGTATGAATTTGAGGTGTTAGTAATTGTTTTGCCATCTTTTTTTAACAACAAGAGTAGACCTACAACATATAAATTGAATTGGTCAAAACCTAAACCGACTATAAAAAAATCAGAAGGCAATGTTGGCCAAACATTATTTTTTTAATTTTTTTTTATAAAAGACATTGTTTTGTTGAATGTAAAGTAGTATTGTGCAACCTGTTCATGAGAAACTCTTTGACAATATCATTAAACCTAAACAAGAGGATTAATATTGAAACCTCTTGACTTAATTTTTTGCAAGATAGAGCTTTAAATTAAATTGCACAAGAGTTTACATGACGTGACTTAATCGATTTAATTGGTATAAAAGCAACCTAGATGACTGGTGAAAATATAGCTTGTCTTGAAAAAAAAATACAGGATAACATTCCTTTTATTTTAATGTTAAGAAGGTGACATCTTGGATCAACCTTGGTTAACCTAAGTTAACCGTAAAATTCATAAACCGGGTCATGGAGATGACTATAATATGCTAACCCGATTGACGATTTGTCTTTTTTTTTCCTTTTCATTCTACTCATCCCATTTGAAACTTATTTGAGCTCGAGTAGGATTATAATAAGGACCAAATCAAAGAGTTATTAGATAACGAGGGAATAAACTAAAAAAGTGTTTGAATCATATGGGATAAATTCAATTTTTGAACTTAATCAAAGAGCTCTTACTAAATTAAATAAAAGAGAAAAAGATTGGCATGTGTAGTACACAAGCCAGTATATAAAAAATACCATTGAATTTGGGGCGACATGTGTAACATCATCCAACCTTTAAAAAACGATCTTTTTTGGTATCATTGGAAGAGTGACATAGTTATCCTTTATTTAAGACAACAAGTGTTAGCGCGTGTAGTACACAAGTCAGCATATCAAGTGCCACTGAATTTAGGGCAACATGTATATCATCTTCCAACCTTTAAAAGCGATCTTTTTTTTGATATTGTTGAAAGAGTCATTGTTGCCTTTTTTTTTTATTTTTTATTTTTACTAGGCAACAAGTATTTGAAATGAACCTTCGATATTCTCTTGGGATGTTTTTTCTTTTATTTTTTCCCTCCCTTCTCTCTCACCTTCCCTAGTTTCATGCGCATAAATTTCATCTCCTTTCCTTTATGAACGAAAAAAAGCCTGAATTTATTGCTAATCTTTAATTGTAGTCCCTTTAGTTATAATTGTTTAGAAAACAAAAAATAAAATATTTGTTTTGCAAAATTGGAAACGATGACGTTTTTCTTGAATCAACGAAAATCCCACATAGATCTTATTAGATCAAACCATCAAAACTATTCTCAAATAAAATCAATGTAAGAAGGAAAAAAAAACTAAAAAAATAAAAAAAATAAAAATTGGCAACGTGTGAATTCACATTGCCGATGCCAATCAGTCAGGAGCTGTAGCAGCAAGGAATTGCCGACCATTATTCACGTGTATTACACATGAGATTTAATATTTGATAAAAAAATATTATATTTTAATTTAGATATATATATAGAAATACAGTAGTATTTTTATGCCAACCAGCGGTGGAGATGGATTCTTGAAAATGCAAGGCTGAGATTCTCTTCCCTGACTCTCTCTCTATCTCTCTCTCTTATATATATATATATATATATATATATAGATATTTTTTTTTATCATAAACGCAGAAAAAAAGTGAACGACGAGACAAGCTACATGCTAAAACCCAAATCCAAAAATGCTTTCCAAAATCACATTTTCTCCCCCAAATTCTTGCTCCCTTTTGTACAACAAGTTTGGCTGTTCTGCAAGGATTGGAAGCTCTAGGTTTAAGGTTGCCAGTCAGTTTCAAGGGGACAAATGGAAGATCAACGACATTGATCCCAGTAAGAGATTTTTTTTGCCTGATCGAAAGCACTAATTTTTACTTGGTTTGAGAAAAAAAATTGTTGTCTTGTCTTTCTTTCTTTAAGTTCCTAGGCAGTTGCTAAGTAGGATTCAGTAGTTTTTGCTTTGTCTTATTATGTCATGTCTTGACAGATGCAGTGCAAGAAAGATTGAATTCATGGTTTTCAAAAACCCAAAACTTTTTGAATGGGGTGACTTTAAATTTGACTTCACCACTGGTAAAGTCTGGTGATAGTGGGAAGCCTGATAATGGAGCTACAGTTGATGCTCAACAACTTGAAGAAATATTTATGGCAGAGCAGACTATTCATAGCAGCACACCAAATGGGATTCTTTCAGTACCAGCTATTGTATCTATTGAGCAATTTAGCAGGTGACCACAAAAAACTCATTCTTTTCCCGAATTGTTATATTCGATCATTTTATACTCTCCAGTATGGAACTGTAAACTGGTCTTTCTATCTGACTGATTAAGGAATTGTGGTTTGACTATTGAAAAACTAAGCTTTGCAGGATGAATGGATTGACGGGGTACAAGTCGCAGAAGATATTCAAAGCGCTTGTCAATGAATCTGTTAATAATGATGCACGTAATTTGGTGGAGTATTGCTGTTTTAGGTTCTTGTCTAGGGATAACTCTGCTATCCATCCCTGCCTCAAGGTTTGTGGACTTGGTACAAGTAATTTACCATTCTTTTGTGCTTTCTTTTATCTAAAAACTAGTTAAGTGGGTTTGTTAGTTTGTAACGGAGTGGAAAGAAAATACTTAGTATGAAAAGATGTAGTTTGCTTTATAATGAGATTTTTAGTGAAGAACTTTGTTCAAATCAGCAATTTTTAGTGATTACCTTATTTTGTCTAAAGTGTGATACATCGTTTTTTATTTAGTCTCTAATTTTGGGTTTGCCAAATGATTTCCCATCTTAAGCTGTTTTCTCTAATGCTTGGTGTCCTTTCTTTCCCCTTCTGTTACACCTCTTTGATATTGTACCTAAAGTTCTATAATTCCAACTTGGTATTGATGCTCGTTATTTATTTTGGTGGTTCTTGAATATGTCTGGAAAGGCTCAGTGATAAGTTCACGTGTAGGCTACTTTACTGAAGCAAATTTGTTGGATTTGGTCCTAGAAAGATTATGACGACATTCATGTCATACTTTGTAGTATTTTGACTCTGAGCATTTTCAGACTTCTACTAAAAGTTCATTAATGTGGTTGTGTTTTTGAACTATATGAACTTAGTCATCTTGTGGTTGAATTTTTTTCTTTAAAGCTAGTTGGATATTGGGCACCATTATTTACTCCATTTCATGAGACAAGCTTGATATGTTTACAGGAGCCAGCATTCCAGCGACTAATTTTCATCACAATGCATGCATGGGAGAATCCTTACCGCAAAGAAAATGATTCTGAAAAAGCTTCTTTTCAGGTTTTTTTTTTTTTTTTCAAATTCCCTTTATACTTAAATGAACAGTTGTAGCATTGTGAATACAGGACTCTAAATTTTATCATGGCATTGTAGTTTTTGTTCTTAAATTTGATTAAACACATTAAAGTAGTTCACTATGAAAAGTGAAAAGCTGGTGCCTTTGGAGTTTATTATGGCTTGATTGAGGGTGATGAAGAATTTATGAAATTGGCGCATTTCTTAAATATAAAATGCTATGGAACCCGTGATCAGAAAAAAAAAGTAATGGACTATGATGTATGGCAATGTTTAGATGGGGTACAAGTGACCTAGTTTCATCTTTATTAGCACAAATGATCAACGTTGTGGCAGAGGAAAAAATAGTATAAGAAAAGCTTAAAAACAAATCTTATCCAAGATAAAATAAATCTTGCCATTGAAATTCAACTTCATTTGTCATATAAATTTGGATAATAAAAGGGAGGGAACTTATTGAAATGATCGGCCTATGGGGCCAAAAATGATCACCTTTTTTCTTAAATGAAAATGTATAGTAGGTATTGATCTTTGAACACTTGATCCTGCACATTTCTGTTCAAGAATCATTAACAATTTTTTTTTATTTTAAAGTTTGCCATTGATCCTGCACATTTATGATACTAGTGTTTACTTTTGGTCAAAGGTATATTTGTTTAAATAATGAATCACATGAAAAAATAATTCTTCTCTTGAGTTAATAAGTAAAAAAGAAAAAAATTGCACTATATTTCTGTAAGAAAGAAAACTAAAGTAACATCAAAAAAGGGAAAATGTATACGAATACTCTCGTATCATAAGTCATTTTGATAGATACTTCCATGGTTTTTTCACATTGATTGACATCCTTTTCTTTGGAAAATTGTGAATAGACCTCCTCTATTAGGTTCCATCCAAAATTTCCATTGTAACTCACGTGCAGATCACATGTTTCCTTCAAATGTCATAAAATAATTCATCAAAATAATGGTTAATAAACTGAAACTAATATTTTCTTTTCCCAGAAAAAGGGGTGTCATCAATCAATTCAAAGGCACCATAAAGGGTGTCTATCAAAATGGCTTATTGTATAGGAGCCTATAAAAAGGATTTTTTTTGTTTGTTAAGAATATGAGATGTATAAATGATATTTTTACTCTCTCAATTTCCTATGAGAAATAATCAAAATGTCACCGAGAATTGCAGATGATCTATTGTGAAAATGAATATTCTACGGTAGATTGTCTTATTGAAGACTGCACTTAATAAAAGCTATAGAAATTCGTTCTAAATTTTGTCTTGATAAAGCGTTATACAATCAATGGAAATTCAGTAGCGGGTACAGCACAAAATGAATTTACTTTCTTATTGTTTTCACTGAAAAAAAAAGGGGTCAAACATCCCCATGCAATTTAGTAAATATACTGGCCAAAATATTTTTTTAAATAATTATTTTAAAGTCCATGTGTCGAACTAAATAATCCCAAATATTTTGTCCGTTAAATCTGTTTAATTTTGCTAACCAATCATTTGAAGGGTTTTTTGGGCCTCACTACATACATGGAATAAAGTTCCTAAAGCTTGGTTTGAGTACTTCATTTTCAACGGGAGGATTTTATTTAGTCTTTAATTGCATGTAATTGGGATTGACTAGCTGAAATAAAATTTTCACTTGTACTCACTATATATAATATGGGATTTATTTACACGGAACAGGTGAAAAGCTTTAGTGTTTGCTTGTACACTATTTATCTATGTCTTGCACACCACTATGATCACTAAAAATAGAAAAAGGAAAGAAATGAATGGAGGAAACGTCACAAATCAACTATTTAGTGTTTGCTTGCATCTTTTCACAACCACAATTGATCCATTGTGAATGTATCAAACTCTATACCTACTTAATTGTGGTTGTAGTCTTAAGAAGCTGCCAGGTTAATTTTTCTCATTCAGTATCTTTAACTACAGTTGAGAATGATGGTTTGAAAACCTTAACACATTCGTACTGGCATTGAAGGGGATGCTTGTTGGAGAAGAAGCTTTTGCACGTATTGCTCCTGCTATTTCAGGCATTGCTGATCGCTCCACGGTGCACAATCTTTTCAGGGCGCTTGCTGGGGATCAACAGGGTATCTCTTTGGGAACATGGGTCACATATGTTGATGAACTTCTCAAGTGAGTTTCATCATATCCCTTATGATGATATAACCTCTGTACTTTATAATTTCTGATATTTCTCACGTGAAATTATTTAGCAATCAATACTATATAGTTTGTGGTCAACGTGAAAAAATGATGTTTTAAAGTTTAAAAATTATAGATTACTGCATGGTTAGCAAAGAACTTGACTTTCTATCCATAATTCGAGTCCATTGAGATAGAGAGATCACTAGCAATTATGGTAATATAACTGCCATGATCTAGGACTTGATAAATGCATTGAACCTATGCTAACTAAAGCAGAAAGTGAGGTTCTTGTAGCCAATATCTAGTCAAGTTAGCATAGTGCATCGGAAAAATTTGGTTAAAACCCATTATTTGCACCTTGTTTCTTTATCAATTCACCAAAAAAACCCTTTGTTGTCAATTTGGTCAATTGAGCACCTGTACTTTTGGTTTCGACCAATTAAGTAGTACAATTAAATATGATTTTCTGAAATTGAAAATTTATCTCAACCATCTAGGCAGTCCTCTTCACTACTTGAGTTATTATCATCAACTTTACTTTCATTCTTGCTAATATCATTACCCCCCATCCCCTCCCTTCTAACCGAGTAGTTTCTTTTCAGATTTTTGTAAATTATACTTAATTGGCTGAAATCAAAATTACAAGTGCTCAATTGACCGAATTGATAATAGAGGAGGTTTTTTGAGGAATTGGTGAGGGTACAAATAATGGGTTGGCTAAAACTATTATTTGATCAGGAGCTGTTCTTATAAGTACTTGTAAGGAGGCGGGCGGGGAGCTTGATTAGTTTCAGAGATTATGATATAAAATACAATGATATTTTAGTTTTTATGTGTTTTATTGAATTGTATAATTCAGGGGTGATTTTGTAATTACTAGATTGGCTAGAAATTACCTAGAATTAGGATTTTATTTTATAATTTAGGCGGTGTTAGTCCTTAGTTAAGTTAGGTTAATTAGGAATATTTGGTTTTCTTATTTAAGAGTAGTGTTTGTTGGGTTCGACATCCACCAACCTAAAGCTTTATGAGTATTTTGAGTCTATAAATACAAATGCTTGTAATGCTTAATTTTCAGATTGAATTTTCCAAGGTGCCTGATGCAGTCTATCTTAGGTGCTCTTAAAACCTTGATGTGATGCTTATGTTTTCCTTCCTCTTGGTGAGACTCTTAGAAAACCTACTAGTGTGATTCATGTAGCTTTTTATGTTGATTCCTTACTGAAATTTACAAACTCTAAGGGTGTGTTTGTTTCACTGTAAAGTTTTTTCTATTGTTTGGTTGTGTTAATGAAAACTAGTTGAGGATTACTTTCTGATATTGATGTATAAGGAAAATAGATGTTGAGGATGAGATAGTGATGACAAGTGGCTAAGGGGTGGGGGTGGTTGTGGCATCATAAGTGGTGGAGTAGTAGTGTTGATGATGGTAAAGGTAATGGTGGTTTGTTTGAGCTGAAATCAAATTGCATTGTTGAACCTGATATGAGATTCTATCTACTAAAAATGGATTTGAAGATCTTTCTTTTCCCCGCCGTTAGCGTGGAATGAAAAAGATAGCTTAGGTGGTTGCAGTGGTAGCGGTGGTGGTTATGTTGATAATAAAAGTGGCGGCGACAACAATGTTGGTGACAAGCAATTATATTGGTAACAAGATGATGGTGCTAGCAGCCATGGAAAGCGGCGGTAGTAGTAGTGATTGACATTTTTAGGTGGTGGTGTTACTGATATGTGAGTTGGTAATTCCCCGTAAAATATTTTCCCCACAAATATTTTGACTTTTTCCATGAAATAAACTCGGTTTAAACTCCTTTATTCCTTAATCTATACCCTTAGATTCCCTATGTTCCAAGCTCTAATCCACAATGAAGCACCTGTAAGATAGAAGTTCAAATCTGTCCTGCCTCATACACCCTGGTGCCTCTCTTCTCTTCTATCCTTTCCTATTCTCTCCTCTTATGACCTGATATATTTTATAGTTGGCAAGATTATGTCTGTATATAGGGCACTTGTTCAGAAGTAGAATGCATCACTGGCATCATTTGCACAGTATCTTTGGTCACTGTTAGGCAGATGCAGCTGCAGCTTAAGGGAAGTGTTTGCTTTTGTTTTGTCCTTTCCCATACTATTCTTTAAGCCTCTACATTGTGGAGTTTGGCTGGTTACCTATAATAAAATTGTATTTAACATAACGTATGCTAGTTATCTTTCTGTGCATAGTTATTTCATGCATGAAATGATTTTTCATGAATTCTGGACTGTTCCTACTGATTTTAGTGTAGAGTTCATGGAGCACGGAAATCATATGGGACTCGTGAATCCACTTGGATTTCAGATGAGAAAATCTTATGCATCGGCTCTAGCAAGAAGCGGCCTGTTGTCAAGTGGGAGAATAACATGGCATGGCCTGGGAAAGTTATATTAACTGATAAGGCAATCTATTTTGAGGTACATGTTCTTATTATTTCCATCATGCCTCGTGATTTTATGTTCAAGTTTGGCGTTTCACTTACATAATAAAAATCCCCAATGCATTTGGTGGTTAATATATCATAAACAATCTCCAACATCTTCCTCCCACTAACAGTTTCTGTCGATAATTAAAGCCTTTCTACTGAAAACATTTTCAAATGTTTCTGTTCTGAAGCATTTCTTTGACTAATGCAGGAGTCTACATGTTCATTTAGACATCATATTCAAGTTATCATATTTGCAGTTGGATTTCTGATTAGTGGCTGATTATTAAGAAATAAATTTATTGTTGTGACAATTGGTTCAAGTCTTGACTTACCAAACTGTTCAACATCACTTAAAGCATGCACTTCAAAACTCTGGTTTTGGTTTGTCACTGCTTGATGCTTGCTACTTATGATTCCCCATGAGATTTTAGTTTTCTTCATTTTGGATCACTGGTTAGATTTGGATAATTTCTTTCAACTTGAGAAGATAAGTTTAATTGAATTTGATCCAGCTCAAAAAGCTCAGTACTATACAAGAATTTCTTATAATAAGATCCCTAACTATTACTATAATTGGTTTCCATATTAGCATCATCCATATCTTATGGGGTACTTGATTTTTTTAGAATTAACATCGGCATGTTTGGTTTATGATGGCATAAATTTCAAGAACATGATGTAAATTCCTACAGCAATGTCTACCACTAATTCTCTACAATAAGCACTGAAATAAATTATGCTACTGGAAGTGCAATTTTATAAACTTGGATGCAGTTTTAGTTTCATATGCTTAAATTATGTCCTCTCATGTATTGAAATGGGAATCTCAAAGAGCATAGAAAGTATGTGACTATGGGTGTCATTCTCTCGAAACATTAGAGATAGGTATGGGTGATTAATTTAAGATAAAATGTGGTGCCTTCACATTGACAAAGGGGCATAACAATGTGAAAGGAAATATGCTAATCTTGGATGTGTGATGGGATCTCTAGTTCTATTCTATTCCTTATTGATTGCCTCTTCTCCATGCCCCCTTCTTTATCTCTGTTTGAGCCGCATGTATTCTTATGTTAAGATGTAGCATTGCAGTTAGACATTTAAATTTTACTTATGCTGCTAGTGTCAAGTAAATTTTATTTGTTTTTGTTTTGTCCTTTCTACTCTTACTTGTTCCATGATTCTACATTCTTTGGATGTTAACATCCCTAGATTTTTGTGCATAGGAAGTGTGTCACGTCTGTCTTCTATTGCTTGACAGCTATGAACTAATGATGCTATTAGCCATCGTCTAACACATTTACTAACATAGGAAATCAAAATTTTAATTTATACCTAGGAAATAATAACATCTTTAGATTCTTGGTGCTTGTTTGTATCATTTCTTGGTAAAAATGATTTTGTACCCGACAAAGAGAGTCCCTTACCTGATTAAAATTTTCATTTAGAATCTTTTTTTTTACTCTTGAAATGGATTTTATAGTACTAATGTGCAGAGTAATGAAATTTTTACAGCTCTATATATGCTTGTGGTGATCTGTTTTTTTTTTGTGCATTATTATTTACCTTATCATGTCTTATGTAGGCATTTGACTTACGGGGGAAGAAAGATTCTACAAGGCTCGATCTTACAGCAAAAAAAATGCAGGTGGAGAAAACAAAAGTTGGACCTTTTGGTGTTGTACTTTTTGATTCTGCAGTTTCCATTTCATCTGGTCCTAAGTGAGTAAGCTTCTCCAAACCTGTCTCTTGTGTTTAATTATTTAGGTGTGGTTCATGCTTTGAAGTTTTCATTCATAAACAAGGACTGCTATCTTGTGTTTTTATCAGCTTGCTGTAATTAATACATTTGTCTAAGCAAATCTCTGTTGCTTAGAGGTAGCATTTTGGCTTTCTTGCTCTTTTCTTTCTTCTAATCTTCACGCCAGCTTAGGGGTTAGTCTTTTTGCCATTTTGTCCCTGTTTTCTGAAGATTTTTCTGCAGTGTCCATGTTTGATTCTCTATTTTCCATCCATCATTTGTCATTTAATCTTGTTATGTTATGGTGGAACAAGCCCACATTTGCAATCATTAAAGGCAACATTTCATGTTGTTATGATGAAATGAAGCAGAGAAATGATTCAGAATTTCAAAATCAATAAACATTATGTCTGCATGCCAGGGATTTAAGCTAATGTTGTTGTCTTGCATAAAAACTTTACTGATAACCTTGTAGGATGAAACTATACCCTTTTGGAGCACATGTCAAAGAACGAGAATTCAGGGAGAGAGAAGAAAAAGCAAGAAAACATTAAATGTAATCGAAGTAGACAAGAACACAATTCAGGTTTTCGATTAGTTCCAATGATGCAGGACAACTGAGGGGCTGTCTGGGGACTGTTTTAGGAGGCTGTGAACACTAACGTGAATAGGGGTTTGTGTTGATCTTTTGATAACTAACGGTTATAGGATTGATTTGTTATGAATATGGTAATGTATAGGAGTTCAATGGAGGTTGAAGTGTTTTTTGTTGGAAACTGTAGAAGGATGTAAGGAAGATTTCTAGGATTACATGTAAAAACCTTCATACCCATGGTTCTTCTTAGGAGTCACATCTAAGAGAGAGTGTATCACTCGTTCACAAAGCACAACTGCTGGAAATTTTATTCATAAACTCTGATTCTTTATTCAATGATTTTGCATGCATTTATATAGATTTCTGAATACTCCTAGTCAAACAAGGACTTAGCTTCCTATGCAAGAAGATACTGACAGTCCTATTTAAGATAGGAAAAACTTAACAAATCCTAATACATTAGGACTAATACATTTCTAATTAGAAAATATAACCTAGATCTAGATAATTTCCAGCAAATATTAAAATCACAGATACCCCTGCAAACCTGAATCTACAAAACTACCCATGGATTTTGTTTTCTAATCCTTTTGTTTTCTGCACCATTCTCCACTGATTAGAGAAAGCTCGACCTAGAGTTTTTTGTAGAATTGAAATAGCAAAAACTACCCCTTCCATGCTTTGACCTGTCACTTTAAGCCACTCCCCTGAACTTGATACCAACCTCTTGCCACAAGTAGAGACAACGAGGAATGCATGCTGCTTTTCTCTACAATTGAATCGTCAAACTTGTTTAGAACAATGATGTCAATTGAATTGACTTGAACAATTTGCTTTCTCTGTCTTGAGCATCCAAAATGCTGTGCTCTTGTTCCTTCATGATTTCCAACGTCTTTGGCAGACTTGTAATGATCTCTTTGACCTCTTCCTTTAATTGTCTCTTCGATCTCTTTCCTGCATGCTTATTGTCAGTTTCTATTTACTGAAATTTCTCCAGTTCTTCTAGTCTCCCACCTCTTATGGCACTAGGTTGCTGAACTTGTTCTTCAACTTGTTATTCAGGCTGAATGACAGCGCAGGGTTTGCTACCAGTTTTGAGATGTTTTGTGCTTCTAAAAGCTGCTGACTTGCTTCTTGTTGCAGCTGCTGTTTTGATTGTTCCTCTTGTTTCCTAAACTTCAATGCGTCAAAATTTGCCACTTATATAGCTTTTAGCAAGCTACCCTGTTGTAAATTTTCTTGCATCTTTGTAAATAATTGGTCCGCGTTCACTTCTCTATAAGCTTGGCTTTCATCCCCTTCCAAGTAGTAATAGGTTTTGTCCTAATCTTTCCAAGTCATGCTCAACTTGTTACCACCAATTCTTAGCTAACCTCATAATTTCATCTTTGCAGACCTTACTCGTCATTTAACGACATAATATACTATTAAAGAGAGAGCTAATCCAATCAGGGAATTCTGTTCCTTTAAAATATGTAACTTCTAACTTTCTCTTTGAATGGCATTACTAACCATGACTTCTGGGCAAACTCTATGTTTGTGTGAGATTATTGGTTTTTAAAACCTTTTTTTGGAGAAAGCAATGAATATTATCCACACTTTGTTGCTAATTTATTTAACCTGTGTGAGACAATGTTTGCATTTCTGCAACTTTTGGATTTATAGTAACTCAAAAAACAGTCACATGACTGATGATTTTTGAAAGCTTTGCCAAGTGATTTATCTTTATTGTTGGTCTAAAAAGCTCTCATGGAAACAAAGGGACTAAATGGAAAAATGAATGCCACCTAACTTGAATATGCTACTTTGTTCATGTTTATGCTACATGGATTGTGTTTTTGAATGCTAGTATCTTTTAAGTCGCACCGCATGACTATTATTTTCGTTCATTCTCCTGTCTTCTGTCTTCTTGCTGTATTTGTCTTGAGTTGCTTAGGTTCTGTCTCATTGATCTACATAAGATACAATCTCATGAAATCCTGTCTGGTTGATCTATGTAACATGATAACTCATTAAGCAAATATGGAGATTTTCTTCAGATCAGAGACATGGGTGCTAGAATTTGTTGACCTGGGAGGTGAATTGAGAAGAGATGTATGGCATGCATTCATCAATGAAGTAATCTCTTTACACAAGTTCATTTGTGAGTTTGGACCTGAGGAGGGTGATCAATCAATAAATCAAGTGTATGGTGCCCAAAAAGGGAAGGAAAGGGCTACCACCAGTGCCATTAATAGTATTGCTAGACTTCAGGCCCTTCAATTTACAAAGAAGTTGCTGGATGATCCCATCAAACTTGTTCAGTTCTCATATTTGCAAAATGTACCCTATGGTGACATTGTTTACCAAACTCTAGCTGTAAATTATTGGGGTGGAGCATTAGTTAAAAAGTACACCGATACAGATTATCGACCATCTCAAGTAGCAGGTCCTTCTGAAGAGGTACTAGAAATTAGTAATCATGTTTATGACATTGACGGAAGTGTTTACTTACAGAAGTGGAAGAGGTCTCCATCCTGGGAATCTAGTGCTTCCATCAATTTCTGGAAGAATTCCTCAATAAATCAAGGGATGGTTTTGAGTAAAAATCTCGTCGTGGCAGATGTGACTCTTATAGAGAGAGCAGCAATGACATGCAAAGAAAAGTGCCAGTTGGTTGAAATAACTCAAGCAACAATTGACGCTGCAACACTTAAGGGGATACCGAGTAACATTGACCTTTTCAAGGTTTGACTCTTTATTGCTTTTCTATTTTCTGCTTCTTTTCTACATGTTTTTTCCCATTTTTTGGATTACTTCACTGCACTTTTGACAAGCCAGCTGTTGGATAACCCTGTAACCTGTATTGTTTGGTTGGGCATGCTGTGAGAAAACATGGTTTTGCACTTCCATGAGTTGTTTTCTCTTCTAGATTGACCTAAGTTACACAGGGAATTGACAATTATAAAACAACCGTTTTTATGAATTGAAACAGTGGATTGATATTTCTTTAATGTTATATTGTTGGCGTGTTAATTTTAACTTTTTTAGCAACAATGGCTCAATTCAGAGGTGATCCCGTTCATGATGATGAAAATTAAATATATACTTGTATTCTTGTCTAGGCAGCTAGAACATATGAACCCAAGATTGTGGCTGTCAAATTCTGTTCTGACCAAAATATTTCTCTTTTCTTCCCTACCTGGCCTTGGATTCCTTTTTCTTTCTTTTAGCATCTTTTACGTGATTTGCACAAATTTTGGAAGTATGAGAATGAGATTACCATTTTTGGAGATCAAGAGCAAGGTTGAGAGACAAAATGTTCATTTAATCCAAGTACCAAGAAGACTGAAATGTAGTGTTATCTCATTTTGTTTTTTCAGTAACATCAATTTTTGGTTAATGAAATTGTGAGTTGAACTAGAATTGCATTTTTTTTTTTCCTTTTGTAGGAACTGATGCTTCCTTTGACTATGATTGCTAAGAACTTTGAAAGACTGCGACGCTGGGATGAGCCACATCTGACCATCTCTTTTCTTGCATTCTCATATTTAATTATTTTCAGGTAGATCCATTACTTGAAAAACTTATGCATGAGAATTATTTAGTTTTAAATGCATAACATTTTTTAATTTTATTTAATGGCTTCTAAAATTTTTATGTCAAACTATTTCTCATTTGATAATCAATTTTTTAGTTTTTTTCATTGAACCAATTTCTCATATTTAGAATTGTTGTTTATTGTTGCGTCTATTGACATGAAGTAAAGTGGAGAATTTAAGGGTTCTCAAGCCCCAGGGACCGTAGAGAAAATTCTGAACTCTAAATTCTGAAGAAATTTATGAAGCCAATAGTATTAATCTTAATCTCTGCCATAAAATAATACATGAAGTTGTTTATATAAGAGCTTAAACCATCCTTTTTTAATTAGTAAAATCTAAATAGGAAAAACCTAAATAAAATAAAACTCTGGCTCTTAACTAGGAAAGTCAAATTAAAACTTTGTAACTTAACTAGCAATAAAATAAATACAATTCACAACTGGATCACGGTTGATCGATCTTGGTTGATTATGATTGATGGTCGATTGTGGTCGATTATGTAGAGGAAACTTTGATCTTGGTCAATTATGACCAATGGTTGATCGTGGTTGAATATCAGAAGAAAACTTTGACACGACCAGACTTGGATTTTGCTTTGTTTATCTAGTCCATAACTAAAACTACCAAATGTTCCAAGTCATCTCTATCTTTCTTGCACCAGTACCATGATGTTGTTGATCCTTATTTTGTTCATCTTATCATGACATGTTTTCAGATTGTGCCAGCAAGATTTGAGTATTAAGTGTTAGAGAATAATATAAATTATATCCAGGGACCTTACCTAACAGTTTAAGCTATTAGGTTGTGATGGTTCTTTGACATGGTATCAGAGCCTTGATGACCAAACGGTCACGAGTTCGAATCTCACCATCCTCATTTGTTTGATAAAAATTAAGCACAAGGTACTGTGGACTTGTGCAAGTTTCAAGCCCAAAATGGCTTTCACTTGAGGGGGTGTGTTAGAGAATAATATAAATTATATCCAGGGACCTTACCTAACAGTTTAAGCTATTTGTGATGGTTCTTTGACATTAAGTTGCTTGCAAAATTATGCTATGTTGTAATAACAAATGCTACGTTTGATTGGTATTCTGAACCAAAATATGATACTTGGAACTTTGCTATGTTCTTGTTTACTTTTTAAGCAACTAAACTTTCCATTTTATGTTTAAAATCTAAGCTCAGATAGTGACCATCTTTTCAGAAATTTGCTCCCCTATATATTTCCGATGATGCTGATGGTTTTAGCAGCTGCGATGCTGACATTGAAGGGGCTCAAGGATCAAGGACGCTTGGGGAGATTGTTTGGAAAAGTTACTATCCGTGATCAACCACCATCAAATACTATTCAAAAGATCATAGCTGTAAGAGATGCTATGCAGGATGTGGAAAATTATCTCCAGAATATGAATGTCACTCTTCTAAAATTACGCACGATTGTTCTTGCAGGTTATCCTCAGGTATGTTGTAATGACCCCTTAAATATGCAAACACAAGGCGTGTTAGTTTGTGCATGAGGTGACTTCTAAATATAATTTTTCTGTGGAAACCTAGAATCAAAGAGAATGGTACTTGTGTAGACCCAGTCTACCATCTCACCCATGAACTAGGCCATTAGAGACAAGACACATGAACAAAATCATGTATCATCATGGGGGACCATTGATTTTTTTATCCACGTGCCTTGTCTCTCTTGGCCTAGTCTACGGGTGAGTTTGTAGTTAACACAAACTTTTTAGAAAATAGTATTTATCACAAAGAAAGCAGACACATGAAAATAGTATTTATCACAAAGAAAAGGGAGTGCAAACCATGTTTTGATATCATTCATTTTGAATATGAAATTGGTTTTGTATGATCAAACACCTCATAACCAATATCAAATACACTGCTAAACAATTGAATATATAACATAAAATGTTAGCAGTTCTGGCATTCCATGTTTGAGATGAGTTGGTTTTTCGCTTTTAATCTTAGTCTTCTCTTATTCCATGTACTAAAACTGTAACTTATTGGAGATAAGAGTTGCTCAAAAAATCGTTGATAGTTTGAATTTTTTTTTTTGTGTTTCAGTTTCTATATGGTGATGAATATCTGACATCCTAACATGAAACTGTATCAGATAACTACTGAGGTTGCTCTGGTGCTATTTTCTTCCGCTGCCATTCTGCTTTTTGTCCCATTCAAGTATGTTGCTGCTTGTCTTATCTTTGATCTCTTCACTCGGGAGCTCGAGTTCCGGAGGGAAATGGCTAAGAAGTTTGTTACCTTTCTGAAGGAGCGTTGGGACACGGTACCTGCAGCTCCTGTAGCCGTATTACCTTTTGAAAGTAATGTCTCTACACAAGGTAATCAACAGAAGAAAATAGATGAGCAGACAAAAAAGAAGCTATAGTAGTGGCAAGCGTAGAGGTAATCATGTATATAGGATGGCAAATGGTTCTAATGAAAAAGCCACCTGCAGCCTGCTGGTCCGTTATCGAGTGGACTGGAAGACATTAATGGAAGCAATTCAGAATCTTGTTTAGGGAATTTTTACAACTCATTCCTCTTAACATGGTTCAGCATGTAAACTGTTGATTCTCCCTAAATGCCCTCAATGCCAATGCATCCTTGCCAATGAAGTTAAACGATCGAAATGCCCAGGTAGTGATGAATAAAAAACATTTCCACTGGTTACATCTTGGTCTTGGTTACGAGCTGATTAACATCTGTTCCTATTCTTTTCTTGTTTTATATATATATATATATATATATATATGATACACATGAAAAACACCATTTTCTAGATGAAAATGTTTTAAACTGATAAACAAACATTTTTTTTTTTTTTAACGAAGGAGAGGTTCAAACTCGAGAACTCTTGGAAGAGAGGGGACACTAATATTAATTGAGTTGAGCTGCAATTCATAAGCGACCAACCTATAAGTTGGCCTTGTACAGAAATTGCTAGAACTTCATTTTTAAAATAAATAACATAGACAGTGACAGCATCCGAATCCATCCTCCTAGGTCCAGGGGAGGTGCGGTCGAACCAGTTGATGTATTGCAAACAAGCTTCTTGTCGTGATAAGAGCACACGCTTTGATTCCTGGAATCACAAACAAGTAGTTAGTCGGTCAGAATATTGTTCATACGCTTTTGTATATTTTCTAGCTTGATTTGCAATCTTTTTTTTTTCCTATCAAAAGGGGCATCAAATATGCGAGCTGCTCACCTCGAGGCACAAAAGATGATGATGTATTCTGATGCAGAGCATGTTATGATGCTTGCTCGGTCGTCAAATGCATAACTAGATGCTGCAGGGCATACTTGTTTAAAACTCTTGGAATAGTTACTTGGCTGACATGCAGCAGGATCTGCAAACGCTCCCCGACAACAATATTCATCGGTGTTGAATGCATTACAAGCGCTCCGGCAAGCAATGACCTTACCATTGGACTTAACAGCCAGTTCAGACGAGCAATTCTGTCTCAGGTCTCCTTCGCAACCAGCAATGCTACAATTTCCTTTGCCATTAATAGGAGAAATAACTATAGGCAAATTATAACCATCCACAAGGCTAAGATCGTAGAAATCAACATCATCACCGAGAGTGAATTCGGCAATGGTGTTGGGCGGGTTGCTTGGACCTCTGCAATTCAGGGAGGTGCCACAGCTACCAGTCTGGCATGTTCCAGTGCCGGTCTTGTCAAAATTACAACCGGTGCGTGCCCATATCCGGCCACTCCATCCGACCGTGGCATTGTAGATGGCTGTTTGGCCTGGTTTGAGAGCAAAACCATCACCACGATTGCTGTCACCTTTTGTTATTATTCCAGGCCATATCATCTCTTTGCAGTTATTAACTAACGTGAAAGGTTTTGCATTTGTGGATGCGTTTTGCCCTGCCCATCATCATAACTTAAACTAAACACACAAAACAACGAGCAGAAGAGAATGTTACAGAAACTGATGATAGTTACGGCATGAGTAGAGAATGTTACCTGCTGCAACAGCAATATTCATGAGTACGAGCACTGACAGGGGCACGAGTAGAAGAAGAAGATCATGTACCCTTGGATTCTGCGCCATCTCAAGACGATATCTTCTTAGTGGGTGACAAGCTTGAGACAATGGAAGAGATGCTTTTATACGATGAGAAGTGCATGGCAAGATAATTAACTATCTGGGAGAATACGTGTGGCAGAGATCACAAGTGAATCTGCAATATTCATAGACAACTCAGAAAGGGTTCCTTGCTTATAAGCCTAACCAAATCCAGATACCTTGCTCTCACCTCTAATTTCATTAGCACATTACACTTTCCACTTTATTTGACCTTTTAAATTATTGTTGCCATATCCTTTTATCTCTTAATTTGTTGATGGCATGCTCTCTAATGTCCTTGGATCCAAAACCATTGATATCAAAATGACAAGATTTATATGAA